>Ga0206897_1027_pt1 | contig 42713 bp, 38 predicted proteins | sample Alteio_BWOrgHeat_49_FD_152972 | JGI IMG/M metagenome (GOLD analysis project Ga0206897, IMG submission 152972) | Enriched cells from forest soil in Barre Woods Harvard Forest LTER site, Petersham, Massachusetts, United States -... | ecosystem: Environmental > Terrestrial > Soil > Temperate forest >... | reverse complement strand
AAATTGAGCGGTCTTCTAAAAGAAGTTAAAAGCAAGTTACAGTCCAATGCTGCTAAATGCCCTCGTCCATCAAGGCAGAAAAAAGAAAGACTAACCGTACTTCAGTTCTTTAAAGATTGGCGAGCAAATCAAAGTTTGTACATAAATGAAGCTGACTTCATTAGAGATATGATGGAAAAAACAGGTCTTAATCGATCAGAAACAATCCGAATATGGATTAAGAAATTTGCCTCAGCTAACCGGCTAGGCGATCGCACTTAACCGGCTAAGCGTGGTTACAAAACAATCTTAATATTTAATCATGTCGTCTCATTTATTTTAGGAGGCGACAAAATGACCGATACAATATCAAAAATCCTTCAATTGCCTGAAAGTGGCTATATTAGGCAAGCTCAACTCATTCCAGACATATTACCTTTCTCTTCAGCGACACTATGGCGAATGGTCAAGACTGGAACATTTCCCAAACCAGTCAAACTATCAACACGCATAACTGCATGGAGAATAAGTGACGTGAAGAAATGGCTTGAGAGTCTTCATAATTCATCGGCAGCCTAAAACTAATATGGCATCTAATGGTCGGATAATACGACGGCATTAGGTTAATTCTAAGCCCTTACCGGGGGATTTGTGCATAGGGGCAGGACAGAGCGAAAGGTTGAAGTCCGGCACAACGACGCGAATAGCGCGGACGTAAAGTGGCAACCAACTTCATGGATGGCTATTCCAATCATGAGGGTCATGCGGACGGGTCGGTTGTAGCAGCATTCCCGAAACCTGCTTCTTGACCTTTTTATCCCTCGCCTTCTTTTTATGCTTCCGCACATCTATCTAGGGCGTAGTGGAGATTTTTATGTTTGCCCTCGTTGACTGCAATAACTTCTATGCGTTCTGTGAGGGACAGTATTTATCTGTTGAATGCCGGTTGCCCGTTTGATGCAAGATGATATTTTTTTGTTGCAAGAGCAATAGCCTGATCCAGAAAATCTTTTAAATCTTTGTCAGGGGCAACCAGTTTACGAATCGCTGGCTGTATAGCATTTTGAGGGGATTCCAGCCATGCCTGATGTGAATCCGTCCATGCGGTCCAATTATTGGTCTTTGCCCCAGGATTCCTAACGATAAATGGAGATACGTTAAACACTCGCGCCGTCACTTTATTTTTATTACCTTCCACAATTGGCTGCTGGTGTTCAGCACCAGCAATTACAATCGCGTTCTGATCGGATAATGCGTTAACCATCGCCAGTTCTCGCTTCTCAACATATATTTTTGCATCTACCTGAGGGATAATAGCATTCATTATGGCATTTATTTTATTTGGCTCATTTTCCATAAGGTATTGATATTTTTTGTAAAAACTGAATGATGGGTTAGGAGTCACATCTTTTGACTTTGCAGGTATAACATCGGCAATAGGATCTTCTTTTAAAGATAGTTCATCCCTTAAGCGTTGATTCGCTGTTTGCTTATAAAGCATGGCCCATTCTTGTGCCATTGCATCCAGACTAGGGTACGCAATATCAATGGGGAAAGTCTGAAAACCTGAATCTTTTAATACCGGATACAACATTTCAATATTTTGAGGAGAGCCAGCATATGTATTTTCTTTCATAAGCAATTTTTTATTATTTAGTATTTGTGCGGCCTCCTGCTCATAACCTGGCTTGTTATTACTCCTAATTTCCAGTTCGCAGGCAGTTATGCCAAGACTTGCTGCCGCTTTTATAATTAAATACTCGTACCATAAACTCATTCGGGAGTCATGATCATCAGCTACAAATAACTTGAGGGGTTTTTGCTGTTGTTTGGCTTCCTTAAGTGCTGCACTGATTTCTTTGTAAATATCCGCGTAAACCTTCCCAGCCTCTTTGACAGAAACATAATGAGGATCGGTATCATCTCGTGTTTCAAGATACAGTCCACCCGCAACCAATCCTGCTCCACCTACAACTGCTGCTCTTAAAAAATTTCTACGAGACCAAGAAGAACCATTGCCACTTTCAGTTGGCTGAGATTGCGAGCCTGCTGCTTCGCGCAGTTTTCTTCTTTCTTCTTTTTCCCTACCTTTTCTTCCCATGTTCCCTTACCGATTCTGGCGTTAACTATAGAGGTGGACGGTAGCAAAAAAACATTAACAAGTAGTTACTTGTTGCCAAAATAAATGGGGTGGAACTATGGCAGCGTTTGCTGGGGAAAAACTTCATCCCTCTGGCATAAGGGCTTTAATCAATTATAAGATGTCCCCAGTAAAATTTTGGGGTGGCGGAAACATGGGGTGCCTTCAATCCATAGGGACAGAACCCCGTCAGGCCTTCGTACCAAACGCGCGTTATTGGCCCATTTATGTAGAGAATGAGATAGGGATACCTTTGTTCTGCACCTCAGAGAGGTGGGGGTAGATCGAATAATCACACTTAATAATATAGCTGTTTTTCAATATATTAACTACGATTTGTGAGCCTTGGTCCCGCATTACGGGTATATTTATGGGTACATCTGAAACCCGCCCGAGAACAAATTCCTACCAATCAATGGATTATCTCTCTAATTCGTAGGCGGCTTCCGCAATATAGGCACTTCACTGGCGTTCTTTTGCCGGGCTTTGTTTTTCAGGTTCGTAACTGGATTCTATACCTAATGCAAAACGCAGTTTATCCAGTTCATCTTTATGTACGCAAACTGCTTCCTCTCTATCAGAAAAGGTTATCTTTTTTGCAGTGCGCAAGGAAATCTGCTTGCGAGGACTGTAAGAAACGGAAATATCTTTTTCTTCGCCAACTCCAGTTTTAGTTCCTACACTTTGGTGGGTGCGCTTAATGGAAGCCCACAATGTACTGAACACGTCGTTCTTGGGATCGAGCGCTGTTATGCCCAGCATATCTTTAACGTCTTGTTGTCCTAACCACTCAATCGTCTTTAGTTTTGGCAGTTGTGTATGTTGTGACCGCCATGTTTTAGCAGTGGTGGCATCCACTTTTTTTGCCAGCTGATAAATGGGTAATAATGCATCCGGTGTCATGCAGAACTCTACATTTGCCTGATTGGGAGTGCCGCCGGTAGCACTGCGATAATACCCTATCATTTCATGCGGAATGGCGACGTCTCCTAGCCGCAGCATTCGTTCGTATCCCTTGCGATCCAAGAAGGCTTCCTTGATGCGCTCGATGATAGGACCCCATGTGGCGTCATCTAATCCCAATAATTTTTGTGCGGCCGATTCGCTCAATAAATTAGAAGTGCGGGTGTTCACGCGCCCATACAATGCGTGGCGGCACACGGTAGCCAGATCCTTGTCGATGCAGAAACGATCCTGGCGTTGGTAATTGCAGTGTCCTATGCGCCAGGTGGGGAAGCGTTGGCCTAGCGCGCTGATAGATTCTCTACTCTCGGCATCTTTAAGCCCCACAAATTGCTGACGTTGATCACGCATATCAAACGCTGCCCGCAAGGGCTCATAGATACGATGTTGTAAACGCGCTGTCTCGCGGCTGAGTTGTGGGCCTTTTGCCTTGGGGAAAAGCTTGGCGGCCATTTCTTCTACAGTGAGCATGTGATCAGATTTGACCGGCAGCCCGTTTGCGTAGCGCTGTTTTTCACGTTTCTCGACAAATAATTGAAGCTGCTCGGTGGTGTAGCTTACCTTTAGTCCTTCAATCGGCGGCCATGCACGAGCCGGTGCTTGAGGTGCTGCGGGGCCTTCGGGACTACTGAATTCTTGGCCTTGGGGAATGAGGAGCATCCCTTGGGCAAGCTCGCCAAAGATCACCTGTTCCATGGCTGGATAGACGAAAGTTACGATGTTGGCGATTTTGTTAGGGTTCTTGGGGTCAAGCCGCATCACGCGCCCGCCTTGCTGCATGGAGCGGTTGGGTGAACGGGTAGGCACCAGCTGCATGCACAGCTCGGCCTCTTTGTCATCAAATCCCATGGTAAGCAATGTGCAATTGGTAAGGGCTCTATGATCACCTTTTTTATAATTGATGAGCACCCTATCTTGCACTTCGCCGTTCATTTCGCCGTGCACGGCCATAGCGTAATCTTTGCCCATGATATTGTTAATTTTCTCTGCCACGCTTTTGGCGTGGTTGATACTGGCGCAGTACCATACCTGCTTCATGTCGCGGTATTTCTTGCCGGTATCTGGATCAAAGCCACGTTGCAGCAGTCGTATCGCCGCTTCGTCTTGCTGGGTTATCTTGACGATGCGCTCTAATTCGTCCTCTGTATAGTCAAGCTCATGAGGCTTTGCGCCGTTTTTTTGAGCGCGAGCAAGTGCTGCGTTGGTAATGTTTCTTAGCTCGCCTTCTTGCATGGAGGAAAGCTCGACCTCTGCGATGATATTGCGCATCGGACAGATTTCACGGTTGTTGACAGCTTCACGGAAGGTTGTCTCATGAAACGGTATCTGCCCATCGAACAGATAATCGCCAATGGTTTTGCCGCTTTTATACAGATGCGTAGCGGTGGCGCCGACAACCATCGATTTGCCCATGAAGTGATTTTTGATAAAGGCACCAGTTGCTTCACCACGCGGGCGATCATGTACTTCGTCAAGCAGCGTCAGCGAGAATTCCTCAGGTTTAAATAATGCTTGTAATATTTGCCGGTTATCTTCTGTCTCTGGCTTCACATCAAGAGACTCGTCATACCCTGTGGTGATGATACGTGCCGAGTCATAAGTAATCACGACAACGGGCTTAGCAAGCGCCTCACATTTTTTCTCAAGACTATCGGAAGCGCGATAAATCCCCACATGATCTTCTTTGATTAAATCACTCCATTTACTGGGTTTGCGGGTGCCGTCTTCTTGCTTTTCTCCCAACAGCTCGTCTTCCCACTGATCAAGGAGGAAGTTCTGCGGGACCATCACCACGGTGCGTTTTTGCTGCCGCGCATTGCCCAATACGAACTTGCCACCAGGCTGTGTGTTGGCGCCAATGATCATATCGATAAGACTCACGGTTTTGCCCGTGCCGGTTGGGCGCACGAAGTAGCCGCTTGTTTTCTTTTGTGTGTTTTCTTCCTGCTCCCTCAGAAAACTGATGAAATCACGGCCAAGCCCAACCTGGCCTGAGCGCAATGCCACCTGGTTATTGCGACTTGCGCGCCCTTCGATGTCATTGAGGTGGCTCTCGTAGCGTGCGCGAATGGTGCGTATATCGGATTCGCTGACGGTCATGGATGCGCTCCTGGTGTAGGGCCTCGGGATGGGCGGTTTATTGCACGGTTTGCGTGTGCGCCAGTGCCTGTATGTGGGGTGCCAAAGAACTGTGTGTGGCGTGCTTTTACTGCGGCTTCAAGCAAGTTCTTGATGGTGGCGCAACGGTATTCCTGCACTGGTTTGCGCTTATTCTCTTGGCCTAGTACATCGCTCAGCGCTATGGGGCTATAGGCTTCGGCGGCGTGCCAGCTCATATCGTTGCCGACGTCCCTGGCAAATTCAGGAATCTTTCCGGCCATATTTTCCGGCACGATGCAGGTCACCTGAATATGTTGTCGGTTTTTTGTCACTCTGTCTTTAATGCAGATGATGCGCGGATCGGCCTTGACCATACCCGAACGGTCTGCGTTTACTGCGCGCAATGCCTTCAGGGTAAAAGTCACAAAACCGCCTTTAGGAGGCTCCTGCGTCAGCTCCACCCCAATATCGAATTCGTAGCGCGGCATATCATCCATGAAATCCTGCAGGGGCTTGGTGCCGATCATGACTTCACCTTCATCTGCGTGCCCGACGGACACCCAGCGATCATGAGGATGATCGCTAACATGCTCTTCAACGATTTTCATAAAGCCAGGCGTATACATTGTGCCGTCGATGATGCCACTCATCGATTGCAATGCGCGCGCGGTTGCCAGTTCCTTATTGGAAGTATGCAGATTCATGCTGCGCCCACGTATCGCTTTGCCATAATTTGGATCAGCAGGGTTGTCATTAGCATATAGGGAAAAATCAAGATGCCAGGAAGGATTGTCACCACCGGGATCCATGCGCAGTCTGACAGGTGAAAGCGTAACGCGCTGAATGGCCTTGCCTTCGTCGTTCGTTACGACGTGCAATGTGTTGGCCTCTTCATAACCTGGTAATGGGCAGCTTTCGGCTGAGACCCATTCCTTGTTATGGATCCTGACGTATTGATCGAGTGCTTCCACCACATCGCGTTTGGTGATCCATTGGTTTTGAGCGCCGTGGCGTTCAATAAAGTCCATGATGACCTTGACGCGCTCAGCGGTTTCTGAAAGCGGCTCAGGTTTCTCGCCCTTACTGTTGATCCAGTCTTTCTCTTTGGGCTGCAATGTGTATCGCGGCTCGTCCGGCAAGCCCAGAGGCACAGAGACAGTCACAAGGTTTTTCCCCTTACGATCTGCTGCCTTGATTTCCCAACTAAGTGTGCCAGTACCTGCACGCACTTTTGTCTGACGTTGATTGGCATCCTTGGCATGATACGGCAATATGTGATCGAGCTGAACACCGATAGTCCCGCTTCTTCCGCCCGCTTCGCGGAACGGCTCAATACCCTCCTGATTGAGGATCATGCTTTGCACGGCTATCTTCAAGCCGACGGCATCTTCCAGCGTCAACGGTTTGTTGTGCAACCCGAATATGGATTTTAGGTCTTTAATAGAATATTCTTGAGTTGCTCCCTTGTCGTTGGTGAAAATCAAAGTAATAGGAAAATCAGGCCGCTTCAGATCGACGGCGCATTGAAATTGCGTAAAGCCAGCATCAGATGCTTGCAGTACATGCATTTCTGCATCTCCGATAGCTCTTGTGCGTGCCGCTACAAATGCTTCCGAATGTTCCTCTGCTTGCGTTGGGGCATTGCTGTTTGATGCTGAGGAAACAATAATGGTACCGGTTGGAGCGTTGCTTGTTACGGCAGGAGCTACAACTCTCACTATGTCAGCTGGGGCTGTAACTTGTATTTGAGGGGGCTTTGTTTGTGCTTTGTCTGGCGATGTATTGGTTGGTGCATCCGCAGAATTGAGGGTGGGAGCGGCAGATGCCGTAGGCGCTGAAGGTGCGGTTTGGGGCACAGCGCTTTGCTGTGTTGCGATAGGTGCGGAGGGTTCTTCGGGAGTGGTTGATGCTGGTAGAGGAGATTCTTCCATGATTTGTGCGAGTGCTGCCGGTGGTGTTTTGCCTTCTTCTTTGAAGGCCTCTTTCAGCGTGGCGCCTAAAGCACTTTGAAGAAAGTACTGGTATCCCGCTGCATCAGGATGCTCGGACTTCTTTCGGGGAAACAACATGAGCTGGGCGGCACGGGCTTCCTCTATCCTCTCGGGTGTGCCCAGCGCTGCAATGAGCAAAAGCGGTGCCCGCGACAAGGCATCGACCGCTACTGTGGTGTGGATATCGCGGGTACCATTGATCCATTGGGTGTGTCGGTTTACATCGGTAAGAGCGTGGGGTTGAGCAAGCTCTTCGATAGAGAGTGAAAACATATCCACGATTTGCTTACGCAGCGCAATGCGCGCAGCTTCATTTTGTGGCGGTGAGGAGGGATCCCCTATGCAGATATGTTCTAGAGTCTTTATCACGCGATTATCTTTGCCTGCAAATAGCGCAGTACCCAAAGCATTATGCGGAGGGAATTGCGCATTGAGTTGTGTTAAGGAAATGGCTTGCTCCCAGGCATCCTGCAATGCGAGCACGGGACGTTCTTTGCGGTGAACGCGCATGCCAATGCTATCTAGCGCCGGCGTTCTGCCGTAAGGCCTAGGTGTGAGCAATGCTTCTTCATTCCTACGGATTTCTTCCGGCGACATAGTGGATGCAGAAGCGCCAGCGACAGCGGAAGGCGTCTCTTTGCTCATTGCTGCCGCAGTGGGAGCTAATGCAGCTGCAAATGGCAATATACCGTTCTTGATATGATCATTCCACTCGCCTTCCGGGACGTTTTTATCATGACAGGTTTTTTGTGCGGCTCTTGTTAAGGCTCTAAATACATAGAAATGTATCCTTTCCGACTGAAATGCTATTTTCTCGTTGTTGGCGGTTAAATTAAAAGTCACCGGAGTATGGCTTATGGAAGCCATCGATCTCCCATTGGCAAAACGCTGCAAGAAAGCAGGAGAAGAGGGAGATTGTTGGATGATGTCTGTAATAAGCTTTCTTTCTAACTCAGTCCATTCTGAGGTAGGAGATACTAAAAAGCCGCTCAGACCCCCGCTCTTATGTACCATGGCTCGTGTGATCTGATCGAAAGCTGTAAGTTGCATTGCCTCGACATCAGATACTGCTACAGGCTGAGTAGGAGGCTGACGCAAAGTGAGTAACCCGTCCTGTGAGCGCCGTGTAGAGTAGATGTCCACATGGGTTGCGTACTGTTCATATTTTTTCTGTCCTTCAGGCACTATTTTACCTTCTTCGCCCAGACAATCGATGACCGAGTCGCCCACATTTCTGCAGGAATGCAGTAATTCTTTACGGAAGAGAGTATCGAATTCAGCGGCAGAGACGCCTATAGTATTCAGCATGGTGTTAAGCCCCTCAAAGGCCTTCTTTTGTGCTGGAGAACATTGATCTGAGATGGTAAAAAGCGCGTTAGATGTGTTATGGCCTGAAGTGGAAGGCGGAAAGACTTGCACCCCTGTTACTCGTATGTAGTGCGCCATTGCGTCATCCAAGAATTCTTGGGCTATTTCTTCCAGTATCTTAATACCCTGCCCAGGTGTGACCAGAAGGCCTCCGCCAAGATACATTTGTGTGGCAAGAGAGAGATATGAGACATCGTCATACATGCCTGCTTTTTGCTCGGCATCCGGATATCCCTGCGCTTTAAAGTGCCCCACCAGTACAGGACTAAGCACTTTTCTGAGCGCTTTCATGACTTTTCCGTCTGGCGGTATTCGCTTGGCGATTTGATAATCGGCGGATACAATTCCGCTTCCCCCTATAGCAGATGCCAGATAGCGCAAGCTAGGCATATCGGCCGCAGGAAAAGCTACCTTTCCCGGACCAAATGTCACAGTACGATTTGCTGGAGTGATGTCGAATACTACATGTGCGTCAATGATCGACCGCTGTATGTATACAGGAAGCATAGCAAATGCTTCTTTGCATTTTATTGTAAGTGCAGAATCATTGGATATGGTCCTGAGATGGTTCTGAAGAGAATTGTCTGTTGCTATGCGTTCTGCTTCACTTATGCAGTAATCAAATAAACGCTTCTGCTCGGATGAGGGATATGTCTCCGCTTTCGCATTCCCTCTAGAAAAGAGGTAACGATTTAATATCACCCACATTTTATAGTCTGTGGGTACGCCCAGATATTGTTCCAATTGAGCGTTGTAGTTTGCCAGTTCTGCTACGTTAAGCAGGCTAGTAACAGTCTGACCGGGCGCAAGCGTGAGATTGTGCTCTAGCGCATAACCAAATCCAAATGATTCTTTCATTATACCGTTAAGCACATGAGGCGGAGGAGGTAAAATGGACATTGCCATGCCGCAAGACAGAAATGCACTAGCCAAGTTAACGGGATCTTCGTCTAACCAAGAAGGAGGAAAAATTACTCTATTTTCATTCAAATTAGGGTAATCTGCTGTGCCATTAAATGCAAAGCGGATGCCTGCTCTCGTGATCGTATGTTGCACTGATGTTGGTAATGTTGCGAAAGCTGCACGGAGCTTTTTCTCGTTATCGCCTGTTGCGTTTTCAAGTTGTAAAACTGCGGCGTAGTTGACGCTGGGTGGGGTGGTTGTGTGACCTGCCGTAGCCACTATAGTCTTCACTTCCCTATTCATAGCGGCGGTGACGTCTGACGGTAATGAGGCGGCTAGCTTAGAAGGTAACAAGAGTTCTGGCATTTTGAGGTTAGTCGCAACAGGAGCAAAAGGTTCAAAACATTTCTTAACAAGATTCTTTGTATCTTGCACACGGGTGTTACCCATCAGATACTGCGTTATGCTCTGGCCCGCATTGGTACGTTTTGTATTTTCAGTGGCAAGGAAGTCGTCAGACAGAGTAGAGGCCAATCCATATCCCCCTAAGGCTGCTGCCAAAGAACGCAAACTCGATGTACTCTCCGCAGGGAAACGTACGCTATTTCGTTGAATTTCCAGAGGTGCGTTGGGGGCAACCAGAGTAAAGACTACATTGGCACTCAAGATATTTTTCTGCAGATAGCTGGGAAGCATAACGAAGGCGCGCCGACACTCTTTGGCAAGTGCAGAGTCAGGCGGTATAATAACTAGCGCATCACTTTGCGGGGAAGCGCCTCGTGTTGCTATTTCGCCAAAGTAAAAATCAAGAAGCTGCGCTCCGCCCGGCCTTTCTATTCCTAGGTTCCCTTGGGTAGAGATGTGTGCGAGATAGTTGGTCCGTAACGCTTCTGCCATTCTTTCAGTCGGAGTATCCTGAAAGAGCCCCTTAAGCATAGTGCCATAATTCTCCACCTGAGACATCGAGGCGAGATTACCGTAAAGCATTTCACCTGGAGTTCGTGGAATGTTATGTTTCTTTGCAAAAGCTATTTCAGTACTTTCCACGACTGAGGCATCTAAGGACTCAGGGGCGGGCGGTAAGAAAGCAGCAGCCATGCCATAGCCAAAGAATAGGGCGGGTATAGTGAGGGGATCTTTCAGGACTTCTCCCAGCATGCTTAAGGGAAGAAGAACCCTGCTATCTTGTATGGAAGGCATCTTGCGTGCGGCATCGAATGCAAAAGCGATACCTGCATCGACGATGACCTGTTGTTCCTCGTCACGCAATGCACCAAATGCATCCCGGCATAACTGCTCGTTTAGACCTGTAACGCCTTCGAGCTTTAGCTTTTCAGAATAGGTCGACATGCTTGCCTTTGTTCTTAATTGAGCATGTCCATTCTAGCCTCTGTGTCTTAAAGAAATATTAAATTTTTATGAAAAAATTATAGAGAAATATCTATTATTATACTGATATATAATGAATTTATTTAATGACCAAGGAGCAATGGTTATAATAATGACTCAGAATAAAATCACATACCTGAGGGAGCCTGGGCCATAAGGTAGCGGTTAAACATGGTAAATGATATATAGGGATCAGCTTGAAAATTGTTACAAATCAGCACGGGTATATTTCCGGGTATATCAAAAAATCCAAACTTGAATTATATATAATTATCAGAATATTATTCAGTAAGTTCGATACTCCCCCCGCCTCCAGTAATTTTTGTATTATTGCTGTCATAAGACAACTTCTAGTATTCTTGACACGAAGGACTAGCGCCTGAGACTTAGTAATGATGGCTTCCACAACCCTTAGACTTGGCAGAATTATCTAGGTAGTGGCGTGCCCTAGTGGACACGCTGCGAACTGATTATTATCAAGATGTCGTCGCGTTATCACCTGCCGTCCTGCTAATGAAGCAGCAGCTTTGGGCTGCTTAGGTGATTTAATCGTCAGAGCCGTAGCTTTGGTGCACCCCCCCCGGCTAGCTTGTCAGTCTAGCGGCTGCGTAAAATTTCAGTTTTTGCACTTTTGTGTACAGCATCAAGATAGAGCTTATTTCCTTCAGGTGTTGTTGTGTCTCTTGTCCATTATGACGCGATGTGTCATAGAATAATTCTTTACGCCTATCGGAGAGCATTCATGTCTAAAGTAGTTGTTCGTTCTTTTGCCTGTTCCCTCGATGGTTTTGGAGCTGGCCTCCAACAAAGCGAGTCCGAACCTTTTGGTAAAAACGCGATGCAGATTATGAATTGGTTTTTCCCTACTCAAACTTTTAAATCCATGATTGGCGCTGGCGGAGGCAACACGGGACTTGATGACAGTTATGCAGCTAAGGCCTTTGACGGCGTAGGCGCGTCCATTATGGGACGCAATATGTTCAGCCCCCTTCGTGGCCCATGGGCCAACGAAGATTGGAAAGGCTGGTGGGGAGATGCGCCTCCTTTCAAGCATGCGGTCTTTGTGGTTACACATTATCCTCGACCTACTCTGGAATTCAAAAATGGTACTTCCTTCCACTTTGTGACTGGCTCGCCGGAACACATTTTGAAGCAAGCGCAGGCTGCTGCTGGTAATAAGGACATAAAAATCAATGGCGGCGCCTCTACAGTCCGAGACTTCTGGAAAGCCCGTCTCATAGACGAGCTGCACTTGGTCATGTCACCGGTTTTTGTAGGTGAAGGTGTGCGGCTATTAGGTGGGCTGGGGGTAGAGCAGGACTACAGGGTAGCTAGCTTCGAGGCTTCCGAAGCTGCTGTACATTATAGAATAGCCAAAAAGAGCTAACATAAGTAACCCTTTGATCTAAAAAAGCTGGCGTGCCCGGCGCGATTCGAACGCACGACCTACAGCTTAGAAGTTTAACAATATCGCTATTATACCCTACTACCCATTATTAAACTAACCGGATTTTCGGCAGTTCAATGCAAAAATAAAGCAGATTTGTATTATCCTGCCCTAAGCTCTTTTACACACGAACCTTACTAGGAACCTTACTAGGATTCAGGCGTATTAATCAAGCACTCGTCCGCTTCACTTTCTTTGGCTTTCCACCTTCCGGCGGTAATAATAAAAACTGATTATAAATCTCCCGTGCATAATGAACTCCAAAACGCTGCATTCTGTAGAGATATACCAAACCAGCGGCAATAATCCCTAAACTTATCCCCCATTGTGCGGGCGCTTGAAAAAGGATACCGAAGGCCAGCACAAAGGCCGCTGCACATAACCCCCGGTTCAGCCCATAAATACCATTGAAGGTATCTCCACGTTTTGGCTTCCCATTTTTTTCAACGTCGGAATATATCTGCCGAAAAATTGGATGCCACGTTGTTGTTTTCATATCAGCAAGGGGCGGATGCTTTAGTCCTAGCCGGGATGCCGTCAACGCTTCAACTTTTGCAATCTGTGCCGGAGACAATAACCGGGGTGCAGTTCCAATTATCCAATTAGACGGCATTCCTCCCTTTAAGCGCCAGTATAAACTTTCTATCAGGTTGCCGATTGCGGCCAGTAGGTGTCCGACCGCATAGGAAATAATTACAAAAATTCCAAGCCCGCCGATACTAACGCCGTCTTTTGAAAAAACGTCATGCAACCCCGGCAAATAAAACATCATACCGAACAGGAACACCGATCCCGGCATCACTATTCCCATTTGCTCATAGAAGGAAAGCTGCTTCATATCTCAGGTTATATCCACTGTAGTGTTCTTTTTTGTATACTATCACTTACTGTGTATTTCGTCGTGCTTATGGTATTGCGTGTAATTTCGGTTACCAATGACTGGCCATTACTAGCACTTGTAGAATAGACTCGCTTTGCTTTTTTTCTAAATATCTTAAGTGCTTCAGTACCGGGATGACCATATTCATTGTCAACACCGGCACTGATAAGAACAGTATGTGGGTTAATGTGCTCGATTGCTGACTCAGTTATTCCATTCTCAGAGCCATGATGGGGAGCGGCAAGGGCATCACTCTTGAGTCTATAATCAAAAATTTCCACGATGTTTTCCCAGCGGCTATTTTCAGTATCGCCGGTAACTAAATATGTTGAATTTGTACTACGTTCAGTGATTTTACATACCAACGAACAGTTGTTGGAGCAGCCCATATCCTCTGCATGTGGGGAGAACACCTCAAACTTAAAATCGTCAGATAATTTATTATAAAATCGTGTATCATTATCGTCCAATAGTACTGAAACCCTCTTAAACTTTCCGTTCGCCTCAAACGATTCGATGACACGGAAACAAGCATCCGCCGTCTTAGTTTTCTTAAAATACTTCGGATACATAATCCAATTCGGGCGGTATTTATTCAGGGCTATTTTTATTCCCACTTCATTAAAATGGTCATCATCGAATCCCGTAATCATTACCCCAATAAGATTTTTACCTTTCAGTATATCTACAAGGGCTGACTTGACGTTAATAATCGGTTCTTTCGGTGAAAGGGAAACAGACGTGTCAACGATTATGGCTTCGGTATCTCCCGTGACTACAACAAATTGACCTTGTCCGACATTCAACGTATATATTTTCATACAATTATGCTTCCCCTAGTAAGGTTGCCAGAGTTCCAGTTGGCCTAGTGGTGGAAGTTTCAATAAACCACTGCCCTTGACCATCAACGTCTATGGTGATTTTTCCGTCCCTACGTGTAGTAAAAACCTTGCGGTCAATACCGGCTCGTGTACGGCACCCTGATGTTCGGGCGGCATACCAGTTCCTTGTTTCCTGCGTGGCGTGCTCAATACCGGCATCGGAAATGATTACCGCCTGTGGTATCCAGTTCTCGAAAATTTCCTCGCAGCAACCATTCTCCCGCCCGTGGTGTGATGCTACCAATACGGTAGTTCTCGCCAAATCCTGCTGAAAACCCGGCAACTGCATTATCTGCCTCCAGCCTGCCACCTCTAGGTCGCCGGGAAAAAGTATGGTAAAGCCTGCATACGATATGAACGTAGCAACGCTGAGATTGTTAGCATCTCTGAACTGGCCGGCAGCCTGTCCGTAGGTGTTGTAATAAATACGCTTTGTTAGGTGTCCCAAATCAATGGGAATGCCTCTTGCATTGGGCTGCCCCTCCAGCCATTGCAGCCATTCATAAACACTTCGCACACCGACTCCCATGCCGAATTCGGCTTTCATGACATACAGATGCCGAGAGCCTATGGTCGGATTGTGCGTGATGGCGTTGATGGAGCAGTTCTGCTTTACCGCCACAAGGTCGCTGGCGTGGTCTTCATCATAGTTGGTATGGACTAAATCTTCGATTGCTTGCCCGCGAAAATGCTGAGACGGACGCCAGCCAGTGCTTCCATTATGGCCAGCATCTATCATCAGCTTCTTGCCGTTGGGTGGGCAGTGTATCATTGCACACTGGCCGTGCTCGACATCGAAGATTTCTACTTTCATTTCATTGCCACCCTGAATTTAATTATTGCATCTTTATATGGTGCACGTATTACGCGAGTTCAAGGGTGGCCTTAAAAAACGGCTGAGCATGAAACTGTTGGTAAATGATGTCATTGTAGTTTCTTCATTTTTATTATTTATCCCCGTGGATTAATTCGCTGAGCGATGTAGTGCCTGTTTGCTTCAGTAACGTATCAAGTCGCATGTCGCTGCGCGCACCAGAAGCAAAACCGTTGCCGTATGTATCGCGAAGTGTCCCCACGAGTGTATCCCCACGTTTATGGCGAATTTCTCCATCTCTATCACGCGAACGACCATCCAATCCTTTTGACATAAAGCACTCCTTACTTTTAAAGTTGCATTAAGTAAGACGGTCAATTAAACTGTCTTACGTATGATACATATCATAGCTGTCTTATCTGTGAAACAGTTTTTTTCATCATAATGAATTATTTTATTTTATGACCACTATCCCTTCGGATAAAATTGGCCAGCTAGTCCTGCGTCATCGTGGAAGCATGGGCGTTAGAGCTGCAGCAAAAGAGATTGGTACAAGTCCTGCAACACTTTCAAGAATTGAAAGAGGTCATGTCGCAGATCTGGAAACAATGCATAAAATATTTCACTGGATGAATTTAGACCCACGTGAATATTTTGGTTTCAATGAAGCGACATCAGCACAGGGACCGAAAATTCAAATTGCTTTTAAAAAAAATAAAACAGTACAGTCGAAAACGGCACAATCACTTGCTAAATTAATCATGGCCGCCCATGAATCGTTTGAGAAAAAGATTAATGCTACAGGCCACTAATTGCTTAAAAGAGGATTCAAAGCACAATGCGAACGCAGGACCATCGAAGTACGAAAGCAACTCGAGCTAACCGAACGTGACCCTCTTAAGGCGTTAACTTTAGCCAAGCATCTTAATGTAGATGTAAAAAGTGCCTTAGAAATCCCCGGTGTTTCTGACCAAGACATTAAGCAATTAGTGAATGTTGACCCAGAAGGCTGGTCTGCATTTACAATAAAGATAAAAGAGCAGCACCTAATAGTTTTTAATCCGTCTCAGTCACCTGGGCGTTTAAACAGTGTCATTATGCATGAGCTATCACACATCACGCTAGGCCATGAATTAGCAGGGGGACATACTACAGAGCAGGGCCTTTTTTTTGCCAATCATTATAATCAAGACCAAGAACATGAAGCGGATTGGCTTGGTAGTGCTTTGTTATTGCCCCGCCCTGCATTGATGCACATTCGCAAAAGTAACTGGAGTAATAATGCCGCCTGCGATTATTATCAGACCAGTTTGGACATGCTGGTATATAGATTTCGTGTGACTGGAGTTGATGCACAGCTGCATAATTCACAAAAAAAGAAAATATAATTTCTGCATACGCGCCCAGTGTGTTCTTATAAAGGGATTCGATTTTATGGCTAAATCCAAACAAATAAAAATGATAAAGGCGCATTGCAATGCGTGCGGCGGTAACACAAGTCACGCCATTTTACATTTAGAAGATGTGGAGCGGTTAAAGATGAGTCGTTCTTTCTACCGTATAGGCAGTCAAAAAAATAATACTTGTTAGAACGAGTCAACGTTGTGTAACTTTCATAGCAGTCTTCTGAATGGTTGGATTTATTGTTTATTTTTCCAGTATTCGATTCTTGGCTGAGGGTTTGTAAACATCATTTTACAAAAGTCAGAATACATAACTAAGAGTCTATCAAATCCTTCTTCTCTATATATTTTACTCATGGCTATATTATAAAAATCTAAATGAGCCTCAATCTGCTTAGTAGTTTCACCTTCGTTGAACTTTAAATACATCTTCATTGCAGTTTCGGCACTAATTTGAAACGATTTCATTTGTTCTGGTGTTGCGCCGTTCACGTTCTTAAGCACATATTGATAATAAAGCGCACAATTACCATAATCATCTTTTAGATTTATCCCTACCCTCTCATCATCATATGCAAAAACAGGATGACAGAAGATGATAGTGGCGCTAGCTGTTAATCCCATTAGTATGAACTTATAAAATCTCATCATAGCCTCCCAAGCGCTAAATCAATGTGGTGATGGAATACGAATAAAACCCTGTTCTTTGTAATCTTGTATGCACTGGGATTCTTGATGGGCAATACCTTCCATTTTAAAGTCTTTAGCTAGCCCAACATAATAAGGGCCACATTTTACAATTTCGCCCGTTTCTTTATTTTTCATATAAACAGGATCGGTGCTACAACCCGCAAGTAGCAGGCTTATGAGAATGAATGAATAACGCATATAACCAAGCCTCCCAAACAATTATAGAAACCACCGAAATTCTCATCTCGGTGGTGTCAGGTTGTTCAAAAAGCTGCGATTAGACAGCCACGGCGTTTTCGACCGAAGCCTGTTTTATGTGCGCCGTCAACCCGACCAAGAGGTCGAGAGACGGCACCATTCACGGTATGATGCCTTTACCGCTAATCGAGGGCTTTTTGAAGACCCGGAGCTAAAATCACTAGCTCTGTGGCAAGGATAGGTTAATTTTGTGCAGTGGCAAAGCCATTTTTAAATGGACAATAAAAAGGCTAGAGCAGTGTGCTCTACCTTTTTAAATTAACTTTTGAATTTCCTGCAAAAGCGAGGAAATTGGCGTGCCCGATGCGATTCGAACGCACGACAACCAGCTTAGAAGGCTGGTGCTCTATCCAACTGAGCTACGGGCACGCAGGATATAAGGTCTACCTTACTATAGCCTTACTTTTAAAGAATTTATTACTTCTCCAACAGAAATAATTTTTATCTCCGAAGGTGTTAGCAACAACGTACCCTAAGCTTAGAAGGCTGTTGCTCTATCCAACTGAGCTACGGGCACGTGAGGCCAGTGATAGCGTCCGGCTGAAGCTGTGACAAGTTGAAACAATGTCCGGCGCAATTGTTTAACAGTGCTTATCCTGTAGGTAGTTGTGCCGCCCCATTTTGCTCACGGGCAAAATGGTTCAATGACAACCAGCTTGAGAGGGCTGTTACCTTATCTAGACTTGCGACATGGGCACGTGAGGTCAGTGATGCCCATGTCGCAAAGATGTGATAAGCTAAAATATGTCGCTTATCTTAAGCCTTCCTTATGGCGTGCGATGCAATTATGCATGATGAGAAGCGTGATGACTGAGGGTATCTGGAATAACCCGTGCCTGCGCTCCGTAAAGGATCAACACATGCGCACCCACCGTAAACGGTTGATCTTGCTTCTGGGCGATAGTGAGCAGATCACCATTAGATTTTTCCAATATATATTCAAAAGCATCCGTTTCACCGGCCTTTTGCTGGATAAGCGCACCGGCGGTGGCACCTGCCAGCGCGCCGCCAACGGCACCAAGGGCGCTGCCTTTGCCTTCTCCTATTTGCGCGCCTGCCACTCCTCCTGCTGTGCCACCCGTGATAACACCAAACTCGTATCCTGAATCTTTCACATGGATGGGGCGCACCATTTTAACTACCGCACGGTCCACTTTATTAGTCTGCTGCATAGTAGAGGAGCTGTACGTATTGGGAGAATAACTATTAGCGCATCCGCTGACTATTAGAAGACATGCGGTTGCCACTGCCAGTCTCAAGGCTGTGGGTGTACGTGACGTAGAACATTGTGATAGTGTCTTTAGCATAGATAGCCTCCATAAATATTAAGAGATGAACAAAAGAATTATTGACTTGCCTTGCGTATTTCATCGACCATTTTAATAATAGTTGTATGAGCCTCTTCTTGTGCCACTTCTCTCCAGGAAGGGCCGAGTGCATAGTCGATTAATCCGCCTCTATATCGACGGGTGTATACTTTAAGAATGGGCGCACTTTCCTTATCGTATAGACCGCACCAGGTTGTCATAGTGTCCTTGGCCAAAGGCATAAGCCCAAAATAGCGCACCCCGCATCGCATCGTAGTGTTAGCTTTAATTTTTGGATTTTCGACTACTTTATAACCAAAATTTTCTAGCCGGCTGATGATAATGGGCTTTTCTATAGCCAGCATTTCCTTGCTTTCAGCGGAAGGAGTGGGATCGTCCGGGAGCTCTCCTGCGTAGAGGCTGTCATTGGTAACACTTACTTTTTTCAGATATATAGTATTCACATGAGATGGGATGTCCGTCGCTGATTTGCCCGGCATATAAGGAGAAGAACCGGTGCAAGAGGCAAGCGCCAGCAGCAACAAAGTTAAATACGCGTATTTCATCATAGATAATTTCCACCTTGTACTCGTAACGATAGCCACTAGTTACATCAGGCATCATTGCCCTAGGATTACCCCAACATTACATATTATTTAGGCGGAACATTGCGGCATATGCGCCAGCACTGTTGGGTGTTTCCTTGGTGACAAGATGAATTCTACCCGGCGTTAATACAATCTTCACCATTATCCTATAAAACACTTTCTATTCTCACTTCATCTGTGTAATTTTGCGGCAAATAACTCAAGGAGACCTTTGTATGGCACGTAAGAAAATAGCGCTTATCGGCGCAGGTATGATCGGCGGAACGCTTGCTCACCTCATCGCACAAAAGCAGCTGGGGGATGTGGTATTGTTCGACATCGCCGAAGGCATGCCACAGGGCAAAGCACTGGATATCGCTCAGTCCACCGATGTTGATGGTTCGGATGTGAAGCTCAAAGGTGCCAATGACTATGCAGAAATCAAAGGTGCGGATGTGGTTATTGTAACGGCGGGCATTCCACGCAAGCCCGGCATGAGCCGCGACGATCTCGTTAACACCAATACCGGCATCATCAAAACGGTAGGTACTGCGATTAAGCAGCATGCGCCGAGTGCATTTGTAATTGTTATCACCAACCCGCTCGACGTAATGGTGTGGGTGATGCGTGAAGTGTCTGGCTTGCCGCATAATAAAGTGGTCGGTATGGCCGGTGTGCTGGATTCAGCGCGCTTCTCGTATTTTCTTTCGGAAGCGACCGGTATTTCCGTAAAAGATATTTCCACCTTCGTACTGGGTGGCCATGGCGATACCATGGTGCCACTGGTGCGTTATTCCACCATTGGTGGTATTCCGTTGCCAGACGTTGTAAAAATGGGCCTCATCAAGCAGGATGCACTTGATAAAATCGTACAGCGCACACGCGATGGTGGTGCAGAGATTGTTGGCTTGCTTAAAACCGGCTCGGCGTTTTATGCGCCTGCGGCATCTGCTATTAAAATGGCAGAAGCATATTTGTTTGACCAGAAGCGCATTATTCCTTGCGCTGCGCATCTTTCTGGCCAGTATGGCGTTAAGGATCTCTATGTTGGCGTGCCAGCAGTGATTGGTGCGGGTGGCGTAGAGAAAGTTGTTGAAATTTCACTCAATGCAGAAGAAAAAGCGGGATTCGATAAATCCGTAGAAGCGGTGAAGGGTCTCTGCGCAGGCGTTAAACTGTAAGGAATAAACCATGAACATCCATGAATACCAGGCCAAATCGATTTTAGCGAAATACCATGTGCCCGTGCCCAGGGGCGGTGTGGCGTATACTCCTGCGGAAGCAGAGAATGTTGCGCGCAAGCTGGGCGGCAGTTTGTGGGTAGTCAAAGCACAGATTCATGCCGGTGGCCGTGGTAAGGCGGGTGGTGTGAAGCTTGCCAAGTCGATTGACGAAGTATCAGAGCTTGCCAAGAACATGATTGGCATGACGCTTAAGACCCATCAGACCGGGCCTGAAGGCAAAGAAGTAAAGCGTGTATATATTGAAGAAGGCAGCGACATTGCCGAAGAAATGTATCTCTCGATGGTGATTGATCGTGCGACTTCGCGTATCACGTTTATGGTGTCTTCTGAGGGCGGCGTTGAAATTGAAGAAGTGGCCGAGAAGCACCCCGAAAAAATTCACCGCGTCGAAGTAGACCCGGCAGCAGGCATTCAGCCGTTCCATGCGCGCAGACTTGCCTCTAATCTGAAGATCAAAAAAGAACAGCAGGGTGCATTTGCTGAATTTATTCTCAATCTTTATAAAGCGTTCACCGAGAAAGATGCAAGCCAGCTTGAAATCAATCCGCTGGTGCTGACCAAGCAAGGTAAGATTATTGCGCTCGATGCGAAATTCAATTTTGATGAAAACGCACTCTACCGTCAGAGCGAAGTGATGGAAATGCGTGATGAAGACGAAGAAGATCCGTTGGAGCGCAAGGCTGCTAAGTTTGGTCTTTCCTACATTAAGATGGACGGCAATATCGGCTGCATGGTTAACGGCGCAGGTCTTGCCATGGCAACGATGGATATTATTCAGCTTTACGGCGGCACACCTGCCAACTTCCTTGACGTAGGCGGTGGCGCGACCAAAGAAAAAGTAACCGAAGCCTTCAAACTGATTCTGTCTGATCCGAATGTGGAAGGCATATTGGTAAATATCTTTGGTGGCATTATGCGCTGCGATATTATTGCAGAAGGTATCATTGCAGCAGCACGTGAAGTGAGTCTCGATGTGCCGCTCGTGGTGCGCTTGGAAGGTACCAACGTGGAGCTTGGCAAGAAAATGCTGGCAACGTCTGGCCTGCCGATTCTTCCTGCGGACAATCTCGCTGATGCAGCCGATAGGATTGTAAAAGCCGTGAAAAAAGCAGCCGCTTAATTATTCAAGGATTAGAAAAATGTCGATACTCGTAAATAGAGATACCAAAGTTATCTGTCAGGGTTTTACCGGCCGCGAAGGTACATACCATTCTGAGCAGGCATTAGCATACGGCACCAAGATGGTGGGCGGCGTAACACCGGGCAAAGGCGGTAGCAAACATCTGGATCTGCCGGTATTTGATACAGTGGAAGCAGCGGTGAATAAAACCGGCGCGACTGCGTCGATGATTTATGTGCCGCCTCCCTACGCAGCGGATGCGATTTTGGAAGCGATTGATGCACAGCTGCCGCTGGTGGTGTGCATCACCGAAGGTATTCCGGTGCTCGACATGGTGCGTGTGAAGCGCGCGCTTACCGGCAGCAAAACCCGCCTCATTGGCCCAAATTGCCCAGGTGTGATTACACCGGGCGAATGCAAAATGGGCATCATGCCGGGACATATTCACAAAAAAGGCCGTATCGGTATTGTTTCACGCTCCGGCACGCTCACCTATGAAGCAGTGGCGCAAACCACGGTTGAAGGGCTTGGCCAATCTTCCTGCGTAGGCATTGGTGGTGACCCGGTCAACGGCACCAACTTTGTGGATGTACTCGAACTATTCCTCGCTGATCCGGAAACGGACGCGATTATCATGATTGGTGAAATCGGTGGTTCTGCGGAAGAGGAAGCGGCCGAGTTTGTCAAAAAGAGCAAAACCAAAAAACCGATTGTAGGCTTTATTGCTGGCCGCACGGCTCCTCCGGGTCGCCGCATGGGTCATGCCGGTGCGATTATTTCCGGTGGTAAGGGCGGTGCTGAATCCAAGATTGATGCGATGAAATCTGCAGGATTCCGCGTATCCGAATCTCCGGCGTCACTGGGTAAAACCATGGTGGAAGCGCTCAAGAAATCGGCGTAATAGTGCTCCAGCATCGGCCGTTTAGTGATGGTGGCAACTGCAATCTCACGTCGGTGTCTTTGGTATGTGCAATGATGAAAACAATTGTTCCAGTACCGAAATATCTACCGGTTTGACTAGATGATAGTCGAATCCTGCTGCTTTGGAACGCGCACGGTGCTCCGATTGTCCCCAGCCAGTCTGTGCGATGAATAGGCTATGTTTGAGTGCGGGTTGCGCGCGCAACGTCTGGCATAGCTCATAACCATTTACCTTCGGCAGACCAATGTCCAGCATGAGTACATCAGGAAGAAATTCCAATGCCGTTGCCAGTGCAGTTTCCGCATCATGTGCGAAGCGCACCTCATGACCCAGAATTTCCAGCATCCAGCTGAATGTTTTAGCTAGTATTTCGTTGTCATCGACGACCAGCACACGCAGGCTGCTTTTTGTTGTATTATTCTGGGCGATAGGTGCAACAGGGGCGGAGATTTCTGGACGTACTACCTGGATTTCTGGACGTATTACCTGTGGTTTTTTTGTGGGTAATTCACTTTTAGGGGGTGCGGTCTCACTGATGATTTTCACGCTGTCATCGTGCAGTATGCGTGGCAGCCGTATGATAAATTCGCTTCCCCGGCCCACCCCCTCGCTTATGACTTGTACGCTGCCTTCATGCAGCCCCACCAATTTTCTAACCAGTGCCAGTCCGATACCAAGCCCGCCATGCGAGCGTTCGATAGAACTATCCACTTGCATAAAAGGTTCGAATATCAGGTTCACCATGTTTTTAGCAATGCCGATACCTGTGTCGCGCACCCGGACAGTCACGGTATTTTCGTCGGCTTCTGTTCCTAGCCATATCTGTCCGCCGGGGGGAGTATATTTGGTGGCATTGCCCAGCAGATTGGCAAAGATCTGAGCAATGCGCGTGGGATCAGCATTAAGCCAGATCGGTTTTGGCGGCAGCTGAAGCGTAAGTGTATGCCCATGCGCATCAATGGATGGTTTTACCGTTTCCACGGCATCGGCGATGGCTTTTGCCAATGATACATGTTGTTTGCGCAATTCGATCTTACCGTGCGAGATGCGTGACACGTCAAGCAGATCATCTACCAGATGGGTCATGTGATCTGCATGGCGGATAATGATATCTTGTGCTTCCCTACGTCTTTCTGCGCCTATCGTAGGCAACTGAAGCGTGTGGGCGGCACTGATGATGGGTGCCAGAGGATTGCGCAGTTCATGCGACAGCAGCGCAAGAAAATTATCTTTGCGATGATTGGCTATGCGCAATTCTTTTGCAATCTCTTCACGTTCGGCGACCGCTGCTGCCAGCAATAATCCGGTGGCGGTCATGATAATCATGAAAAACTGCAATACGACTAAGTCATGATTCACCAGCGCAATGCTGGAAACCCCAACATGTTGCAATATGCCCCCTATGGCGATAGCGGAAGCTACTATAATGGTAGCGGTCGTTCCGCGCTGACCGAAGCGCAGCGCTGCCCAGACAATAAAAGGAAAAATGATAAATTTATAGGTCATCACTGAATTTTCTGTATTCAACAATGGGCTGAGAATAGCCACGCTGACAAGGATGAGCCCTGCCATTAAAATGCTGGCTTCTTTTATCTGCGCTGCGCTCCAGTTGAAAGTGCGGCCGCTGCACCATACCAATAGCAGGGAAGCACACATCAACGATCCGGTGGCATCGCCCAGCCACCATTCCCACCAGAGTTTTCCATACAAATCCCATGGCTGTACGTAGCCCAGGCATAGGCTGGTTACACCGATTGTGGCGCTGACCATGGTACTAAGGAGAGCGGAATAGATAAACAGGCAGAGCACATCGCGCACGCGGCGTAGGCTTGTATCGAATCCGGCGCGTTGTAACAGCCAGGCACCGGCCACTGCCTCGAGCGTATTACCTAGTCCGATACCAAGCGCTGTGGTTATCGGTTCATGTGTTGTCACGTTGGCCAGAAAGGCGCCCAGAAGAATACCTGGCCATGCGCGGTATCCCAACAGCAAAATGGCAGTAAGTGCAATGCCGGTGGGGGGCCATACCACGGTTACCTGAGCGGCATCAAATGCCATCGCCAGCCCAAGCTTGGCCGTGCAGAAATAAACCGCAGCCAACCCCAAAATACACAAGAGGTTGGGGGCGGATGATAATAACCCGCCTCTCTTAGCAGACATGGATTGTAATACGGGTACCCGCACATGTCCTCACTATACGATGCAGTAGGATGCTCTGTTCAGAGCGTATTATAGGCGGGCAGCAGTATAACCTGTTCTTCAGCCCGTGCAACTGCGGCGTGCGTTAGGGGTAACTATCACATCTTACAGGTAATAATGGTCGGTGCATTATGCACCGACCATGTGTAGAGATACTAAGCGACTTTCGGTGCATTGCAGGCTTTTACCGCAAAGATATTGAGGGCTTTGCCCGTCTCGAGATACGTTTTGAGGCTGGAGAGCACGAGTGGCCAGCCTTTGGAAACACCCTGCGCCATATCCGAACCCGCTTTTAACTCAGCGTGGGTGACTTCAAGCTTTACCATGTCTTCAACAGGTTCAATTACAAAAGTGACGGTGGAGATCTCGGCTTCATTGCCAGGTGAGGCCCAGGTGAGCACCAGATGTTTGGGTGGGGTGCATTCCACCACCTTGCCGGCGATGCGTACGTTATTATTATTGTTGGTATCTTCATGCTGCCATTTCGAACCTTTTTTCCAGTCCGACATATTCACATGTCCGCCCCAGTACTGACGGGCGAATTCAGGGTTGGTAATCGCCGCCCATAATTTCTCCGGCGTGGTCTTCATGTAGCTGGTGTAGACTAAAGCATTACTCATGATCGTTCTCCTCTAAGGCTTGTTTAAGGTTTTGCAATGCCGCTACCCGCGACTGCTCAAACTTGCCGATCCAGCGCGTATAGATGGCGCTAATGGGCATCGGATTGAGATAGTGCAGCTTCTCACGGCCTTGCTTGCGGGTGACGACGAGATGCGCCGCCTCCAGCAAAGCAAGATGTTTGGTTACTGCCTGACGACTCATGTCATGCTTCTCGCAGAGTTCACCCAAAGTCAGCCCGCCTTTTTTGCGCAACCTGTCGAGCAGTTTGCGGCGGCTGGCATCGGCGAGGGCTTTGAACACTTTGTCTTCATCAGCAACCATAATGCTATTATGCAACTAAATGGTTGCATGTCAAGCAAAGAAAATAATGGGGTTAAATAGTGGATAATTCTAGTATTTTAGCAAATGGCCCTTGAGCGCTTCGTAGATATCGGCAGCGAACCAGCCGGCGACAATCTCGCGCCACTGGGATTCCTCTGCATGGGCGCGGATGAAAAGCTGTGCTGCCTCCGTCATGATGGTTTTGACGCTGTCTTCGGATGTATCCTGCATATGCGCGTCATTCAGCAGATGGGTTTTGACGTCTTCCCTGAAACGCAGCAGAAAATTCATCCGCGGATATTGCGGATCCTCGCAGGACAACATGTGAAACACCATCTGCGTGCGCTTTGTGAGTAATGTGTCGTTCATAAGCCCCTCTTTTAAAATATGACTGCCAGTCCATGGACTATCAGTCAATAAAATTCTGTACTAAGGAGTATGGTAAATGAAAAAAAGCTACTCATTAATTTGGGCAATCAGATTAAAACGTTCAGAAAAGCGCGCGGCTTAACGCAGGAGCAGCTTGCTGAAATGTGTGATTTTGACCCGACCTATATTAGTCTCTTGGAGCGAGGTCGCCGCAGCCCGTCATTCGGGACGTTATGCATATTGGCAAGTGAGCTCGGCTATCCAGTGAAGCGTTTGTTTGAGAATGTGGATTAAAGAAATCGGCGACCATGGAGTTGTGTAAAAAGATCGGCCAGAAGATTCGCAAAGCGCGAACCGTCAAAAAAATCTCTCAAGAGGAACTGGCGCATAATGCGGGTATTGATCGTTTCTATCTCTCAGAGATTGAGAATGGCCACAAGAACCTGAGCGTACTTATCCTTGAGCAAATTGCCGATGCGCTTGAAATGGATATAAAAGAATTATTTTAGAATCGCATGAGGTCCCGGCCTTCGCCGGGACAACACAATCCTAAGTTCACGATGTTCACTCATGATTTTAGTTGGGTGCGGTGGCGGATTTGATTCGCAGCGTTTTAACGCTGCTCACCCTACGGGCGGCCTATGGCCGTCCCATTTTGTCTAAGAGCAAAATGGTGAATCTGCGCCTTCAGGTTATTATTCTTTGAAGTTGGTTGCGGGGGCAGGATTTGAACCTGCGGCCTTCAGGTTATGAGCCTGACGAGCTACCGGGCTGCTCCACCCCGCGATAAAATTCTTTAAATCACTCCTGCTTCGGCCTACTGGCCTCCGCAATGAGTCTAACGCCTTCGGCGACTAAAGATGCGGTCTACTGACCGCCACTCACATCCACCGTTCCCCAGAAGGGAGGCCTTTATAACAAATAATTCGCCATACGCAAGCTCATTGAATTTACTGAATTTAACCAGTGTCTTAGGTGATGATTCCGCGTAGTATCTTTATGAGGAACATTGTAACTATTGCCTGGGAATCTGCGAATAGATAGGCAGAAACCCATTTTGAAGGAGGAAGCGATGACAAGCCGCACCTACCACAAAGACCCTGCGCGCGTGAAAGAGCTAGATGATATTGCCCGCCATGTTACCCAGCAATGCGGCACCGAGCCGCCCTTTGCTAATGCGCTGTGGAATAATAAATGCGCAGGCATTTATGTGGATGTTGTTTCCGGCGAGCCGCTGTTTTCCTCACGCGATAAATTTGATTCGGGCTCGGGCTGGCCGAGCTTCACCCGTCCGCTGGTGGGTGAACATGTGATAGAGAAAACCGACATCAGCCATGGCATGAAGCGTGTGGAAGTGCGCTCAAAGCATGGCGATTCCCATCTGGGCCATGTCTTTCCCGACGGGCCGCCGGAAACAGGACTGCGCTACTGCATCAACTCGGCGAGCTTGCGGTTTATTCCCAAGGAAGCGCTCACAGAAGAAGGCTACGGAGAATATCTGCCGCTTTTTGAAAAGGACAAATCATGAGCAAGGAAAGAGCGATTTTAGCGGGCGGCTGCTTTTGGGGTATGGAAGAGTTGCTGCGCAAACTGCCGGGCGTGGTGGATACGCGCGTAGGTTATAGCGGCGGGCATCTCAAGAACCCGACCTATGACCATATGAAAACCGGCACAACGGGGCATGCTGAAGCGATTGAGATAATGTTTGATCCATCGCGCCTTAGTTACCGCAAGCTGCTGGAATTCTTTTTTCAGATTCATAACCCGGCGACTGTGAATGTGCAGGGCAATGATCGCGGTAGCGCGTATCGCTCTGCTATTTTTTATCTGGATGATGCGCAGAAGCAAACGGCAGAAGAAGTCATTGCTTTGGTGAACGTATCGGGCAAATGGCCGGGCAAGGTGGTGACGGAAGTAACCAAGGCGGGCGAGTTCTACGAAGCAGAAAGTTATCATCAGGATTATCTGCAGCGCTACCCCGACGGCTATACCTGTCATTACATCAGGCCGGACTGGAAACTTTAGAGCGCACTCAGATGCTGTTCGAATACTTGCTCGGCATCACTTAATTCTTTTTGCAATGCTTCATAGGAAAGTGTGAGGCGCTTGAGCTGCTTGGCATCGCCGCTGCTTGAACACACGGCCATTTCATTTTCCATTGCATCTTTACGTGCAGAAAGATCGGCGATTTTCTCTTCGAGTTTTTGGATGTCTTTTTCGTTCGTATCCTTGGACGATTTTTTAGTATCGGTCTTGTCGCCGCGGGTTTCCTTACGCGCCTGTTCACGTTCCTTGCGCCGCTGCTGCACAATGAGATTGCGGTAGGCATCCAGATCGTCGTTATAGGGCTGGCAAGTGCCATCGGCGACCAGCCACAGGCGATCGGCCACGCAGTCCACCAGATGCGGATCGTGACTCACTAAAATCACCGCGCCGTTGTAATTATTGAGCGCCTGCATGAGGGCCTCGCGCGCGTCGATATCCAGATGGTTGGTCGGTTCATCGAGTAGCATGATGTGCGGCGCGTCAAAGCTCATGAGGCAGAAGAGCAAGCGGGCTTTTTCACCACCGGAAAGTTCCCCCACTTTGGTATCGGCCTTATGTTTATCGAAGCCGAAATTGCCGAGCATGGCGCGGATTTTAGATTGTGGGCGGTCTTTCATCGCCTCTTTCATCACCTCAAACGGCGTCTGTTCGACATTGAGTTCATCGGTCTGAAACTGCGCGAAATAACCAATCTTGAGCTTGCCGGATTTGAGCATTTCGCCGTGCAGTGGCGGCAAGCGTCCCGAGAGCAATTTAACCAGCGTGGACTTACCGTTACCGTTGGCACCCAGCAATGCAATGCGGTCATCCATATCAATGCGCAAATTTAATTTGCGTAAGATCGGTTTGCCTTTTTCGTAGCCAGCATCGATATCTTCCAGCGTGATAAGCGGTGATTTCAATTCTTCGGGTTCTGGGAACACGAAGGCCGTCACTCGGTCGGCCATTACAGCATCAACAATATCCATCTTCTCAATCATCTTGAGGCGACTTTGTGCCTGGCGTGCCTTGCTGGCCTTGGCTTTGAAGCGGTTGACGAATTCCATCATCTTGGCTTTTTGCGCCTGCTGCTTGTCGTGGAGCGCTTGCTGGTTAAGCATGCGTTCGGCGCGACGGCGTTCGAACTGATCGTAGTTGCCGGTGTATTTCACCAGTTTCAGATTTTCTAAATGCAGAATATGATCAACGGTTTTGTTGAGAATATCGCGGTCGTGGCTAATGATGATAATCGTGCCCTGATAGCGCATCAGATAATTTTCGAGCCACACCATCGCTTCAAAATCGAGATGGTTGGTAGGTTCATCAAGCAGCAGAAGGTTAGGTTCTAAGAACAAAGCTGCAGCAAGTGCCACACGTGCGCGCCAGCCACCAGAGAACGAGGAGATGGGGCTGTTCTGTCCGACTTCGCTAAAGCCAAGCCCTGCAAGAATCGTGGCTGCACGAGACGGTGCATCGTAAGCGCGGATTTCATCAAGCCGTGTGTAAATATAGCCGATACGGTCGGGGTCTTCGACGGTTTCCGCTTCCTTCATTAGGCTTGCGCGTTCTGTATCGGCGGCGAGTACCACATCGATAAGTGTAGTCTCGTCTTCGGGTAAATCCTGACGCACCATGCCCATGGAAGCGCCTTTGACCAGCGAGATTTCCCCGCCGTCAGCCATCAATTCGCCGGAAATCAGCTTGAACAACGTCGACTTTCCCGTACCGTTGGGGCCTACAAGCCCAACGCGGTGGCCAGAGGGAATATTAACGCTCACCTTATCAAGTAAGGTGCGCCCGGCGATGCGGAAGGTAAGATCGGTAATGGAAAGCATTGGTTTTCTGGCGGTTTCAGTGGCTTTTTTAAAGAAGCGCGCACGCTAGTGATTTCGGTGCGTAAGGTCAATTTCATTCGCGTTAGCAAGGCTATTTGCTGTCTGTTCGCAGCGTTTCCAGCTCCAGCCAGCGTAATTCCGCAGTTTCCAGCTCATGCTGAGCATTGCCAAACCGCCGCATCGCCTTATCAAACTGGTCAGGTTCTTTAGTATATAAGCTACTGTCTGCCAGAAGCTGCTTGAGTTCGATGAGTTCATTTTCCAGCGCGTGTATCCGCTCAGGAAGTTGTCCCAGCTCATACTCATATTTGTAAGACATTTTTTTGATATTCTTAGCAGACGTTGGGGCAGGAGCGGGTAGTGTTTCCTGTTTTGCCGTAGATTTTGCCGGCAGCTGTTTTTGTTTTGCGGCAATATAATCGCTATAACCGCCGATATTGCTTTCGATAACACCTTCGCCCTCAAATGCGATAATTTCACTCACCGTGCGATCAAGAAAATCACGGTCATGACTTACCAGTAATAATGTACCCTGATAGTCGCCGAGGATCTCCTGAAGCATGTCGAGCGTATCCATATCCAGATCGTTAGTCGGCTCATCGAGAATAAGCACGTTGCCGGGATTGGCCAGAATCTTAGCCAGCAATAGCCGATTCTGTTGGCCACCGGAAAGTGTGCTTACCCGGTCGCGAGCAATTTTAGGATCGAACAGAAACTGCTTGAGATAACCGCAGACATGGCGGGGTTTCTTATCTTCGCCAGAGCCAATAAATATATGGTCGCCGCCGTCGGGGCATAGAGTTTCCCACAATGTTTTTTGTGGATCAAGCATGATGCGGTTTTGATCGAAGTAGGACACTTGAATAGTCTTTCCACGCCGTATATGGCCAGCGTCGGGTTCAATCTCACCGGTCAGCAATTTAAGAAAAGTAGATTTGCCGGAACCGTTACGCCCCAAAATGCCGATACGATCGCCGCGAAGAATGCGCAGGCTAAAATCTTTGAGAATGGGGAGTTCATTGCCGTCGCGCGTGAAAGATTTATAGATATGTTTAAACTCTGCCACCATTTTTGAGGCTTGCGATGGGGCCAACGGATCAAGCTCGATTTTACGCATAATGCGGTTGTAAGACGCTTTGTCGGCGCGTAATTTCTCACGCAGACTGAACAAATCTTTCAGGCGGCGTTGATTGCGTTTGCGCCGCGCACTGACTCCGCCCTGTGTCCATTCTTCTTCCTGAATGAGTTTCTTCTGCATATTCTGCAACTCTCTTGCCTCGTGTTCAAGAATCTGTTCTGCCCAGGCGTCAAACTCCTTATAGCCCTGTGTAAACGTGCGGATGGTGCCGCGATCAATCCAAAATACTTTACGCGAAATGGCGGCAAGAAATGCGCGGTCGTGACTCACGCATACTAATGCGCCGCGGTAGGAGGCGAGGTATTTTTCCAGCCATTCAATAGCGGCAATATCCAGATGGTTGGTGGGCTCATCCAGCATGAGCACGTCTGGTTCAGCGACGAGTGCGCGCGCAAGTGCGGCGCGGCGCAGTTGCCCACCCGATAACGTATCCATGCGTGCATCAGGTAATAGCTCAAGCGGTTCCATTACCCGTTCTGCCAGATGATTTTTGTCGTCGTGATCCTCTGTAAGCCCAAGTCCTGAGAGCACAAACTGTCTGATAGTATGGCTGGGAGTATAATCCACCTTTTGCGCAAGGTAGCCTATCGTAAGTCCGGGTAGCGCAAAACGTTTGCCGCTGTCGAGTTCTAGATCATCCATAATCAGACGCATAAGTGTAGTTTTGCCAGCACCGTTTTTACCTACAAGGCATATCTTATCACCCTCGGCAATATGCAGGCGAATGCCTTCAAACAAGGGCTTGCCGCCGAAGGTTAGGGTAATATCTTCCAGACTAATGAGAACGCGTGCGGCCATTATATTGTATATAACTGCTGTATTTCAGGGGATTTATGAGTTGGCATCTTTTACAGCAAACCGCACACCGTACCGACTCAAAAAATTGCGTAACTCTTCCCATAATGTTGAGGTAGAAAATGTACATTCGCGTGTGGCAATATCAAACCAGTCACACCCACTGCGATGATATATTCCGCGTTGTGTTTCGCTAATGGCAGCAAATGAAATGATTATATTTGCCTTAGTGGTGGTATTTTCAGTCAGCTGTCTGCAGTAAATGATAACACCTTCTGCTGTCGCAAGCTGTGCTTTGGAATCATTGTCGTGCAGCGTGTATTTTGCGGTCTGGCCGATATAGGTAAGATATTCCGCAAATTCTCTTAGCCACTTAAGCAGCAACGCATGCTGTTCACTTTCACTAAAGCTAGATATATATTCAATACCTGTCTTCACTGGTTTTGCCGGAGAGCCTAATGCTAGTGTGTGTGCAGGAATATTGCGCGTTACTACAGAGCTGGCCCCAATAGTTGCGTATTCACCTATGGTAACGTTGGGCATCACAAAAACCCGCCATGCAAGCCAGGCGCCACGCTTTATTGTTACAGGACCGAAACTTCCCGGGAAACCATCCAGCATTGATTGCCAGGAGCTATGAGCAAAAATATAGGTTCCACCGCCAATACACACATCATCTTCAATAGTAATTGGTTCAGTTGGATTAATAAAACTATAAGTAAAAATTTTTACACGACTACCAATAATAAGCGAAGAAGAGGGTGTTAACATTCCTCCGATTACTACTTGCTCAAGAATGGAGGAATCTTGCCCCATTTCGAACACGCCTGTGTCAATAGCTGTAAAAGCATGAATGGCACTTCGCGCGCCAATGCGGCAACGTATGCGGGTACGAATGAAGGTGAAGGGTGCAATTTTAGCGCCGTCTTCAATAGTAATGTTCGGGCTTTGTATAAGGCTAAACAGTCCCAGAGAAACATTTTTGCCGATAGTGGCGCCTTTAAATCGGTAATAAGCACGCTTTAATGGTGATGGAAGACATCCGATCAACGCTAGCCCTATATAAGGGATACCCTTAATAGGGCGAGGGGGATGGGGTGATTTAAACAGCATATGCGGAACCTGGCAAACGATGGAAAAGGGTATTGAGGAGTATGTCTGCTAAATACATTTTGGTGTTATATTTATGTCAGAGAATCCATTATAGCATTTGATTATGTATGAAAGGCTTTACCTTGAATGTAAACAAGATTCAAAATAGACTCTGAGCATGCTTACCCCACGATTACGGCTCTATACAAAAAATCTTTCTTATTGGCGAATGGTGCAGGGGATTTTAAATCCGGGCGCCACGAATACTGCCATTACAGATACAGAAAATCTCATCTTATCTTATACAAAATCCCGTCACGCTATTCTTGTCTCCATGGGACGGATGGCTATTTTTGAAGGATTGCGGGCCTTGGGCTGTTCGGGTGAGATTATCCTGTCACCGATTACCGTACCGGAAGTGATCAGCCTCGTGCATCTGGCGGGATTTACGCCAGTATTTTGCGATATAAAACCGGGTACATGGAATATGGATGTTGCGTTAGCAGAGCGGCTTATTACCGATAAAACGGTTGCTATTATGACGACGCATTTTTATGGAAATACCAATACCACTCTTGCGGTGCGTGCCTTGTGTGATGCACATAAGTTATTCATGATTGAGGACGCTGCACAGGCCATTGGTGCATGGCAGAATGATGCGCATGCAGGCACTATAGGTGATTTTGGGATTTTAAGTTTTAGCTATCCTAAAAACGTCACATCGTTTTATGGCGGGTGTCTGATTACTAATAACAATGACATTGCACTACGAGTTCGTAATGCGATCGCTGCTTATCCTTGCGTAGATAAGCACTGGTTGTACACTAAAGTAATCGCTTGCGCCGTAAAGGATATAGCGACTTACGGGCCGCTATTTCAGTTGGTGTATCTCATGATTCGTTATGGGTACAAACATAATATTCAGAGTATTATGAATCTCGTTTCACAAGATTTGAATCCGGCTTTTTTTGAAACAATGCCGCCGCATTATCTTACTAGGATATCTTCGCCGCAAGCAGGGGCCATTGCAGATAAGTGGCCGGAAATAGATGAGGATGTTACACATCGTCTCCATTGCGCTGAAATATATTATCATCAGCTCAAAGATATTAAGGCTATTACCTTGCCTGAGGTGACTGGCAATCGATCCCATACTTTTCTGTATTTTCCCATTCAGACTGAAAATAAATATGCGCTGCAGCGTTACATGATTGAGCATTACTGTGATGTAGCGGTTCAGCACGCGCCGAATTGCGCTGATTTGCCTGCATATCAACGCTATTACTGTGACTGTCCACAGGCACGCGCGGCCTATGCTGGCACCATAATGCTGCCTGCTTACCGCGGATTTCCGCTTGAGAAAGCCAGGCAATACGCACAAGTGATAAGGAATTATTTCAATAGATGACAATTGTAGTAGTAGGTTCGGGGCCCGCAGGAGTTTTTGCTGCACTGGGTGCATTGCAGGCGGGTGCAAGGGTTTTGATGCTTGATGCTGGCTTGCAGTTAGAGCCAGAAGCACAGGCTTTGAAAGAAACGCTTGGAGCCAAAGATTGGAAAAAATGGACTACGAATGAATATGCTGCACTCAAAGCCAGCGGGTTAAAAGCGACCGATAATCTCTCTGCCAAGCGCGTCTTTGGATCAGACTTTGCCACCCGCTCTTTAAGCAATGCTGTAATTCGGGAAAAGAATTGTTGTATTATACAGTCCAATGCATTGGGAGGATTATCCAATATCTGGGGCAGGGGAATTGAGCCTCCGTATATTCATGAATATGATCACTGGCCTGATAAAGAAGATTTTATACAATCCTTAAAAACAGTGCTTTCGCATATTCCGTTTAGTGCAGATAACGACAATCTGGCGCAGGTAATGCCACTGTATTCTACGCATTTTATTCTCCATTCTATTACCCATGTCTCAGAAGGATTGCTGGCGCAGTGGAATACTCATGCGGAGGCATTAAACAATAGCGGTGTCCATTTTGGCAGAACACGCCTGGCTTTACGTGCAGACAAACATAACAAATATGGCTGTCAATTATGCGGCATGTGTTTTTATGGCTGTGTGTATGGTGCGTTATTTGATACGTCTGAAATGGTTGCGCATTTACGTGCGCATTACCCGAATTTTGACTACAGGCCGGGAGTCGTGGTTAAGAGTTTTATTTCTCATGCTGATTCACATGTAGAGATTGTAGCGGAGGGTGTGCATAACCGTAAAATTGAACCCATAAAAGCCAGCAAATTGATACTTGCTGCCGGTGCTGCCCAAACGACCCTTATTGTGATGCGCAGTGTAGGTGCAAAGCAGGCCATACTTAAAAATAGCGACCTTATCAGAATGGCATTCTTAAAAATATCTGGAGGCACAATAAAGGATAATGAAGATTATCACACATTAAGCCAGTTAACCGTTACAGTTGATAACCGCACGATTACTAAGAAAGCAATCGTCATACATTTATTTGGAAAAAATCCGATGATCGAGGATGCGGCTTTATCGCTGTTTCCTCGCTGGTTAAGGTCGATGCTGAGCAAACTACTTGCGCCGGTTCTTAAGCGTTTATATGTGGGCATGTGTTTTTTACATTCCGATGATTCGGCTTCTATTCAGGTAGAAGACCATGGAGCATATGCTGAATTTAGCAGTAAAAGAAAATGCAGCGTTTTTATTATTTACTGGCGACTTTTAGGGTTCTTATTACGCCATATAAAAAAGACGAAATTACTGCCCATCCCCGGGATAAGTAAGGTAACATTACCGGGGAGCTCGGTGCATATAGGTGCATCGCTATCTTCTAACAATACGTCTGATCTTGCTACCAATAAGGCAGGTCAGCTTGTCTCTTCGCCATTAGTGTATGTGGCAGATGCTGCCTCTCTTCCTGATATACCTGCCGGCTCCTATACTCTCTCGATAATGGCCAATGCGCACAGAATAGGTAGTATCACGGGTAAGCTCACCCGGTCAGAACATCCATAACGATAATCCATAATCATGGTATAAAAATATGTTAATACTGGATAAGAGCATGAAAAGAGTAAAAAACACAGCGAACGTAATAATATATGTGTAATATTTTCTTGCGAAATTCTGCCATCCGGTTGCCATGAGTAATAAGGGAAAAATAGGAGCAAAATATCTGCCCTGAATGCCCTGAATGCTGTCTGCGCTTACTGGGGTCCATACAACATATACTGCCAGCGCCACAAGAAGTAACGAGGCTATAAAAAGCCCAAGATATAAAAATCTATGCAAAGGGGGAATGAGATAAGGTGCTTCATTCGGTTTGCGAATAGGTAGTAAAAATAGTAATAAGAATGCAGGGATTATAAGCATAAAAGGCAGATGCATATCCAATAAACCTAATGCTCCAACCAAATGCACAATAAACAAAAACCAATTCCCCTGACTTGACCATGTGTGCCAGACAGTCTGTAAAAATACGATAGGATGAGATACAACAAAAAACATCTGCGCGTGTTCATCTACCCCATTGGGCATCTGGAAACTATCGTCTGTGCCGTGCGGCAATGCATGGAGTGTTTGTGAAATGACGGAAAGCCAGCCTATATCCGCAATCAATGGAAGAATCACAATACAAAATAATGCGGCTATATACTGCTTGCGCGATTTAAACTTTCTGACAGGCAATAAGAAAAATATTCCCGATAGTAAAAAGTAAATATTTTTAGAAAAGCAGAGCAAAAACGAAAGTATACTTAAATATATAATACGTCTGTCTGTGATGGGTGCGTCTGATAACATGCTCTGATTTAACAATGCAAAAAAAAGAAGACTATAGCCAATATTAAGCGGATCCGGGCTTATACTGCTGCGGATAAATACGAGTGTTGGAAATAAGGTAAGAAAAAATAACGGCCATTTCAAAACAGGTGTTATACGAATGGCGTAATAAATAAGCAGTGTACTAACCAGAAAGAGACTAAGGCGTGCGAGATAAAAGGTAACAGCCGGAGCAGCCCCCAGATGCGTTGCAAGCCATACGGTTGGCAGAGCGCTAAGATAGGATGCGGGGGTATTTAGAATGCCGCGATTCATCGTATCAAGAGAAACAATTTCTGTATTGTTTATGGCCGTTGGCGCCACTAATGACGTAATAATGGATGCAGGTAGATAATAGACCGGATGCTGGGGAGTGCGATGGTGTATCTCTTGTGCTTTGGTTCGTGCCTGAATGATATAATCCCGAAAAACAGCAGGTGCATGAGGTATACCCCTAAGAGTACCTTCTGAAAGGCTAAGTATTCGCGCAAAGTGATGATCTTCATCCGGCGCACGAAGAGGCGGTGTTAGTACTATAAAAATACTTCCAAATACCAATGCGATTAGAAGAAAAAGAGTATGGGGGCGATTATACCAACGCCTCTTTTCATTTAGCTCAGGAGAATAGGGCATCACTAAAACCAATCTTTTTTACTATTTGTTTTCCTCAATATATACCCAGTCTCCCCCTATTTTTTGCAAAGATTGACCGGAGCGAACTCCAGTAATAGCAAGCAGAGAAAAAGCATAAGGAAAAAAATGAATATGCAGATTGAAAGTATAAAAATACGGTCGTTCGCAAGGAACCACAATAATCAAGCGTTTTCCACATACACGGCGTAGCGATGTGAGTGCTTTTTGTATATCACGCACATGTTCAAGCGTATGCGTGCAAATAACGGTATCAAATGACCGATCTGCAAACGGCAATACTTCTGCCATACATTCCTGCGCTTTGAAATCAGTCTGATTTTTTACTTCTTGAGGTAACGCGATATCTACTCCGGTTACCTGGTACGTATGCGACAAAAGCTGGCTAAGGTAGCCCTTGCCACATCCTACTTCCAGTATGTTTTTTCCGAGAATATGTTTTTGAATAAAAACAATACAGGCATTGTTTAGATCGGTGGCGCGAGCGATGGCTGCGGGTTGTATATCGGCGTTAAGGGCAGAGAATTCTGTATCTGTCATTGTATATATGCGTTTATGAAAATCATAAAACAGCGCTGCGCGCTTGCCAAACATCAACCAGAATAATGGCATCATCAGCCATTTTGAATCGCGTATAAATGGGGGCAATGTTTCGTTAAGGAGCCAATTTATAATGATATTAATCTTCCTGGAGATACGCATATATGCATTCAGCCAGACTGACTAAGAAAACGTGAAATAGGTCTTATAGGCTGATTGGATACATCATAATTCAGGAATGCCATGAGAAGCTGAAACCCCATAATGATGGGCAGGACCGCTATCATCACTGTTCCTGTGCTGTTCACATGACCCGATATAGCACTTTCGCTCCACCGGTAAAGCCCAAAGAACACGCCAAAGAAAAACAATATAAGACCAAAGAAAAGTTCCAGTGATGCGAGTGAGAAATTACGCAGGAAGTAATTATAAATAATGCGTTTGCCAAAATTCTGTATGTGCCCTCTCATGAAAGGCAGCACATTATGCCATACAGACAGGTTGCTTTTTTCATTGCCATATATGGCCACCATTGGGATATCGACTACAACAGCGCGCAGTGTATTAAGGCGAAACAGCATGTCAGATTCAAAGAAATAGCCTTTACTGATTTTAGTAAGGGGCAATAATTTTAATACAGACGCGCTGATACAGGTATAGCCGTTGAGGGGATCAAACACATGCCAGTATCCCGATGATAGTTTGGTAACACACGATAGTAGAGCGTTGCCGATAATACGCTTTATCGGCATGCCCTGTAGTGATTCAACCACGTGAAATCGATTGCCTTTTGTGTAGTCGGCTTGTCCTTCCAGAATGGGAGTTACAAATTCCGGCAGTAAATTGCCATCCATCTGACCATCGCCGTCGAGCTTTGCTATAATGTGGCAATTATCGGCAAGCGCTTGCTGGTAGCCTGTTATCATTGCGCCGCCCACTCCTAAATTCTGCGAGTGATACAGGATGTGAATGCGGGAATCCTGGCAGTGATCCGCTACGTATTTTCCTGATTGATCGGGGCAGGCATCATCGACAATGTAAATGATATGCACGAAGGCGGGTATCTGAGAAATAACGTCAAGAATTTTTGCCTTAACCCGGTAGCAGGGAATGACTACAGCAATTTTATACGTGACCTGCGGAAGTGTTTGATCAATCACCATACCGCTATGTATACAGCTTGACTTGCGCAGAGGAAATACTAAAGAGCAAGATACATAAATATTGTAGTCACACACTAAAGATTTGACACAAGTATCCTGATAATGTTACGCGCTGTATATCGACCACGTCGACATATTCATTCACTCAACGCAAGGAAACAACATGTCAAATACCAGTAGCCAGATCGCAGCACTTGTCACCGCATTCCAGGAAGAAGACGCCAAATTTGAAGGCGGCAATAAATCTGCCGGTACGCGCGCGCGCAAAGCCCTTATGGATATCAAGAAACTTTGCGACGCTCGTCGTAAAGAAATTCAGGCGTCGAAGAACGCTGAATAAATTCTCGTATGAGAATAAACGTGGATGGCTTTCATAGCACATCTGCGACAGACGCAATCATTCACGGCCATGCAGAGAGCGAACTGCATTTTGTAGCTTCATCGCTCTGCATGGCCGGTGTTTTCCTTCTTATACTTCTGTCTGAACCGCTCCTGAATGCACTGGGATTTGATTATTCCGGCAAAACAGGAGGAGCGTTGTATCAGAAAATTCATCCCGGCACTTACGTCATTGTCATTTCACTGGTGGTGTTCTTATGGGATCGCGACGATCCCATTCGTCAATATCTACAGACATTACGCCAACATACTATTTTTGCACTGGCGCTTCTCATTCACCTGCTGCTCCTTCTTTATTGGCTGGCCAAAAGCCCGGAAGGGGTGGGTGTACTCATTGATACGCATATGACAGCGATTATCTGTGCGGTGGTGCTTTCCTATGCGCCCCAATCGTGCTGCCGTATCATTGTATATGGATTTCTTGCGCTGGCTTTGGTCAATAGTCTCACGGGGATTATGGAATCCATATTCCGGTTTCGTATTTTTACATTCGATGCGGACTGGGTGGTACTGAGAGAAGAATATTTCCGCGCCTCTGCATTTCTGGGGCATCCGCTCAACAACGCACTCTTTACCACCATTGCTTTATTTGTGGCGATGAGCTTGCGTATCTCTGGTTTTCTCAAGATGTTTTTGCTGCTGATTTTTCTGACGTCGCTGGTGGCGTTTGGTGGCCGCGCTGGTTTTGTTTTTTCGGTGCTCGGGCTTATTCCACTAGCAATACAGATGATACGATCGGTATTGACCGATCCACGGTTGACACAGTCGCGGCGGTTTTTATTCATGACAGGAATATTGATCGTTCCTGTATTGTTGTTTGGTGGGTTGTTTCTGGTTATGGGTAGCCCTATCGGTGAGCGGCTCATGGCGCTTAGTTCTTTTACGGATGCAAGTGCGCAGGGGCGCTGGCTTGCGTTTAAAGCAGTGCAATTTATGACTACAGAAGAAATATGGTTTGGTGCTACGGCAGAGCGGGTGGTCGAGATCGCCTACCGCATGAGTCTGGTGTTTCCCATTACCGATATTGAAAATCCCTGGGTCATGATGTTTATGCTTTTGGGCTTGCTGGCATTTTCTGTTTGGCTGGTTACGACACTGGTCTTTGCATGGCGGTTAATGCGTGGGCAACTACTCGCATTGCAACTGGCAGTGCTTGGTTATTTTGTTGTCGCATCGAGCTTCAATTCATTCGGCACGAAAAATACGATCTATGCGATACTGGTAGCGGTCGTTATTTCTGCGCAGCGGGCGTTTGTGATTTCTGATAATAAATAATTCCGCTCGTAATGCTTATGAAGCAGAGTTCCGCACCGCAGAATGTGAGCAGTCCCTGCGCAGCGAGATCAGTAAAGCCGTAGCTATGTAGTCCGACACTCAGCAGATTTACTCCCACCCAGGCGAGTGCCACTACAATATTGATAAGTGCGAGTATGACAGCAAAACCTAGTTCACGGATATGCCCGCTTAAGCGTCCGTGCAAAAGCCAGATGAGCCAGAGCACAATGAGAAGCGCCCCGTTTTCTTTAGGATCCCAGCCCCAGAAGCGCCCCCAGGATTGATCCGCCCAGATGCCGCCAAGCATGGTACCAATGGCGGTAAAGAATAATGCAATGAGTGCGATGGTGTGCATGCGTTTATATAAGGCACTTAGTGTTTGCGTGCTGGTATTCTGGCAGCGCTTGAAAAGCCAGAGATGCGCGAGGGTGCCCGCAACCAGAGAGGAACCATAGCCCGTCGTGATGCACACAACATGTGTGGCAAGCCAGAAATTGGTATTCAGTACGGCAATGAGTACTTCGAGCGTATCGCTATCGGCTGCAAACACATTAGCAGCGAGCAGAAGCAAGATTGCAACAACACTGCCTATAATCAAACCATCGACATTCTTTTTATGGCGCTCCAGCCACAAGCTCAACGCCGCTACTACGAAGCTCACGAAAATCATCGACTCGTATAATGTACTGACAGGCGGGCGCATGAGAATGATCATGCGCATGAGTAAAGCGCTGCCATGTAACAGTACGCTTAAGACCATGACAGTATAGGCGGCACGTATGATGTGCGGATGTCGCGATAGCAAGCTGATGAGTACTAATAGTAAGCCCAAACCATAACCGATGAGGCTTTGCTGTAAGACGTCGAGTTGATGATAGGATTCTTCCAGTGTTAAAGCAAACGGGCGCACACCGGGTGCAGAGGCGATGCTTACAAAGAGGTTTTTTGATGACTGGTTCCATGCAGCGGCATCATTCTTCTGGTAGGCATCTGCCAGTTTCTGCCACTGACTGAACAAGGCAGCACTTGCTGGCGCACCTGCAGATTTTTCTATAACCATCCAGGGAGAAAGCCATTCCTCTGTGCCTTCCCACGAGGGGGGTATTACGCGTAATAGTGCGTTGTTTTTGTGTGATGCTTCCATAAGATCGAGACGGTAGAAAAGCACTGCCATGTTTTGTTCTACGGAACTATAGTCATCCATATTATCACTTTTGCTCTCCACCGTATCTTTGACGTAGGCAATGATTTTTTGTCTGATTTTCAGCAAATCCATATAGGTGTTATGGCCGGATGTAGGCAGATCCAGCGCTTTGCGAAGTTGCTTGTCTAATGGAGGCAGGGGCAGAAGCAGAGAGAATGAACCGGTTATTTCGGCAAAATCATTCACATGCACATAAAGCATGATCAGCTCATGCTCTGCAGGTGAAAGCGTTTTTTTGTCTTTGTTAAGCAAAGTGGTAATGAGTGAATCATGCTTTGCCAACTTGTCTGCGAGCAGATGGAAACTATAGAACCCAGTGGTGTTCTGCGGCAAAGAAAGCGTGTGTATAATCTCTGCTGATTGCACTTTGAACAGAGGTTGCTCACTGGCTTTAGTGGGAGCAAAGAGCGACTCAGCAAGCCAGGCAGTGGCGGGCATGCCTTCTATCGAGGTGTCGCCATGGATTTTCTTAAGCGCAATGCGCGCGAAACTACCGAGTGGTTTAATACGGCCTTCATGCAGTATGGGAATACGCGCAAAATCAGCGTAATCAAATTCTTTAGCTGCGTCCGCATGCAAGGTAAGCGGGAGTAGCGCTATGAACAGCAATAACCATTTCATGTGTTTTGCCTCTGTGGCATGCGCAGCAGCAGATGGATGAGGAGCCCTAAGCATAACAGCGTAATAGCAAGATAGGGAAACCACTCGCCGGCATTTTTCACAATTGCCAGCACAGTAAGGAGCTGGCTATTCTCTTCGACAAAGGAGGATTGATAAAGCGTGTAACCCCGGTAATGCAGCGGCTGATTCATTTCTATAACAGCGTTCCATTCAAGCGCGCCGTCTTTAACGGTAACTTCCGAGAGGTAACTGCGGGCTTTGTCGGTGCCGGGATAATCATCTTTTTC
>Ga0206897_1026_pt1 | contig 42828 bp, 38 predicted proteins | sample Alteio_BWOrgHeat_49_FD_152972 | JGI IMG/M metagenome (GOLD analysis project Ga0206897, IMG submission 152972) | Enriched cells from forest soil in Barre Woods Harvard Forest LTER site, Petersham, Massachusetts, United States -... | ecosystem: Environmental > Terrestrial > Soil > Temperate forest >... | reverse complement strand
GAGCCCATAACGGTTTCGAGGTCTGGGTGGGTCTTTTTGTCGGGATGCTGGCGCAGTTGATCGCGTGGCAGTTCTGATGCGGCGAGCCCGAAGGGAAAAAGAAAAGCCCAATCATAGGGTACGAACCTAAATTGAGCTTTTTCACCTTCAAACCATCTGAAGTGCGTCCATGCTAGCTGTTAAGTATCTTGGACTTTGTCAGGTATTTTTTTGTAGGGTGATAGATGAACAAACAAGAACCTTCTTTTATCAGATCGATGATCTCGTCCGACTCGCCGGCCGGAACCGCCGGACAGCCATAACTTCTGCCGCAAAACTGATTCATCTCCAGGAAGTCCGGGCCAACATATTGTGAGCCGTGGACGACGATGTTCCGTCCGAGGGCTCTATCGTTGAACCCGCGTTCCATCCCGCGGATCTTCAGCGACAATCCATTGTTACCAACATAGGTTCCCTGTGTAATATAAAAACCCAGCGAGCTTTTATGCGAGGAGGGGCTGTTCGAGAACGACCGGGCGAACTCCGTCCCGGAGTTACGGCCATGGGCCACATAGGTATTCACCAGCACCGTATGTTGTTCCATGTCCAGGATATAGAGCCGTTTGTTCCGCGAGGACTGGCTCATGTCGACGATGGACAGGATGTTCGGTCTATTCAGCCAATGATGATCCAATAGATAATTATATCCTTTGAGCGCGCATTCGAAGGCTTTTTTGTTCAGGCCAATCTCCTGCAGATCGAACTCCTGGTAAAGGCTGCTGACTTCCGCGGCAAAAGCGACGGCTTTTGCGGATTTTTTGGTACTTGCCGGGTTCCCGGCTTTTAGCACATTAACCGGTAAAACAAATGCGACCAAAACGCACCATAATCCCGGATGTAGAAAAACACGACGCATGTTTCAAAGGTTTTTTAAATCGACGCCTTCCGTCGATGGAAATCTAAAACGGAAGGATTACTAAAATATTATCTATTTTCTACTTGTGCAATAATCTTTTATGGAAACTTTTATTGTGCGGTTAAACCCCTATTTTCTTCCAATTTCCTCGCCGGAAAAGGAAGAAACTGACCACGGTCAGGGAGGACTCTGCCGTCAGGATGGCGAGAAATACCCCCCGGGGCCCTAATCCCAGGTAGTCGGCGAGGAACCAGGCTAGCGGGATCTGAAAGGTCCAAAATACAAACAGGCTGATAATCATGGGCGTACGTGTGTCTCCGGCACCGTTGAAGGCATTGGTCAGCACCATCCCCACCCCATAAAAGACATAACCCAGGCTCACGATCCGCAGCCCCATGGTCGCGATGGCGGACACGCCGGGGTCCCGGTTGATAAAATGGACGATGGACTCTCCCCCCAGCAAAAAAACCAACGATACCATCAACATGAACACCGCATTATAAAAGGCCGCGGTCCGCACGGCGGCTTCGGCGCGGTCGGGTCGCTTCGCACCGAGGTTCTGTCCTACCAACGTCGCGGCGGCGTTGCTCATCCCCCATGCCGGCAGGATAAAGAAGATCACGATCCGGATGGCGACCTGGTACCCGGCGATGGCGGTATCGTGGAACTGGGCGATGATCCGGGCCATACAGATCCAGCTGGCGGACGACACCAGGAACTGCATCGTACCCGTCCAGGCGATCTTGAGCATACTGAGGATGATCGCTTTATCTGGCGCAAAATAGCGGCGCAGGATCTTTATCGGGCCCTTGCTTTTAGCCAGGTGGAAAAGCTGGTAGCAAACGCCGATCCCCCGGCCGATGGCGGTAGCCATGGCGGCGCCTGGTAAGCCATAAAAATGGATCAGGATGGGGCATAGCAGGATATTGCATCCGTTAGCGATCCAAAGCGACCACATGGCAATGGAGGCGTTGCCTGCTCCGCGGAAGATGCCATTGATCAGGAAAAGCAACATGATGACGATACAGCTCGCGAAAACGATACGGGTATAGATCGCGCCGGTGGCCACCATTTGTGCCGAGCCACCCATGACCTGCAGGATCCTTGGGGCAAGCAGCGCGCCGGATAGACTTACTACGAGGGTCAGCGCCAGGGCGATCAGGAGGCTCTGAGCCGAAGTACGCGAGGCCGCCGTTTCATTTTTCTCCCCGATCCGCCGGGCGACCATGGCCGTAGCCGCCATGCCGAGCCCCATGGCGAGGGAATACACGATGGCCAAAACGGATTCGGTGAGCCCCACGGTCGCCACGGCTTCTTTGCCGATGCGGCCGACGAAAAAGATGTCCACCAGCGCGAATACGGACTCCATACACATTTCGAGGATCATCGGGATCGAGGCCAGGATCACCGCGCGGTGGATGCTGCCGGACGTGTAGTCCTGCTGATGGCCGGACAAGGCTTGACGTACTATTTGAATGACACTGGCTGTGTTTCCCGGTTGATTAGACATAACAGCAATATACTGAAGCTGGGGCGATCTTCGGCCTGGCACAGTCCGTGGTCAGTAATATCTTCCGATGGCCGGGTCGTCGACGATCGCCGTTTTGAGGGCCTGGGGGTCGACGGGGCCTTCCCTGGACCAGACGATCTTTCCCCCCGGCGCCACCAGCAGGGTATAGGGCAGGGCGCCCTGCCATTTAGGATCGATGGCTTCTATGAGCTTGTATTTATCGTCGATATTGAAGATATAGTTCGTGGCCGAGGCCTGGGATTTCTGGAGAAATTGCAGGGCTTTGTTCTTCTTGGCCGGTTCGTCGGCGCTGATGGTGATGAATTCGAAATCGCGGCGGCGGTACATGCGGTTGATGTCCACGAGGTCGGGGAACTCGGCCACACAGGGCCCGCACCAGGTAGCCCAGACATTGATCAGCCGTAATTTATCGGAGTGGTTTTGGATGAGGTCCCTGATCCCGCTGGCCGTTATCGTATCCAGGCTTACGGGTTCTTTGGCCCACTCGTCTTTGGCTTTTTGGATCCAATCGCTTTTCTCGGTCCATTTGATCGAGCAGCCGAAGACCTTGGTCGTCGTCACGGGAACATCCTTGCCGGCCAGGAGGGCCTCGATGGCATTGCGGGCGTCACTGACATGTGGGGTCTTGGTGGGTTTCTCCACGTCGTCTACGCGGCCGCTATAGCGCAGTTTCCGGTCCTTGTCGAATACGAAGACATGCGGAGTGGCGATCGGACCATATTTTTTGGAGACCGCTTCGGTCCGGCCATCGTACAGATAGGGGAAGTTGAAGTGTTTCACGGCGGCCCGCCGTTTCATCTCGTCGTAAGTGTCACCCATATCCGTATAACCCAGTTCATCGAGCCGGATAGATGAAGGGTCGTTCGGCATGATCGCGACGACGGCGACTCCCCGGTCCTTATAGTCTTTTGCCATCTGGATGATGCGGTCCTCATAGGCCTGGGCCGTAGGGCAGTGGTTGCAGGTAAAGACGATTGCCAGCACCCTGGCGGCTTTAAAAGAGGAGAGGGTATACGTCTTTCCATCTACACCCATGAGCGAGAAATCGGGGGCCGCAGCCCCAATGGCGAGGGTCGGGTGTTCATCCGCGGGGCGTGTCGGCCCCAGAAGGCACAGGAGACAGCTAAGGCAGAGTGCGAACTTCATACGGCAGCATATTTCTTTCAAGTTACATTATTTGCCCGCTTTTTCGCCCGTGATGCATCATTTTAGGCCGCATGATGTAGTAATGATGTAGTGAAAGTTAAAGGTGGAATCGTAAATTAGCCGGACATTTCCGAAAAACAAATTGCTCCCATATGCACACGAGAAGAGATTTTCTAAAAAGGACTACCATTTATTCCGCGGGGATCCTGGCGGCGCCCGCCCTTCTCCGGCCATCGGCCGGCCCCACGATCGGCCTCCAATTGTACACGGTCAGGGATTTTATGGCCAAAGATCCGGCCGGCACCCTGGCCAAGGTCGCCCAAATCGGGTATAACTCGCTGGAAGGCGCCACGTATAACAGCGGTGACGAGAAATTCTATGGTATGGATGCCAGGACCTTTGCCGGCGTCCTCAAGACGAACGGGCTGATCATGCGCAGCTGTCATTACCGTTATGGCGAAGACTCCAAAGGGGCGCTGCTGACCAATGGCGTATTTAACGGGACGATCCTGCACGACTGGGACCGCGCCGTGGAAGACGCGCATACCCTGGGATTGAATTATATGATCTGCGCCTGGCTCTCGGAATCCGAGCGCGGCACCCTGGACCATTATAAAAAGATGGCGCACGATTTCAATATCGCCGGTGAAAAATGTCAGAAAGCGGGCATCCAGTTCTGCCACCACAACCACGATTTCGAATTTGCAGCCCAGGGAGGTACGTATCCATATGATATCCTGCTGAGCGAGACCGATCCCAAACTGGTGAAGATGGAACTCGATCTCTATTGGGCTACCCGCGCCGGTCAGGACCCGGTGAAGATCTTCGAAGCCCATCCCGGCCGTTTCCCGCTCTGGCATCTCAAAGACATCCGCAAAACATCCGACCGCGATACTGCCGAAGTGGGTAGCGGGACTATCGACTTCAAACGCATCTTCGCCCATAAGGCTACCGCAGGGATGAAATACTGGTTCGTAGAACAGGACCACTGTCCCGGTTCGCCTTTCGACAGCATCACAAAGAGCATTACGTATATCAAACAGAACCTGGTATAAGCCTGGCCGGCCGCAAGGCCGGCCCTGCCGGTCCACGAGCTCAGGCGCCCATCCGGGCGCCTGAGCCTTTCGCATGCAGCTCCATGAGGAAATCGAACAGGTTCGTTTCCGTAGGGATCTTGAGTTTTTTTCGCAGCCGGTAGCGGCTGATCTCCACGCCCCGCACGCTGATATTCTCCAGCTGGGCGATCTCTTTACTTGAAAGGTTCATGCGCAAATAGGCACAAAGCTTCAGTTCGTGGGAGCTCAGCGTGGGATAGGCCGCCTTGGTGATCCGCAGGAAATCGCTGTGGACTTTGTCGAAATGAACAGCGAACTGCTCCCAATCCTTGTCCATCTTGTTCTCTTCGCCCAGGATGCGAAGCATTTTCTTGAACTCCTCCGCGGCTACCGCATCGCCATTGACCCCTTTTTTCATCCGCATCAGCTCCTCGCGGATATTGCCCAGCAGCTCTCCTTTTTGAACGAGGTGCATTGCGGCGGAAGCCAGCTCAGTGTTTTTATGTTCGATCTCGGCTTCCAGCTTTTCATTCTTTAGCTTGACGATCTCTTTTTCCGATTTCTCCAGCTCCAGCTGATGCAGGTATTGCAGTCTTCGCTGTTCCTCTTCGTGTTGTTGCTGCTGACGCCGGAAGATGCGGCGTTGCCAGAAGTACAACAGACAAAGCAACCCGGCAAGGACCAGCATATACAAGGCGTAAGCCCAGCCGGTAAGGTACCAGGGCGGAAGTATCGTGAACGAATAACTGCTCACGGCCGACTCGTTGCCGAGATGACTCTTCGATCTTACCTGGAAGGTGTATGTTCCCGCGGGGAGGTTCGTATACTCCTTTTCCGTTTTCTTCGACCAGGGTGACCAATCCCTGTCGAACCCTTTGAGACAATAGCTATAGGTGATGCTGTTTTGCGCGGCGTATAAGGGGGTAGTATATTCAAAATGGAGCGAGTTCCATTTATTGGAGATACTGTATATCGCCGATGCCGGCTGTTCGAGGCTGTCGTCCACCTCGCCGAAATAGCCGCCGAAAAGCAGGGTGTCGGTCTTGCCGAATGCCCGGACGCTGCGGAGACTCACCTGGATCGGATAATGATTCTTTTTGTATTCCTCGTAATTGATATGATAGAAACCCTTTTCCGCGCCCACCAGCACATTGTATTTATCATAGGGGTTGATATTTTCGTAATCCGCCACCAGTTTTCCGCTCAGCTCGGGGAAATAGATGATCTCCGGCTGAACGCCCGAAAGATCGATCACGCCCAGGCTGTTGTCTTCGATAAACCAGATATTCCCGGCGCCGTCCTCTTTCAAAAAGCGGATATTCCGTGCGCCGAAGAATCCTTTGAAATAGGACGATAGCACAAAGCTATCGCCCCGGGGATCGTATTCATACACGCCTTTTTCCGTGGCGATGACAATATGGTTCTTTACTTTGAACAAATGATTTTTCAGATACGAAGGCAGCCCGTTCTTTTCCGTATACAGCTTTACCTGGGGATGCGCCGTGTCGTTGAGATCGATCTTGTAAACGCCCCGGTAGGGATGTGCTACCCAGAGCATATTGTTGTTATCGAGGGCCATGAATTCGGCGGAGGTCGGAAAGCCCGGGAGCTTCTCCTGCGCCAGGAACCTGCCGTCGCCATACCGCAGTACATTGATCCCGACATCGCTTCCCGCCAGGACCAGGGTGGAAGGCAATACATTGGACAGAGGGAGAAAGGTCCAGTAGGCGGCGTGCGTATCGATGGGAACCAGCTGGTCATTCCGGATCTGGTAGGCGCCGTCATGATGTCCCAGCAGCAGGTCGCCATTGATCTCGGAAAGGTTCCAGGTAGATCCTTTGGTCCCGGGGATCGATTTGAACTCGCCGCGCAGAAAGCTAAAGTCGGGTCCAATGCCGTCGGGGGCACCGTCCCTTTTGTCGTCCATCGGCAGGGAATACAAGCCATTCGAGGTGCCTACGAACAGTTCCCTTCCCGAACCGCCGGACCGCGAATTATCATAAATGATACTGGTATATCCCAGCCCTTCGTTGAGTTTTTCCGGATAGATGTGTTTGATCGCATTATTATAGGCCACGAGATCGATCCCATCGTCGAGTCCGATCCAGAGGTTCTTGCTGCGGTCCAGGAAGAGCATCAGGACATTGTTGTTTTGCAGACCTTCTTTCCGGGAGAGGTTCTGGATGATCTCTCCCCGCTTGTTCACGATGTAGATGCCGTCGAGGTTGGTACCGATGGCGAGCCAGTCTTTGGTGACGGCGATGGCCGTCAATACCCGTTCGTTGGCAAAAGGGTCGGGCCCTCTGAAACGAAAAGGGGTAATTTTATTATCCGCCAGAAAATAGAAACCCGTATTCACCGTCCCGAGAAAGCTGCTGTCCCTGCCTACAGGGAACAGGCAGGTCGCCAGGTAATTGGCGGGGAGGGCGTTTTCCTTTACAAAAGGTGTCCAGAGTCCATCCCGGAATTCCAGTAACCCATTCTTCTGGTCCTGGGCGATCAATTGCCGGTTGCTTTCGCCCAGGTACATCCATAACGAAGTGGCGGGGTAAACGGTGATCGTCTTATTGTTCAGTTGAAAGATCTTCTCGCGGCTTTGAAAAAAGACGTCGTTCCCGTAGGGGACGATATTCCATATATCCGAGAAAGCGCTGTTCTTTTCCGAAAGCAGGTTTTTCAGGGAGGTGTAGGTCAGCCGGCCGGTGCTGTCGGGGGAAAAATAGCCGAAATCGTCCTGTCCGCCGGCGTAAATGCGGTTATCTTTACCGATGGCGATCGACCGTACCACGGTCTTGTTCGAGAGGGGGTAATTTCTCCAGTAGTTGCCGTCAAAGGTCAGGAGACCCTGATAGTTGGCAAAATATAGCACGCCGTTGCGGTCCTGCACGATCCCGCGGTTTTGCGTACCGGCGTTGTAGACATCCCGGGGATAATTGATAATATCGGGGATGCCAATGGTATTCTGGCTACGGCAAAACAGGCTGACCCATAAGCAAACGACAGTAGCCCATGCCTTTAATTTGGACCTTTTGGTATACATATGGCTGGTGTACCTAAAGGTAGCCCATTTTGCAGGATGGGGTGGACTAAGAAGTAGCTTATTGGCGGCCTAAACCTTTTTGATGTGGTGATGATGTGGCGGAAAGCGCTGATTTCAAGGGGAATTTTGCGATGATGTAGTATAGATGTAGTAAAAAACTGGCCTGGCGAGCAATCGGACCATAAATTTGTTGGGTTAACAGTCCTCTGCATTTAAAACCTTTTTAATTGACTTTTGATGAGATCCATTCAACCTAACGCATTGCTGCTTGTTTTAAGTCTCTTTGTCTTCGGTCTTTCCGCCTCCGCCCAGCCGGTGTCTTGGCCCTCCACCCAGCCCGTGGGGATCTTCGAAAGCCATGGCGATGTCGGCACGAATGTCAAGCCGGGGTCGGCCACCTTTATTCCGGGGACCGGCCAGTATGTCATTTCCGGCGCGGGCTATAATGTCTGGGCAGACCATGACGAATTTCAATACGTATGGAAAAAGCTCAAAGGAGATTTTATCCTGTATACCCGCGCGGAATTCCTGGGCACCTGGGTCGACTATCACCGGAAGGTTGGCTGGATGATCCGCAAGACGCTGGACGGCAACTCGCCGCATGTCAATGCAGTGGAGCATGGAGATGGGCTGACCTCGTTGCAGTGGCGTCCCACCGCGGGCGCGCAGACGCTGGAACACCGCATGAAGCTGACCCACGCCAATATCCTGCAGCTGGAGAGAAAGGGTGGGGTATACATCATGCGGGCGGCGATCTATGGCCAGCCTTTTCAGGTGGACACGCTTAGCGGCGTCGATCTGGGCGATGAGGTCTATGTGGGCCTTTTTGTGGGTTCGCACAACTCCGACGTAGTGGAAACGGGGGTCTTCAGCAATGTCAGCATCACGATCCCGTACCCCGGCGAGTCGGACCAGCGCACCCAGATGACTCTGGGGAGCAGGCTGGAGCTGCTGGAGATCGCATCCGGTGATCGCGAGGTCATTTATAAAGTTCCCTACTCCATTCAGGCGCCTAACTGGACGCCGGATGGGAAAAGCCTGATCTTCAATGACGCCAAAGGCACCATCTATAGCTTTGATCTGGCCACCCGCAGCCCGCAGGCCGTCAAGACCGGCGCCATTACGAACAACAACAATGACCATGTGATCTCTTTTGACGGGAAGATGTTAGGGCTGAGCAATTTCGTCAAAGAGCTCGGCGGCTCCATCGTCTATAGCGTACCCATCGAAGGGGGCACACCGAAGCAGATCACGCCCCGCGGTCCGAGCTACTTTCATGGCTGGTCGCCGGATGGTAAAGACATGGTCTTCTGTGGCGAACGTAATGGCGAATTCGATGTATACAAAGTACCCGCTGCCGGCGGCAAAGAGCTGCGGCTGACGACTTCTCCGGGGCTGGACGATGGGCCGGAATATACCCCCGATGGTCAGTATATCTATTTCAATTCCGTTCGTAGCGGGCTCATGCAGATCTGGCGCATGAAACCCGATGGCAGCGACCAGGAGCAGGTCACCAATGACGAATACAACAACTGGTTTGCGCATATCTCGCCGGACGGCAAATGGTTCGTCTATCTTTCTTTCCTCCAGCAGGAGACGCCGGCGGGCATCCATCCCCCTTACAAACACGTCTATATCCGGCTATTGCCCATCGACGGCAAGGGAACGCCGAAGGTGCTGGCGTACGTCTATGGGGGGCAGGGATCGATCAATACGCCGTCCTGGTCGCCGGACGGCAAAAAGATCGCTTTCGTCAGCAACACCGACTTCGGCGGTAATTGATGCTTTTAAGTACTTTTACTGCAAACCAGCCCTCTAACGATGCTCAAAGCCAATGTTCTCTTAGCGCTGTTTCTCTATCCCGTCCTGCTGCCTGCTCAACGATCGCCCGCTCCGGACGCGTTGCCTGTGCGACAGGTCAGGCTCACGCATTTTACCATGCTTTCTTCAGCGGTCGTCAAAGCCGGCGGAGATTCGCTTTCTTCGGTGCACTATACGCCGGCCAACTACTGGTTCCCTGTGACCGTGCCTTCGACGGTACTCACCGGCCTGGTAGCCAACAAAGTCTATCCCGATCCGTACCTCGGCATGAACAATATGCTGATCCCCGATGCTTCCGATACGTTCAACCAGGAATATCACCTGGAGCAGTACAGCTATCTGCCGGGTCAGCCCAATCCCTGGAAAAAACCCTATTGGTACCGGACGATCTTCTCCGTGCCTGCCGCCGACCAGGGCCGGCATTTTCAGCTTCTCTTCAAAGGCATCAACTACCGGGCGGAGGTATGGGTCAATGGCCGGCTGATCGCCGACTCGGCGAAGATGGTAGGGATGTTCGAAGAGTTCGATCTCGATGTCAGTGCGGCCATCCGCCCCGGCGAGGCCAATGCCCTGGCGGTAAAGATCTATCCCCTGGATGTCCCGGGAGAACCCGCTACGCCGCAGCTAAAAGCCCTCGAAGATTTTTATGAGAACGGCGGACCTACCGGCGATATCGGCAAAAATGTAACGATGCTTTCGAGTGTAGGCTGGGACTGGATCCCGGAAGTACGGGATCGCAATATCGGCATCTGGCAACCCGTGTATCTGCGGACCACGGGACAGGTCGTGATCAGCAAACCCCGCATCATCACCGAGCTTCCTTCGTTACCGGATACCGGCGTGGCCCGGCTTTCGCTGGATCTGCAGCTCTCGAATAACAGCAGCCAGGCCAGGCATGGCTCGCTGGAGGTGACGATCACGCCGGAAAATTTCGCTGGGCCTGCGATCAGCTTTAGCCGGCCTGCGACCGTCGGGGCCTCGGGCTCCCGGATGGTGCATCTATCGGCCGGTGAGATCCCCGAACTGCTGATGCATCATCCCCGGCTCTGGTGGCCTAACGGCTATGGACAGCCCTGGCTTTATCGTATCCGGCTGCAATATCGCGACGGCACGCTCTCCGACGATACCTCTTTTGTTTTCGGTGTGCGTACTGTGAGCTCTGCTGCCACCATGGTCAACGGCTGGGTGCGCCGGGATTTCTTTGTCAACGGCAAACGCATCCATCTTGTAGGGGGCGCGTGGGTGCCCGATATGATGCTCAACAGGGACTATCGGCGCTATGACTATGAGCTGCGGCTTTGCCGCAATGCCAATGTCAATATGGTTCGTATCTGGGGCGGCGGTCTCGGCGAGACCGACGATTTCTACGAGCTGGCGGATCGCTATGGGCTGCTGGTCTGGCAGGACTTCTGGATCACCGGCGATACCAACGGAGGCTTCAAAGGGTCAGCCGACTGGCCACTGCAATCGAGCGTCTTTATCGACAACGTCATCAGCACCATCTACCGTATCCGCAATCATCCCAGCCTGCTGGTATGGACGGGAGGTAACGAAGGCCATGCCCGCGAAGAATTGTACAACGCCATGCGCGACAATGTCGCGTCGCTGGACGGCACCCGGCCGTTCATCCCCTGTTCCTCGGGTTTTTCGAAGGCGCCCAAGGAGTGGAAAGGGTCATGGCCCGACGACAAGCCGGCCGGCGTATACAGCGGCGGGCCCTATTCCTGGCAGGATGACGCCAAATATTATCAGTTTGTAGACGCCGGCAGGGACTGGGTCTTCAAAGACGAGACAGGCATTCCCTCGCAACCGCCCTATAATACCCTCGCAAAGATCATCCCCAACCTCGTCCCCGATAGTAAGCTCCCATATCCTCTCAATGATACCTGGGGCTACCACGATGCGTGCACCGGCAACGGGAAATACGATACGTATTACCAGGCGATGGCAGACCGCTTTGGTACGCCCACCAGCATGCGCGATTTTTCGGACAAGATGCAATTGCTCAATGCCGGCGGCTACCGCAGCATCTTCGAAGCGGCGGGACATAAGCTCAGAGAAACGGGGGGAGTCATGCTCTGGAAGCTCAATGCCGCTTTCCCCAGCGTGGTCTGGCAGGTATACGACTGGTACCTTGAACCCAATGCCGGCTATTATTTTATGCAGAGGGCTTGTGAACCGGTGCATATCCAGCTCAACCTGGACGACTCGGCTGTAGCCCTTGTGAACCGAACCTATCTCAAACGCACCGGGCTGCAATATGCCGTCGAAGTCGTCAGGATGACGGGCGCCTCGGTTTTCAAACAAGAAGGGCGGGTGGATCTCGACACCACCGATGTCAAAGAAGTCTTGTCCTTGCGATCGGTGCTTGCCGGTGCAGAGGGGATCTCCTTTGTTTTGTTGCGGCTAAAGGATGCACAGGGGAAGCCGGTCTCACAGAACGTCTATTGGATGTCGCCCGGACATGATTTCGCCGATCTTCGGGCGATGCCCCCGGCCCGGGTAAAGGCCACGGTGGAGGCGACAGAAAAAAAGGACGGCTATGACGGCTGGACAATCCGGTTCACCAATGTCGCTGCAGGGCTTGCCTTTTTTCTGAATCCGCAGGTGATCGCGGATGGCGAGGAAGTATTGCCGAGCTATTGGTCCGACAACTATTTCTCCATTCCGGCGGGACAGTCGGTAACGGTCAAGGTTAGCTGTCCGCAAGCCGTACTCGCCGGCAGGACTCCGCAGCTAAGGCTGGAAGGATGGAATATCGAGGCGGCGACGCAGCGTCTCACTCCGTAAGTAAAAACGTTACAAATGAATAAAGTATTCTTTTTCATGAGCTGTTTGCTCGTGACAGGCTCCCTTTGGGCCCAGCATCCCCTGGGCATCTTTGAAGATCACCTGGACATCGGTCACCCCAAGCTCGCCGGAGACGCCGGCTACGATGCGACCACGCAGACCTATACCTTGAAAGGTGCGGGCGACAATATCTGGTTCAACCGCGATGAATTTCAATTCGTCTATAAAAAGATCTCGGGCGACTTCATCCTCACCGCCGATTTCGCCTTTACCGGAGATACCAGCGGTGCCATAGGGCATCGCAAGACCGGCTGGATGATCCGGGAGTCCACGGACGAAGGGGCGGCCAGCGCCAATGCCTGTAAACACATCGATGGGCTAGTCGTCCTGCAGTGGCGGCCCTATCGCGGGATGTATATGCGTGACCCGGAAGAAGAGCGGTTCTATCCCAAGAAAGGCGGCCAGACCATCCAGCTGGAAAGGATTGGCGGGACGATCACCATGAAGATCGCCCACCCCGGCGAACCCTTGCAACTTGTCGGTACCTGTGAAACGGATGCCCTGCAAAAAGACGTGCTTGTGGGACTCTATATCTGTTCGCATGACTCCAACCAGGTGGCCAGCGCCAGGGTCTGGAATGTCCGGATCGACAAACCGGTGGTCCATGCGTACACGTCCAATCCTCATGCCGTGCAGCCAGCGCTCCATGATGTCCTGGGGAGCAGGCTGGAGATCCTGGATATTGCCGACGGCAGCCGGCGGGTCATCCATGAAGCGCCCGGGAGATTCGAAGCTCCCAACTATCTGCCGGATGGAAAGAAGCTGCTGTTCAACCAGGACGGATCGCTTTGGACCATTTCAACCGACGGCGGGACGCCGGAAAAGCTCAATACAGGCGGTGTCAATAAGATCAACAATGACCACATGATCTCTTTCGACGGGAAGATGCTGGGCATCAGCAGCGGTCATGCCGACGGCGGTTCCTATGTCTATGTCCTGCCGCTGGCCGGTGGAGAGCCCCGGCAGATCACCGCTGGATCACCTTCCTATCTGCATGGCTGGGCGCCCGGCGGCGCAGCGCTGGCGATCGTGGCGAAACGGGAGGGTTCGGCCAATTTCAATCTTTACCGGGTGACGCTCAAAGACGGACACGAGGAGCCGCTCACACCGGGTAACCGCACCCATGTGGATGGCCCCGAATATTCACCCGACGGGAAATATATCTATTACAACGCCAATGTCAGCGGGACCATGCAGATCTGGCGGATGCATCCCGACGGCTCCGCCAAAGAACAGCTGACCTTCGACGAATACCATAGCTGGTTCCCTCATATCTCGCCGGACGGAAAATGGATGGTCTTTATTTCTTTTCCCATGGATATCGACCCGGACGCGCATCCTTCCTATAAAGATGTAATGCTCCGGCTGATGCCGCTGACCGTTCCGGGCGCACCCAGGGTCCTTGCCTATCTTTATGGCGGACAGGGCACGCTCAATGCGCCGTCCTGGTCACCGGATAGCAGACATATCGCTTTTGTCAGCAACTCGGAGTCCCTGAACCGCTGAAGGCGGTTACTCATTGATGTAGTGAAGATGTGGCGAAAACGCCTGATCCCGCTGGTTTAAGAAGGGATGATGTAGTGTTGATGTGGCAAAAAAATAGCAGTTGGAGGGGTTCAAATTTAGTTTTGTTATGGTCATTTGATACGTACACAATTCTAACATTAAACAACGACTGCTTATGCCAAAGAAAACAAAAGGGCTGGTTAAAATCGGTTGCATGGTATCGGTTTTCCTTCTCTTTACCTGCACCATTTACGCCCAGAATGTGGTTACCGGAAAGGTGATCAACAAAACGGACAACTCGCCCGTTGCCGGGGCGACGATTCTGGCGAAGGGCACAAAAGTCATCTCCCAGAGTGGTTCAGACGGCACGTTCTCCATCAACCTTCCCAAGCCAAAGGCTACCCTGGTTATCTCGGCCGTAGGCTTCGGCAGTTTGGAAGTGCCGGTTACAGCCGGTACGCCTGCGGGTGACATCGTTCTGACGACTGTTTCCACCACCTTGAATGATGTGGTCGTTACGGGTTATACTGCCCAACGTAAGGCAGACATCACCGGAGCGGTATCGGTGGTCAACGTGGCCGACATGAAAGCCACGCCCACCGGCAGCACCGAATCGTTGCTGCAGGGACAGGCCTCCGGTGTCACCGTTTTCTCTACCGGTCAGCCCGGTGGTGCGGCCACGGTACTGATCCGCGGTATCACTTCACCGGGTAATTCCGCGCCGCTGATCCTCGTTGACGGTGTGCCGGAACTCATGCATGATATCAATCCGAATGATATCCAGAGTGTCCAGGTGCTGAAGGATGCAGGCGCGGCAGCTATTTATGGCGTGCGGGGCTCCAATGGCGTCATCATTATCACCACCAAAAGAGGGATTGGCGCGATCAAGATCTCCTATGACGCCTATTATGGCACGCAGCGGCCGTTGAGTCATAGCTGGGATATGGCGACACCCATGCAGACGGGGAATGCTAAATGGGCCATGGCCTTTAATGACGGTCTGACCCCCAGTGATCCGCAATACGGCAAGGGGGCTACACCTGTTCTGCCTTATTATATCGTACCGGCCGGCGCACCGCAGGGCGCTCCGAATACCAGCCTGGCGAACTACAGCCTTTATGCCAACCATATTACGCTGGCCGACCAGACCGGCAATAATTGGTTCAATGACATCTTTAAACCGGCTCCCATCATGAGCCATAATATCGCCGTGAGCGGGGGATCCGGCAAATCATCCTATTATTTTTCCTTCGATTACATGGACCAGGATGGTACGTTGATCGATACCAAGCTGCAACGGTATGGTGTCAGGGCCAATACCAACTTTTCCTTGTTAGACGACCATATCCATATCGGAGAAAATTTCTATGGGTACTACAAACGAAATCCCGGCTATCTGAATGCGCTGGGCGTCAATAGTACGAATTCCATCAATGCTTCCTATCAGATCCCCAATATTATCCCGGTACATGATATCGCAGGCAATTATGCCGGCACCATTTCCGTAGGGACCGGCAACGCGGAGAACCCCGTAGCCATCCAGGAGCGTCAGGCCAACAATGTCAGCAATGACTATCATGTCGTCGGCAACGTGTTTACGGACGTCGATTTCCTGAAGCATTTTACCGCCCATACAAGCGTCGGGGGGACGCTCGATTATACCTACTTCAATGCCTTTGCCCCCACACCCTATGAAAATGCCGAAAATAATACGGCAGCCAACCTATACCAGGAGACCTGGGCCACGAACAATAGCTTTATCTGGACCAATACATTGAAATACAGCAATGAGTGGGGCAAGCATAATCTTACCGTGCTGGGTGGCGAGGAATATATTTATGAGACCGGCAGGGCCAACCAGACTACCCGGGGCAACTATTATATCACCGATTCGAGCAATCTGACAGTAAGCCCGAATCTCTGGACACTGAATTTCGGTGCGCCTTCCACCCAGACCAACAACTCTAACGTTGTCCAGCCTAATGGCTACGCAACTCCCTATCAGCTGGCGATATATTCTTTTTTCGGCAGATTCGACTATAACTGGGACAGCAAATATCTATTGAGCGGCACCATCCGGCGGGATGGTTCCTCGGTATTCTCCCCTTCACAACGATATGGTAATTTCCCCTCATTGACAGGCGGCTGGCGGATCTCCCAGGAAAGCTTCATGAAAAATATCGGTTGGATCGATGACCTGAAGATCCGCGGCGGCTGGGGTAAATCCGGATCTATCAGTAATGTCGTTCCCACCAATGCCTATACCTTGTACAGCCAGCAGATCAATCAGTCCTATTATGATATCAACGGGACCAGCAACAGCCCCGCAGCGGGCCTTTATGTCAGTCAGTATGGCAACCCGAACACCACCTGGGAGAAAGATATCCTCACCAATATAGGTTTCGATGCCACCTTACTGCAAAGAAGGATCGACTTCAGCCTGGAATGGTATAAAAAACTGATCAATGGTTTGTTGTTTGTTCCGGTGGTTCCGGGAACGAATGGCGGAGCGGTGGATCCCTTCGACAACTCCGGAAACGTGCAGAATACAGGGATCGACGCGTCGGTGACCTATCACGGGACTGTCAACAAAGATCTCAGATTCGATATTACAGGAACGTTTACCTCCTATAATAACAAGGTCGTGAGTCTCCCCGCCGGAACGTTGTACTATAATGAACCCACGGGGGCGCAAACCTATACCTCGAGGATACAACCAGGCCATCCGTTAGGTGAATTTTATGGCTATCAAGTCATCGGGCTGTTCCAAAGCTGGAGCGATGTCGATAAGTCTCCCAAGCAGCAGAATGCAGCCCCAGGCCGGTTCAAGTATGCCGATGTCAATCATGACGGGCAGATCACCCCTGACGACCGGACCTTCTTCGGCAATCCCAATCCGAAATTTACCGCTGGCCTGAATATCTCGGTGAGCTACAAGAACTGGGATCTCTACACGTTCTTTTACGCCTCCGTAGGCGCCAAGATCCTGAACAACGTGAAGTCGTCAACCGATTTTCCCCAGACCTTCGGTAACCAGATCAGCAAGAATGTGGCGCTCAACTCAGCGACGTTGATCAATTCAACCGGTTCCCCGACCAATATCAACGATTCGACTGCCCATCTCGCCAATCCCAATTCATCAGTTCCCCTGCTGGAAGAAAGCGCCAATTTCAGCAACTCGGGTGTCTTTAATTCCTACATCATGGAGAGTGGTTCTTTTCTCCGGTGCAGAAACCTGACGATTGGCTACAATATTGCCAGCAGCACGTTGAAGACCGCCCATCTGGACCGTGTCCGCGTCTATGCCCAGGCGCTGAACCTATTTACCGTCACCAAATATTCAGGATTGGATCCTGAATTGAATCCGGGCACCAATACCTCGTTTGGCATTGATTCCGGCGTGTACCCGAATAATCAAAGGAGCTATAATGTAGGGGTAAGCGTTACAATACATTAATTCATTTTGATAAAAACAGTATTTATATGTCAAAATTCTTTAAGTGGATGGTGCCCGCCAGTATGTTCCTCGCGGTCATTGTTTACGCCTGTAATACTAAACTGAACCTCCAGCCGCAGGGATCCCTGCTTCAGCCGAATGTGACCAATAATTCCGGCGTTCAGGGATTGCTCATCGGCGCCTATGCTCTTCTGTCGGGTGAAGATGATCCCGGTCAGAATCTGGGTAACGGCAGCGGCGCTTCCAACTATGTCTATGGCAGCGAGTGCGCGGACGATTCATATAAGGGATCTACCCCTTCCGACCAGCCCGATGCCATCCCGTTGATGACATGGTCATTGGCCCAATCGGGGACCAGCTCTTATCTCGATGAGAAATGGGTGGCCCTTTACAATGGTATCCAACGGTCGAACGACGTCATCCGCACCATGCGTCTGTCGACCGGCATTTTCCCTTCCGATACCGTGGAATATGAGGCGGAGGCCAGGTTCTTACGCGGATATTATCATTTCGAAGGGAAAAAGATCTTCAACAACTTTCCTTATGTCAACGAGATCATTCAATATTCCTCAAACAACCTCAATGTGCCGAATTATGCGGGCGGAGCTTACATCAATATCTGGCCGGATATAGAAGCAGACCTTTCCTATGCCGTAAATAATCTGCCGGCCATCCAGCCCAATATCGGCCGGGTGAACAAATGGGCGGCCATGGCTTTTCTCGCCAAAGCCTATATGTACCAGCATCACTATGACAGCGCCCTGACCCTACTGACCCAGATCATTACCAGTGGCACTACTGCTAATGGTACGCCTTATGCCCTCGAACCCCTCTATGAAAGCAATTTTAACCCGGCCCAGAAGAACGGTTCCGAAACGGTTTTCGCCTGCCAGGCGGCCGTCAACGACGGTTCATCCACGTCCGGCAACGGCGGGAATGGGGATACAGGCGATGAGCTCAATTTTCCCTACAACCATGGCCCTGGATGTTGCGGATTTAACAACCCGTCCTGGAACCTCGTTCAGGCCTACAAGACCGACGCCAACGGCCTGCCTCTGCTGGATGGCAGCTTTAACAACAACCCCCTGATCAGCGATCCCGTCAACAGCCCCTGGGCCGGCACGATAGACCCCCGGCTGGACTGGGTGGCCGGCAGACCGGGCGAGCCTTATTTTGACTGGGGTACGATCGATTCCACCTGGGTTCGCGACCTCGCCGACGATGGCCCGTTCGTTCCCAAAAAGAATGGCTATGCGAAGAGCCAGCAAGGGACGTTTTCTTCTACGGAAACGGTATTCTGGGGCGCCGCGGAAGTCGATGCGAATAATGTCAACCTCTGCCGTTTTGCCGATGTCATCTTATGGGCAGCCGAATGCGAGGCCCAGACGGGTAACCTCGACCAGGCGGAGACGTATGTCAATATGGTCCGTCAGCGGGCCGCTAATCCCAATGGCTGGGTCTATCTGAATGCTACGTATAACGCCAATACCAGCACCTATTCACCGCAAACGACGCCGGGCGCCAACTACAAGGTCCAACCTTATCCTCCGGGCGCCTTCGGTGCCCAGGGCCAGGCCTATGCTCTCAGCGCCATTCAGATGGAAAGGAGGCTGGAGCTCGGGATGGAAGGCCAGCGTTTCTTCGACCTGGCACGGTGGGACAATGGGACCGGCACCATGGCCGCTACATTGAATGCCTATGTCGGCGTGGAAAAGAACAGGACGGGGTTCTACCGGGTGAATAATAGCGCCTTCTTCACCAAGGGGGTCAATGAATGTTTTGCCCTCCCGCTCAATGAGATCCAGGCTGAAAATGCGACCGGGACGGTTTATCTGAAACAGAATCCGGGGTATAATTGAATTTCATAGCCGGCCCCGGCGGCGTGCAACATTTTTTGAAAAATCACATCCTTAAGGGAGGCCAGCCAAAACAGCCTCCCTTATGCTTAAAAGCTATCTAACCACCGCCTGGCGGAATATCCGGAAGAACAAGATCTTCTCCGCCATCAACATCATCGGACTGGCCATCGGCATGGCCGCCTGCCTGCTGATCCTGCAATTTGTCAATTTCGAGCTGTCGTACGATCAGTTCGACAAGAACCTGCCGGATCTTTATCGGGTCTATAACGACCGGTATCAGAACGGCAAGCTCATCCAGCATGGAACGATCACCTATTCGGGGATCGGCAAGGCCATGCAGAACGATTATCCCGAGGTCATCGACCATTCGCGGGTCGAGCCGTTTGGAAAACTGATCGTCTCTTCCGGCACCAAAAAGATCGGCGATCAGAACGCGATAGCGGTCGACAACTCCTTTCTGTCCATGTTCTCCTATGACCTGGTCGCCGGGGACCAGCGGACGGCACTGAAACAACCCTATAGCCTTGTTATCACGGCATCGGCCGCTAAGCGATATTTTGGTGTCGGCGGCAATGATCTGGCTTCCGCGCTGGGCAAGACCGTCATTGTAGGTACCGACTCCATTCCTTACAAGGTCACGGGTGTGACAAAGGATGTGCCGGAGAACTCTCATTTGGCTTTCGATATATTGGCCTCCTATGTGACCATGCTGGCGGGGCGAAATCCTTATAAGGAAGCCGATTATGATTTCACGCAATCCAATTTCTGGCATTATATCCAGCTCCGGCCGGGAACGGATTATAAAGCGCTGGAAGCAAAATTCCCGGCTTTCAGTGATAAGCACTTTCAGGGCAACAAGGTTTCCGGGAGCGTAGAGAAATTCTATTTGCAACCGGTGTCCCGGGCGCATCTCTATTCCGATTTTGAATACGAGATCGGCGAGACCGGCAGCGCCACGGTGGTTTGGGGGCTGTTGATCATCGCCTTGTTCATCATCGTCATCGCCTGGGTGAACTATATCAATCTCTCCACGGCCCGTAGCGCGGAAAGGGCAAAAGAGGTTGGCGTCCGCAAGGTCATCGGGGCAGCCAAATCGCAGCTCATCCGGCAATTCCTCATGGAGTCGTTCCTCATCAATACCCTAGCCCTGGTGCTGGCCGTCCTGCTGCTGTTCGTTCTGCAACCGGCCTTCAATACGCTCATAGGACACCAGCTGTCGTACGAGTACCTGTTGCAACGAAGCAACAGCGGGTATATCATCACGCTTGGATTGCTGGGGCTAATGCTGTCGGGCATCTTCGTTTCCGCCTTCTATCCGGCCTTTGTCTTGTCCTCGTTCCGTCCGATCCTGGTCCTCAAGGGTAAGTTCAGCTCGTCAAAGAAAGGCATCGTCTTACGCAAGGCACTGGTGGTCGGTCAGTTTGCTATCACGGTGGCGTTGATCATCGGCTCCCTGGTGATCTACCGGCAGATCCGGTTTATGAACAAGCAGGACTTGGGAATGAATATCGATCACGTTCTCATGTTGAAGCCACCGATGTTGACCAATTTCGATTCCGCCTTCATCGACAAGGAAAACACCTTTATGCATCAGCTGAGCCAAATACCGGGTGTCACCGGGGCGGCGTCCGCCTTCAACCCTATGGGCGGTGAGACAGGGAGGGATTTCGATATCCGGCGCGCCGACCAGGACAAAACGGTTAATTTTACCATGCGGAACAATGGCATCAGCGCCGGGTTTATAGACCTCTATAAGATCAGGATCCTGGCCGGCCGGGATTTTGTCAATACCGATTTCAACGCCGATTATAACAAACTGCACAACCTCATCCTGAATGAAAAAGCCACGAAGTTGTTGGGTTTTGCCACGCCCCAAGAGGCGATAGGCAAATCGATCTACAACGGCAACAGGTTATGGACGGTCATTGGGGTCATCGACAACTATCATCAGAAATCCTTGCGTTTTCAATTGGAGCCGACCCTGCTGGTACCTGCGTACAGCACCTATAGCGATATCGCGGTAAAGGTCAACTCCGCGGATGTACCGGCGACGGTTGTTGCGGTAAAGAAAACCTACGATGCCTTTTTCCCGGGCAATTATTTCAGTTATTATTTCCTGGATGATCACTACAACGAACAATATGCCAATGACCGGCTGTTTGGCAAGGCCTTCGGCATCTTTGCCGGTTTCGCCATCTTTATCGCCTGTCTCGGGCTGTTGGGATTGTCGCTCTTCGCCACCATGCAACGTACCAAGGAGATCGGTGTGCGGAAGGTCCTGGGCGCGTCGGTAGGCAATATCGTCTTCCTTTTGTCCAGTGATTTTATCCGGCTGGTGGTCATCGCCATCGTCATCGCCTCGCCGGTGGCCTGGTTTATCATGCACCGCTGGTTACAGGATTTCGCCTATCGGGTCGACGTGAGCTGGTGGGTCTTTGCCGTGGCCGGACTGCTGGCTATCGCTATCGCTCTTGCCACCATCAGCTACCAGGCGATCCGTGCAGCGTTCGCCAATCCGGTAAAGGCGTTGCGCAGCGAGTGAGTTGGCGCGCCTCATTGCCCCGGTTCATAGTCATAGGGGAGAAGGGTGGCTATCGTTTCCGACCAGGCCCAATAGCCGGTGATCTTCAGATCGTTGGGGCCATAATGGAACCCGTTGCCGAGCACATAGATAGGCGCTTTATTTACAAAAACGAATTGCGAGACAGGGTATGTTTCCTTTCGGGTCTCGGGCGAAAGACGTCTATAGGCGGCAGGTATCTCTTTTAGCTTGTAGGATACCTCCAACGAATCGGGAAAATAGAAGCCCGCGATCATACTGTCCTCCGCGAAGGCAACACTATCTTCGGGGACGAGCTGGTGACTGATAATGGAGTCGGGTTGCATCAGGACTTTCTTGAAATAATCGGTCGAATCGAGGATCTTAGCTTGTTTGGCGAACAACTGTTTTGCCCGTTGTTTATCCCGGTTGAATACTTTTGCCAGGCTATGCATTTCGAACCCTTCGGCTGCCAGCCTATTGACATATAAGCTGCGCATAAAATGTAATAAGGAACCATTGTAGGCCGTGAATCGGTTCTGGCGCCAGGAGAGGGCTTTGCTGCCCGAGCGTGCGAGCGACAGGTCTTTAAACAAAACAGATCCGCTATACGCGACGACACTTGCGGAAAAATCAAAGGTAAAATCTTCTATTTTATAGGTGATGTCGTAACCCAATGCCGCATTGTGCAGTTGTAGGGGTTTTTCAGCGTATATGCTCAGGGTGTTGTCATCATTCATCCGGAATTTGAGCACCTCATGGTTTAGTATCCGGCATTCATCGGCATGGGGAGAGGTGCCTACAAAGAGATTGGTGAAGAGCTGGCCCCATTTCGACCACCCGTTGGGGTCAGGCGGATTGATTTCGGTGCCTTTGAGCAGATCGGCCGCGCGCGTTAATTCGATGGTCATGTAGGCGATCGAATCATGGGTGTCGATGATCGTTGAAAATGTCTTGAAGCTGATGCCCGAGACGATCAGCTTGTATTTTGCCGGCGGAATATGACCGAGGAAAAACTCTCCGTTCGCAGTGGTGGTCGTGCCGATGGAGGTATTGTTGAGATAGACCGAGATCGAGGCCAGCGGGCTTCCGGAACCGGCATCCAGCACTTTCCCGCTCAACTTTTGTTGCGGGAAGGCAAGCGAGGCGGATAAGAGGCAGGTAATAATACCAAGGCATTGTTTTATTGCCATATCGTAAATTAGCGAAAATGCGGTGATGGGCGTCACTTTCTATACAATGCCCGAAACTCCAACGCCGACATGCCGGCGGCCCGGCGAAAAAAACGGGAGAAATAGGATGGGTCTTCATAGCCCAGTTCGTAAGCAATCTGCTTGACATTGAGCTCGCTGTAATAAAGTAACCTTTTGGCTTCGAGGAGGATCTCCTGTTGTATCCAATAGCTGATCGAAAAGCCTGTGATACGCTTTACCGATTCATTTAAATAGGATTGCGAAACGTTCAGCCTGGTTGAATAATCCGACGGGTTTTTGATGGTCCGGATTTTTTTTGCCATCAACAGCTTAAACTGTCTCGAAAGTTCGGCTGGCCGTGACAATGTCTGGTTTGGTTCGGGCAGATCGTCGTAAGCCTTGGCGGCCATCGCCAGAAAGGATTGCAACAAGGCATGAATAGCCAGTCTGTCGAACCCGGCCTTGTTTGCCCCTGCACACCGTTCCTGTAGCAAGGTGAGCAAATTTAGATATTGTTGAAATAGTGCGGGCTCAAGGCTGCATGGTAATTGCAGGCTTAACTTGCCCTCGAAAACGTTGCGGCACTCCGCCGGAACCAGCGAGGTATCTATCGCAAGGAACCAGCCTTCTGCCCTACGGGCTCGTATGTGATGATGCACCTGGCCGGGAAGAATATAATACATCTGTCGGGTCTTCAGATCTACGTTCTGCAAATCGATCATCAGCGAACCCGAACCTTTTTTGAGCAGGAAAAAAATATAATGGTCGTCACGATGCACGCCTAAATCCCGGGCTTTTTGCTCGAACGTCTCGCCGGGAAGAAAGGCTTTAATCTGTACGCCCAGGTCTGTCTTCGCCTGTAGTTGATCCAGCGGTATTTTTTTCATTCTTCCAAAAATAGTACAATCTTATTGGGTGTATAGCCGCCACGACCCTATTTATGCCAGGTTCAAAAGCTTATCCGCGTTGCCATGAGCGATCTTTTCTACCTGCGCCTCCGGCAATTCGATATTATGCAGAAAGGCGACACCCATTTCATTGGTGCTAAATGGGTAATCCACGGAAAACAGGATATTGTCAATGCCCAAGGTGTCGATGGCCAGCTTTAGCGGGGGCTGGGTGAAAAAGCCGCTTGTCGTGATATATAGCTGTTGATGAAAGGTGTCTATGAGGGTGCGTTGGTTGGCGCCGCCATTGCCGGGTTGGAAGGCCCTGTTCGATCTTACCATCATCATGGGTAGCATCTCGCCCATATGGCCGATGATCAGCTTTAGTGTGGGATAGCTGTCAAAGATGCCTGCAAGGAATAAGCGCAAGACGTGTATTGCGGTCTCGGAGTGCCAGCCCCAGCCATAGCAGGCGATGGATTCCAGCATGCCGGGCTGGTGGGAGAAATGGCTGTAATAAGCGTCGGCAACGCTTTTAGGTGGCAGGCCGGGATGTAAATAAATCGGCACATCTAATTTTACGGCCCGCTCGAATACGGGTGCAAATTGCGGGTGGTCCAAGAATTGGTCGTTTGTCAGTCCCCTGATCATCGCTCCGCGAAAGGCATGTTCTTTGACGGCCCGTTCCAGTTCGTCCGCGGCAGCCATCGGCGCCGTCATCGGCAGATGGGCGAAGGCCGTAAACCGTTCGGGATGTGCGGCAATCTTTTCAGCAATAAGCGTATTATACCGGGCCGCGAAGGCCGGCCCGGCTTCAGGGCTTAACAGGTTGGCGCCTATGCCATCGACGGAAAGGACCTGCATGGTAATGCCGTTGTCATCCATTGATGTCAATCGTTCGTTGGTGATATCGGCCAGCCTGGGCGCGATCTTTTGCATTGCGGGTGATTGACCAAAATTCCCCATTGCTTCTTTGGGGATCAGTTGGGTCATTTCGGGGAAGGAAATATGTTCCTCAAGCGTTACGATCCGCATATATTGCTCCTTTTAGTGCAAAGGAACAAACAATCTCTTCCGACTTCAATGGCAGACTCGTGGGGATGATAGGACAATTCGTGGTGCGGCGGTCTGGAGTAAGAAAAGTATACCCATAAATGAGCAGAATCCAGCGGGAAATGGCCTCCCTAGGCTAGGGAGTTCTAATCAAACTTATTTTAATGTTGATTATAATAGACAATTTGGCTATTTTTGTCGGCAATAGCCAACATTATGAGTACCAGATCAATCACTTTATTGCCAAAATCCCAAAAAGTTCTTGAGCAATTAGGTGAGCATATCAAATTAGCACGATTACGCCGCAAACTGTCAGCGGAACAGGTGGCAGAAAGAGCTGGTATTAACCGAACAACGCTCTGGAATATTGAAAGAGGCATGCCAACAGTTACCATAGGAGCATATTGTCAAGTGCTGTTAGTACTGGGACTATCGGAGGGCCTATTGAAAGTCGCTGCTGACGATGAACTTGGGCGCCGACTCCAGGATGCCGATATAATCATTAAAAAGCGGGCCCCTAAAAAGAAATAAAAATGGACATATTCGTATATGTAGACTGGCGAGGATTGAATGGTCCTATGATGATGGGAACGTTAAACGTGACCCGGACCAAAGGGCATGGAGTCTTCTCTTTTGAATATAACAAAGAATGGATAAAACAGGGTAGGGCGCAGGGACTGGACCCAGATCTCCAGCTTTACAGCGGACCTCAATATTTGGGAAAGGATAAACCAAACTTTGGTGTATTTATGGATTCTTCTCCTGATAGATGGGGCAAAGAGCTGATGCGCAGACGGGAGGCAATACTTGCGCGACAACAGGAACGTAAGCCCAAGGCCTTGTTTGAGGAAGATTTTTTGTTAGGGGTCTATGATTTGCATCGTATGGGGGGGCTGCGCTTTAAAATAGCCGACAACGACAATTTTCAACATGACGACCGGGGCATGGCAGCTCCACCCTGGACATCCCTCCGGGAACTGGAACACGCCAGTCAGGAATTTGAAAACGATCTATTGCAAGATCAGCAGGCCTTGCAATGGATCAATATGCTGATAGCGCCAGGCGCATCTTTGGGCGGGGCAAGGCCCAAAGCCAGTATAACAGATGAACAAGGCCATCTATGGATTGCCAAATTTCCCAGTATTAAAGATACAACGAACGTCGGGGCATGGGAAATGCTTGTGGCTGATCTTGCCTTAGAAAATAACATCAATGTTGCTCATGGTATCGTTAAAAAATTCAATAACAAGTACAATACTTTTCTCTCTAAACGGTTTGATAGAACAGAAGGTGGAAGGCGAATACATTTTGCATCCGCAATGACCTTATTAGGCAGAACCGATGGAGCAGATGCCACCACTGGTGCTTCTTATATGGACCTGGTACAATTTATTATGGAAAAAGGCGCTATGCCTAACGCAGACCTGGAACAACTATGGCGGCGCATTGTTTTTTCAATCGCGATCAAAAATACTGATGACCATCTGCGCAATCATGGATTTTTGCTTACAGATTCAGGTTGGCGGCTTTCACCGGCATATGACATAAATCCCACTTATTTTGGTACCGGGTTGTCACTGAATATTTCGGAAGATGACAACTCACTTGATTTTGAGCTTGCATTATCTGTAGCGGAATACTTTCGGCTTTCTAGGTCAAAAGCCGAAGGCATTCTTATGCAAATCAAAAAAACTGTTAGCAGGTGGCAAACACTGGCAGATAAATATAAGATTCCGCGCCAGGAACAAGAGCAAATGTCATTGGCGTTTGAATTGGCAATGGTGTAGGTTAACCCTCCCTGGCGGGTTTCGGGGGGAGCTTACAGCTATGCTGGCGTTAAGCTCCCTTTTCCCCAGTTACAATTATCCTTTATATTTTGGGTCAAATTCCACAATCCATTCAATACCGTATTTGTCTCTAAAACAACCAAAATATGAACCCCAGGGACTATCACCAATAGGCCCTTCTATTTGTCCTCCCACTGAAAGCCCATTAAATAATTTGTCTGCTTCTTCTTTACTTTCCGCACTTATTACAATTTTACTTCTGTTCTCGTTTTCGTTTGTTTTTCCCATAATTTCCGGAACATCATTTGCCATCAACCTATTACTTTTACCGATGGGCAAAGCAATATGCATAATTTTATTTTCTTCTTTTTTTGAAACGGGGAATTCAGGACCTGCAAGGTCTTTGAAACGAATAATCTTTGCAAACTCTCCGCCAAATACTGATTTGTAAAAGTTAAATGCTTCTTCGGCATTTCCGTTGAAGTTAATGTGAGGATTGATTAGTGCCATGATTTTTATTTTTTAGGTTGTTAAATTCGTTATAAACTAGCCAACAGATTTTCCAAATTGTTCATTGACATCTTAAGTCCTTCTGTGAAGCCCATTTCAATCATCTTCTCCATGCGGGCAAGGGACTCATTATAAATGGTAATACTGACTAATGTCTTTCCCCCCTGTTCGCTAAAAGTGTGATCCCAATCAGAACCCGGTAATTCAGGGTTTTCATCTTTGTCTGCAAAAGCATTAAAAAATTTGAAATTGGTTTTCGGGCTAATGGAAGTGTATTTCTGAATTGCCCAACGCTCTTGTCCTTCGGGACTTACCATCGCATAAAATCTTCGTCCACCAACTTTAAAGTCCATAAATTTTGTTCTTGCTATCAAAGGTTTAGGGGCTACCCATTGGTCAAGGATTTCTGCTTTGGTAAATGCATCCCATACCAGCGATAGGTCAGCATCAAATTCTCTCGTTATGAATACTTTTTTCGCTGCTTTGTCAACGGTAAAATCAAATAGCAAGTTCATTTTTTTTATTTTTTAAAGTGTGTAATACTCCATCGAGTTGTTGGAAGCTTTCCTGCATGATCTTTCTGAACTGATCGAGCCAGGTATCGATCTCTTTGATCTTATCGATTTTAAGCTCATAATAAATTTCCCTGCCTTCCTGCTTTGGTGCCAGCAGATCACATTCAGATAGGATGCGCAAATGTTTGGATATGGACTGGCGCGTAATGTCGAAGTGCTCCACAATGGCGTTGGGAGTCATTGCCTGCACGGCCACTAGGACAAGGATCGCTCGCCGGGTGGGATCTGCTATGGCTTGAAAAATATCGCGTCTCATAATTATTAAACAAGAAGCCGATTGGCTGCACAAATATATGCGCAACCGATCAGCTTCGCAAATTTATTTTTAATGATGTCCAAAAAAAGCCGGCACATTGTGCCGGCTTTAAACCTAATTGATTTACAAGCCTTTAGCGATCTGGTGTAATAACTTGCAGCAGCCGAATTGATTGTCGCGTGGCTTACGAAATCATTTTGTATCCTTTGCCATGCACATTTACAATCTTAACAGATGGATCAGCGCTTAATCTCTTCCGGAGTTTGGATATCAAAACGTCCACATTGCGGGTGATCACAAAAACACCGTCATCCTCCCAGATTTCTTTCATCAGCAGGTCCCTTCCAACTACCTGGTTCTGGTTCGATGCAAGTATGCTTAGTGCTTTCGCTTCTTTAACGGAAAGCTCAATGGTTTCGCCGTTAAGGCTAAGAATTCCTTTCGATTCGAAGAATACAAAATTCCCCAACTTTTTATAATCAGGAATGACCGGAACGGGTTCTGAAATTTTATTCCGTCTGCGAGCGAAATAAAGCCCCCCAAAAGCTACCGGGATAAATGCAAGCAAAAGCCAGCCGTAGTTGAATGATTTTCTTGCGAGGAATGAAATTTCAATTACATAGCAGCCTTTTTTCTGTTCGCGTCCCCGGCAGGGTTTCAAATCGCCACGGGCTGTATTTACTTCGTAGGCAAAAACGGTCCGGTTTTGGTCGCATTCATTTACGCTTACCGTATAATCTCCCGGCCTGTCCGTTTTTGCCAGTTGCTGATGCACCAGATTCATTAACGTATCGGGCGTAAACTCAAAACTATTCTCAAAGGAAATCCGGAAGGTGTTTTCATTGACTGTTTCAATCGGCAATACCCGGGACGTCGAATCTTTGGAATGAAGCAAAACCTGGTGCCCGATATTGCGAAGCACAATCTCCAGGTGCTTATCAGGATGCTCATTGATAGCATTTACAAATGCCAAGGTAAGCACTGCCAGGGTTACTGAGAGGATGGCTAATAAGAAATAGTAGAAACGCTTCATACTGATAATCTTGAACTTACAAGACGAATGTAAACATATTTTAAACAGCATTTACACTGTTTTACAACCTTTTTACACCATTTCTGATTGCGCCGTCAGGATATCGGCTAAGTTTGTCAACTATGAGAAAAATCGATTTTATACTCCTTCTTTTGCAGTGCCTGTCAGCAGCCACCGCCCAGCAGCCCTACTCCAAAGCCGTAAAGGAGCAGATCGCACGGGTGGAAACCAATCTATCGGGAGGAATGGTTATCGACGGTAAACTGTATACCCTTTCTGAAAGGATGAAGCATTACAACGTAGCGGGATTAAGTGTCGCTGTTATCGATAATTACCAGATTGTGTGGGCCAAAGGGTATGGTTATGCTGACAAAAAAGAAGACAGGAAAGTAACTACCAATACCCTATTTGAACCCGGATCGATCAGTAAGTCACTGAACGCCGTTGGTATCTTACAACTGGCCCAGCAGGGAAAGGTGGATCTCTATCAGGACATCAACCAATACCTGGTCAACTGGAAATTTCCTTATGATACCGTGTCCCATGGCAAGAAAATTACAACCGCCCAGTTGCTCAGCCACACTCCTAATAACACAACAAATGCTTACCGACCTTACAAAGCTACGATATGAGCAATATATGTATGCGCATGTGCTGCGGCCATTGGGAATGACCAACAGTTCTTACAATCAGCCCCCTGCAGTCAGTCAAAGAAAAAATCTTGCAACAGGATATAAAAGCAACGGCAATGAAGTCCCGGGAAAGTATTTTGTATATCCGGAAAAAGCAGCGGCCGGATTATGGACTACACCCACAGATATATGCAAATACATTCTTGAAATGCAGCAGGCTTACCGGGGAAAATCATCAAAAGTGTTGAACCAGGAAATGGTAAAATTGCATGTAACGCCCTACAAAAACGATGTGGCAATGGGCACCTTCATACAGAATAGGAACGGCGAAAAGTACTTCGATCATACGGCCAGTAACGAGGGATTCTCGGGTTTGTTCATTGGTGGATTGACCAATGGGAAGGGAGCTGCGATATTTGTAAATTCGGACGATGCGTCCATTGCGGCGATTGAGCTATATCGACAGTATTTAAAATCGGGGGACAATGCGAACGAGTTAAGCAAAAGTTTGAAAAATGATTTTGAATATTTCCGAAATGCGGGGTTTGATCATTCAGTGATAAAAAAGGCAAGCGACACACTTTCTCTATACCATCAATAAAAAATAAATCAGAAAATGAAAAAAGCTATTTATGTCCTGATCTTATCGCTGGTTGTGGTAAGCGGACTGGTATTTGCTAATCGCGAAATTAAAAATATGGCTTCTAAAGAGTCATCTCCAAAACCGCTTACTGATGCTGAAAGGAGGGCAGCATTAAAACAATGGGAGGCTTCCCCCGAAGGTATAAAGTACAAAAAATGGGAAGCGTCTCCCGAAGGAAAAAAAGTGTATGCCGGTGCTGCTAAAATAAGCAAGTACATTAGGGATTATACGAATATGGAGGCAGTTGTAACCTCTCTTTCTCTTCCGCCAGGCTCATTTTTAGGTTTCGGAGTGATGGTCAGAATTAATGGTGACGATTATATTCTTAGGGTTGACAATGAGCCTCAGCAGCTTTATAGTCTGAAGGTTAACGACAAAATAATTATAAAAAGCCATGTTGTATCGTACGCGCCCAAGTATGCATATCCAATAGTATCGGGCGAATATGTAGAACGAGATAGTAAAATAATTTATAAGCATGCCCCTCGCAAAGGTGGTTGCTAAGGACAAAATAAAAAAGCCACCGTAATACTACCGGTGGCTTGCTCCCCCTGTTGGACTTGAACCAACGACCCTCTGATTAACAGGCCCATCCGGACCTTAATTGGGCTCAATCAGGGTGAACTTAGTTTAACTTAACTATTTGATTGTCAATCAAGACCAGCTTTTGGGACGCCGGAATTGAAGCCAATTCACTCTCCATATTTATACACCTCACCAAACTGGTCGAAGCCGTTCACTTGATTGATGTAAGGGAGATCAATCATATCGGAGGTAATATTAAGAACAGACAAGAGGATTAGGACCGATTCTGAATAGGGGTCTTTTTTGTGCCAAATTTGTTAGCATTCGTAAAAAAACGGTAAATTTGAGTAAATACCATTATTATGAATCTCGCACTTGATATTGTTGAAAACGGTGAGTACTATTTTAACGATGTTGATTTAAATGGCGCCGCGGATTCTTGGGTAGCGGAAGCAAAAGTGTACGGCCCGCGCCCCGGCTTCGACAAACTTCATATTACTTACCGGCTGGGAGATTTTCTAACCCCAATGTTTGTGAGCGAAGAGAACCTGAACTATTTTGCTCCATTGATGAACCAAATAGCAGATAACGCAGAATTGTTGCTGCCAAAGGAACTTTAATTTCGGCCCATAAATTTTACATATGGACGAAAACACGCAGCCGATCCGTGAGGAGTGGTGGGCTCCGGATCAAATAGCACTTGTAGAAGATGTCTCCAGGCATTGGATTAAAGCCAGATTTGTAACAGTTCCCGGCGTTTGGATACCAATGGGGAAAGGTCGGGCGCTCCGAAAGCTACAACCTGGTGCGACGATTCCGGATAATGCAACCTTGGATGTGAATGCTTGGGACCATGAACATTGCAGCTTGTGCTGGCAAAAAATTTCGGAGAATCCTGCCGATCAACAAGAAGGCTACCGGGATGGGAATGACTGGCTTTGTGTCGAATGCTATAATAAATATATTCGGGGACAAGAAAACAGCTAACGTTGCCGCGTTGGGTAAATATAGGAATTGCTATCGTACAACATTGATGAAAAAAACCGACGAATACATAGAAAACAAATTGATCTGGAAAGCAAAACAATATAAGCTGCCAACAGATTTTGCTTTTTATTTTAGAGACCTTTCCGATGATATCCAGTCGCCTTTTTTTGCCCAAATCGACGTAGCCACTTCTGGAAATCCAGTATTGCTTTTTACAAGACGGGCAGAGGAATGGACTTTAATCTGCACCCGTCAAGTGATTGGTAAGGACAAAAAAGGAATACTGAGTCTTAATCTTGGCGATATCAAACAGATTTTTTCGGCAGAAATTGGCCCAGGTCTTAATTGGCTATCCCTAGACCGGAAATCGATAAAACCAAAGAGCGAGTGGAGTGAAATTACCATAATCGACCGAAATGATCTTTCACATGCCTTTTATGCTAACAATGGCTCAGATCTTTTCTCTCTCTGGAATATTTTATTAATGGCAAAGCGATTGAGCTCAGGGTAGTTCTCCGGATGCCAAATATTCGCCCGTGGCAAAATGATTTATAAGCCGTAAATTTAGTCTGTAGTCAGCTCTTTGCTTCGCCGCCAAGCTTCGCCGCCAAAAATTTACTGGCAAATTATTGGCAAAAATGATAAAAGGCCGCATGTGCGGCCTTCTAAACGATTGATTTCTTGCTCCCCCTGTTGGACTTGAACCAACGACCCTCTGATTAACAGTCAGAAATTTCCTTAATTCATTTTATCTTCTTTGAATCGAATTTTTCTTAAAGCATTTGAATAGAATGTTTTAGAACTTTTGGTTTATCCCCCATATAGCTAGTAAAATCGTGTTTAACGTGCGCGTGTTGGTCAAATTGTTAGTTCCAAACTAATAATTGAGAGTTATGAAAGTTACAACAGCAGTACGCCAGCATGGGCGACCCCGCAAGGGCTGCAAAGAAATTCCGGTAACCATCCGGGTGACGTTCAAAAAAGTTCCCATCTATTTTGGCTTTGATCTTAGCCTTTTGCCGGATGATTTCCGCAAATGGACCTCCCCGAAATTGGGAGAGCGGATGACGGAGATCGCCGCCAGGATCGAAGAAAAACACGAACAGGTAAAGGAGATCATTAAGAGGCTCAACCCGTTCAGCTTTGAGGATTTCAGGCGCGAGTATTATGCTACGTCCCCGGCAGTTTTGGCCGGAGAGGACCAAAGTACTACGCCGAAGATTACGCCCATTATCAGCGAGACGCCGGAGCCGGAGGGGTTTACCTTTTCAGGCCATACGCGCCGGTACGGAAAGCGCAGGTTTGAGCGCGTCCGTTCACTTGTAGACTATAAGGCATTAGGACCGCTTGCCGAAGTTTTCGGGAGCTACATTAAAGAACTGGAAGCAGAGGAAAAGATCGGCACGAGTGAGAGCTATTTTTCCAGCATGACGAGCTTGTTAGCCTACAAACCGGCATTGAGGATAGAGGATGTAACCAAACCCTTTTTACTGGGGTATCAAAAATGGATGACGGACAAGGGAAACAGTCTGACGACCGTAGGCATGTACTTGCGCAATGTGCGGGCTTTATACAATCTCCAAATAGAGGACGGGATGATAAGCCGCGACCTGTACCCATTCGGCAAGGGCCGCAGGCAATACCAGATACCCACGGGCAGGAACATTAAGAAATTTCTAGAACTACCGGAGATCAAATTACTGTACGATTATCAAACCAAGACGACCGACCCAAACGAGTTACTGGGCCGTGATATGTGGTTTTTCCTTTTCTTCGGAAACGGTATGAATCCCAAAGATGTTGCCATGTTGAAGCACAGAGATATAGACGGGGATTATATCCGGTTTTTGCGGGAGAAAACCAAGAACACCACGGTCAGCAATCCGCAGCTAATCACCGTCCCTCTAAACGATGATTTGAGAACCTATATTGAAAGATGGGGCAACCAGGACAAGCACCCGGATAACTTTGTTTTCCCGGTCCTAAAGAGAGGACTTTCCGCCCACCGGCAAAAGGAATTGGTACAGCTATTCGTGAAGATCATAAACAACACGATTGGGATGATCGCAAGGGAATCCGGCATCACAAAACCCGTACGTTGCATGTGGGCAAGGCATTCTTATGTAACGATTATGCTAAGGGCAGGCGCATCGCTGGAATATATCCGTCAGGCATTGGGCCACATGTCCAGCAAGACGACACAGGCATACGTAGGTAGCTTCGAAGATGCTGCAAAGACGGAGCTATCCGGCAAGCTGGTCGCCTTTAAGAACCTTACCACGATCCCCGCGGCACAGGAAGCAAAAGCGGTTTAATCCATTCATTCAAACTCAAATTCAAAACTCATGTGGACGACATACGTAAATGAATCTCAAAGCCTGATGAACCGCAACGCGCGGGGGATGATTATAGCCCTGATCCTGTTTTTGTACCTGATGGTATTTTCCCCGTTGTGGTTTACGGGCTTCATGATCCAACAAAGACTATTTGCAAAGATGAAGGGAGCCGAGCAAGTGTTAACCATATTTGGAATATCCTTATTGCTCTACTGGATTTTGTTTCTGCTAAAAGGTATCCTAATGTTTAGCAAGGGAAGGGGCAAACTGATCTGGATACCCTTGTTTCTGATCTGCACCGGCTTCGCTACCGTTGCCCCCGCAATCGTAGCGTTCCAATCGGTCGGCGGTTGGGCGCATCCGGTTGGGGCGATCTTGTTTTTTTTCACTTTACTATTTTTCACCTACGGACATTATCAGTTTCACGCAGACGGCGCACCCCGGATCGGACGGGCCGCATATCATTTGGGAATTTTAATTGCTTCAAAAGTGTTCAGGCCACAGAAAGGAAGAATTTAGTGATGTATTGAAGCCAATCCATATGGATTGGCTTCTTAATTTACTTGCATTTAGCAAACAACCTAACACAAGATCAGAGATGATAAACAATAGAGGTTGTTACGATTGAACAAGCGTTATCTGTGTAATAAGCGTATGCCCCGGGTATGCATGCTGGATTATCTGTATCCGTTCCGCATGATGCAGGTGTACAAGACCCGGTAGAGGTAAGTTTATACCAAACGGAAGTAAATTTTTTCTGATGCATTTTACTTGCACCAAATGCGGTTCCGACAGCTAAGAGAGCGACCGTTGCGAAGATTGCGATTTTATTCTTTTTCATAACAAGATGATTTAAAAAACCTTTGAATTTTGCCTACTATTTTATACAGGTTTTCGGCTTCGCCTGTTCCGCCCTGCCGGGAGGGATTGTGATTGCTTCATGGATTTTTGGAAAATAGAGAAGAAAAGTTGCAAAAATGAGAAGCCAATCCATTGGATTGGCTTCTCATTTTAATAGTATTAGGGCTCATATACAATTGTGGTTGTTAGGTCCGCTGTAGGACATCCAGCCGCCGTATAATATGCGACCGCACCAGAAACGCATGGCGGATTGTCTGAATTGGTACCACATGATACGGATGATGAACTACAAGGGCCATTAGTAACAAGTTGATACCATATAGCGGTAAATTTTTTGTGATGCATTTTATTTGCACCAAACGCTGTTCCTACAGCCAAAAGAACAGTGACGGCAACTAGCATTATTTTATTCCTTTTCATAACAAGATGATTTAAAAAACCTTTGAATTTTTGCCTACTCGATTATGCAGGTTTTCGGCTTCGCCTGTCCACCCTGCCGGGCGGGATTGTGATCACAATGCGTTTATGGGTTGATCCTGATGTTTTGATTTGTATCCGAGGCCGGCAGCACCCAAGAGGATGAAGCCGGTATTTAGCGCCAGATGCCAGCCCGTACCGATCTGTTCAAGCAAGCCACCGCAGGCGCACGATACCACCGGGTATTGCGTCAGATATAACAGGTACAGGGAAAAGATCGTCAGCATGGAAACGGAAGAAAACACCCCCGCGATCCGCAGACGGGGAACGACGAGCAGGACGACGACCAGAATTTCAACGAGAGGCAGCAAAAAGGCCAGAGGCTGGGCGATCCGTCCGGGCAACGGTAAATCCTCCATTCTGGAACGATAGGCCGGGAAATCGCAGATTTTTGCCCCTGCGGAATAAGCAAAGAGAAAACCCGATAGAATGACGGCCACCTGGAAAACATTTTTCTTTTTCATAGGTTATGGGTTAAGACCTTTAGGGAATCAATAGGCGGAGGACCATCGTAAATTCGGTAGAGCTTCTTATCCCGGTCAAAGATTACAAGAAAGGGAACTTTAGCCGGTTTGTAATAGTGCAGAAATTCTAGGCGGTGATCGGTTGCAGCCCGGATATTGGGATGGTCGGCGAGCTTGTAAAAGGCTGCATATCGTTTCAGGTCTGCGAAAGGTTTGGGAGTAAGGAGCAGAATATTTAATCCGTTCAGCGCCGCACCCGCCTTTAGTATATCGGCGGTTTCCATTTGGCAATGGATACAATCGGTACGGAAATACATGATAACCGTATAGTTTCCCTCTTTAATCTGATTGGTAGAATAAGACGAACTATCAGCCAAAAGCATACTAAGGGACGGCATCGGATCTGAGGCGGCATAGTGGTTCCCGGACCGGCAGGAAAAGAGCAGGCAAAGCGCAGCCAGGGCGAAACGTAGGTTAGCCATTGTCAAAGTTTTTATGTTAGTGGATTGGTAGGGAAGGGAGCGGAAGGAATCTACATGCAAGCTACACCGGCAAACCTGACAGATTCCGCAAATAGCCTGACCGAATCCGCAATTATTTGCCGGTGGGGGTTTCCCTGTATTCCGATGGGGTTTGGTTCGTCATTTTCTTAAACGCGCGGCAAAAACTTTCGCCGCTCTTATAACCGACTTCGCGGGCGATCTGCTTAATCGCCTTGTTCGATTCAGTCAGTAGTGTTTTTGCCTTATTTATCCTGACCTCCGTTTGGTAGTCCTGTAGATTGATTCCGAAATAGACGGGGAAATCGTGCTGGAGCTTGGAGACACTTACCCCGGCGGTGTTCGCCAGTTCGGTTTCGTTGATCGTCCGTTTAAAATTCTCTTCAATTCTTTTTCGAACGGCAAGTAAATAATCGGATTGATCATCTTCGTGGATCATAGCATTGGAATATAGGTTAGTCAGGCAAGGCAATTGAGTACGGGAAACGTTGCTTTAAATAATTTAGAATATAAACCGCGAAGAAGAAAAACAATAGTGATTTGATACATGCAAGACCTTAGAATTTTGGGGTCGCCTGCATTCTGGCAACAGTCTTTTAGATAAATCCTTTTGCCCAGGAAAAGAAAAAATAGGGAGTAAAAAGGGAGTATTAAGGATTGAAATAATGACCATTCTGGTTTGGAAAAACTACCGGAAGTACATTTAAAAATGATTGCCCGCAAATACTAAATTTTGCTAATGGCCCACGCAGAGTTTTGAGCCATGAAATACACATTAAAACGCATTGACAAAATACACTACCAGATAAAGGAGAGCCGCCGAATCGCCGGTAATGCTTATCACACGCTCAAAGGCTGGATAATCTTTATGCCAGGAAAATATATAGACCTGACCAAGCTAAGCGGGCGATTTATAGGGGAAGCGAAAACAGCGGAAGAAATTATTCCCGTATTCGTTAAGGAAAAGGGGAAAGTAAAACGGATGCCGTACAAAAAACCCCTTTGTGATCACTGCCCGCTGAAGCTCAAAAAAAAGAAGCGGTCCTAATCTGCAATGATCAAAGACGAACGATATGACACCGTTAAAACCCTGCTAACCGTTGGGCACTTCGGAGAATTTAAACACATCTTCAAAGTGATTCCGAAAACAATCGTTGCTAATGATCTGGGGATTCATGGCAACCGGTTTGACAAGCTGATCCAGTATCCCGAACGGTTTGTAATTTGGGACATTGAACGGATCGCCAGATTGATAGAAATAGATTTGCCTGTCCTGATGGATTTGATCCTCAAAGACATTCGGAAAAGAAGGCCCCCAACCCTCTAAGTTCAAAAGTTTTCACACTCGTTTTATTGGCGTTCGTCCATCCATTAAGCCGGTTGGTAAATGGAAAGCAAAGACCGTTGTATTTATGAATATTTTGTCGTTCTTTAACTAACACCAATCGCATGATAGCCTTATTACAGAGCTTGAAAAAATGGTTTCAGGAACGGCGAAGAAAGACGGACAAAGCCACCGTAATTTGCGCCCCGCAACCCGATCCCCTTATCGAAAGTTTACAGGCTACAATTGAAGATTTGAGAAATGAGGTCTTGAGCAGGGCCAAAGAAAACAACCAATTAAAGAATGCCTTTCATGCGATGATAAATATTTTACCGATTGGCGAAAGAGTGCCGGTTGTTCATTTTTATATCAGGCAAGAACATGTTGTGATTGCTATAAACGATCTAAGACCCCCACGGCTTGTATTGACAGCCTTTTTGCCATCAAAAGGCGAGATAGCCCATATTTATGCATCGGGGAACGATGGACACTTTATACTTTATGATATGCATATTGAGCCCGAATACCGAAGACACTATTTAGGTACTAAAATGCTCGCGGAAGCCTTAATATCAATGGAAAGTCACGATGCAAAAACAGTGACGGGTACATTTACAAAATCGCCTGCGGACGCGGATAATTTAAAATATTTCTTTCAGAGATTTGGGTTTACGGTCACACCGGAAGGAGATAACAACATTACAATCGCAATGGAATTTAGAGAAAAATTCTTGTATAGATGATTTAGGGTTTAGTCCATGAAAATTGGCCGTTCGTACATGGTCATTGGGTGTAACTACTTAGTTGATGCAATCCAGTCTTGTTTTTTTTATTCGTAAGATATAAATTGTATTCTAGGATAAGGTCTAATAGGATAAGGTCTAAATTTGGATAGGGCCTGATTAGTTAACTTCTTCAACAATGGTATGGACAATAACTCCGGTTTGTTTAAACGCAGACCGGTTTTTTTTGTCCATACATTTAAGGCATCCGTACAGCCCCTTAACCTATCTGAATATCTGTAGTTCCTGTATGTCCTTTTATTAAAATTCCCATCCTTTTTTAAAGTAAACTTGCGCCATCACTTGGGATATTCCCGGTTAAGCATTCGGACTGTTAGCAGTCCGATTTTTTTTAAAGCAATACACGAATACAATGAAACGTTTTTTGCCGGTTATCGGGGGGCTTTTACTATTGGGTTCCTGTGCTAAAAATATGCCCTCCCAGGACGAAAATTATTATCCTTCTCCGATGCCAAGCGTTTACGGTTATTCAGCGGAGGCCGTTTTACTGCAAGCTGGCTTTATTACATGCGGGATTAATAAGACCACGTACATATTTGAGCAGGATACCGTTTGTTACTATTTTTCACAAGGATATTTTATCGTAAGTGGAACAGTCAAGGCAAAAGGATGGTCTTTTGGTTTGCTCATTCCAAACGGCGCATTCAAGAATGACAGCATCCAAAGCAATTCTGCTATCCTTCAATTTAGCGGGAACGATTTCAACTATCAAAGCGATTCAATAAGTGTACTGTTAGTAGGTAAACCGGACAGTATTTTAAACGGTGCATTTTCCGGCAGTGTGTACGATTCCGAGCGTAATATCCGCTCTGATATTTCCAATGGCATATTTGCCCAAGTATCCAAATACCCAGTAGAGTAACCTTAACAGTTCAAATATGGCTGCTTTATTTGGCTTTATATTGTTCCTTGCGAATGCAGTAGCCATTGCACTATTCGCAAAAATGATGTTCCGGTACAATGCTGAAAAAGACTACCGGGAAATAACGGGAAAAGATGAACCGCTTTTCGACGAGGAATTTAATGACCTTGCCCCGAAAAACTGGTTCAAAGTTGCTCCCCCGGCAAAGGATAAAAAGTCCTGATCGTACCCGCTTTTTATGCGTATCTACTTATCCCGTAAACTTCAAAATCAAATACAAACATGAAAGTCAACATTCGCCATCCCGAAATGGGAGACGCCGCGATTATTGCCGCGCTATCCAAAGAGCTTGGATACCCCAATGCAACGCAAGAAATGACAGCGGAGTTGATCGGGGAAATTTCCCGCGACAATCGAAGTATAATTTTTGTCGCAGTTCATGAAAATGTCGTTATTGGATGGGTTCAGGCAATATTAACTACGCGGCTGGAATCAGGAACATTTGCCAAGATCACCGGACTAATTGTAACGGAAAAATGGAGAAGCAAAAGCGTGGGCAGTCAGCTTGTCAAATTCGTTGAAAACTGGTCTGTCAACCAAAACGTGTACACCCTAAAAGTAAGATGCAACGTAAAACGAGCAGACGCTCACCGTTTTTATTTACGGCAGGAGTTCAAAGAAGAAAAGGAGCAAAAAACTTTTGCAAAGGGGTTGTGCAATGCCGAAAAATCCTGATCGTGCCAGTTTTTTGAGTTGACCAGCTTCGCGTCAACTGCAAGATGTTTCAATGTGTCACATTGAGGGGATTAACGGCCGCTCCATAGTCGCGGCCGTTTAAGACCAAAAAACAAAAACAAGCAAAGAATCAAAAAATGTGACTAACTTTAATTAAGACAATAGGGCCAGCCCCATGTAAATACAGTTCTTTCTAATGGCGGATAACAAGAAGGTAAAACCGTTAGTTAGTCACGGAGTTGGTCAAAACAAAAAAGCAACCTAGATTTTAATTTCTAAGTTGCTGATTTTCTGGCTCCTCCTGTTGGACTTGAACCAACGACCCTCTGATTAACAGTCAGATGCTCTAACCAACTGAGCTAAGGAGGAATATGTTATCAACCGGGCTTCGGCTTGAGGGCCAAGACACGGTTTTTGCCCCAAAAGGGGTTGCAAAAATAGGGAAAATCCATCTTCGAAAGAACAGGAAAGCCGAAAAATATCCAGCTTTTTTGGGGGGCTGGCCGCGGGTGGCGGGGCCTAGCGCCAGCTAAACAAACCGCCCTCCTCGATACCGAGATAGACGCCGTCGGCGCGCAGTTCCACGGGATAGGTCTTGAGCTTGTAGCCGTCGCCGCTGGCTTCGCGGCCGTTCTTGAGGTTGAACTTCATGGAATGAACGGGGCAGACTACGCGACAGGAGCCGTCGACATAGCCGTCGAGCATCGGCGCGCCGGCATGTGGGCAATGGCTGGCAAAGCCGTATAACTCGTCATTGAACTGCCCTAAACAGATGGTCTTGCCTTCGACCTCGACCTGGGTGACCTTGCCGGCGGACCATTTGATGTCGGCCACCTTGTCGGCAATCTTATGCCATTTGTAGCGCTTGATAAAGCCCATCAGTAAAGGTATTCGGATTTATAGGGATAACGTATCTTATACAGCTCTTTTACCTTATCGAGGATCGTGCGTCGCAGGTCGTCTATGTTCCGGCGTTCCGTCGCGGAGACGAACACGCAATGGCCATTGGTCTCCCGTTCCCAGCGCTCGCGGAGCTCGCTCATGATCTCCTGTTTAACGCCTTCTTCCAGCCAGGGGTCGAAAGTATTCGCCTCGTATTTATCGATCTTGTTAAAAACAACCAATATGGGTTTTTCGAAGGCGTTTAGCTCCTGCAGAGTCTTGTTCACCACCCCCAGCTGCTCCTCGTAGCCAGGGTGCGAGACGTCCACGACATGCAACAGGATGTCCGCCTCGCGCACCTCATCCAGCGTGCTCTTGAAGCTTTCCACCAGGTGGTGGGGCAGCTTCCGGATGAACCCAACGGTGTCGCTCAGCAGGAAGGGGGTAGCCTCGAAGACCACTTTCCGCGTCGTCGTATCCAACGTGGCAAAGAGCTTGTTTTCGGCGAATACGTCGCTTTTGCTCAGCAGGTTCATCAAGGTCGATTTGCCGACATTGGTATAGCCCACCAGCGCTACCCGGATGAATTCTCCGCGGTCCTTGCGTTGGGTAAAGGCTTGTTTATCGATCTCCTGGAGCCGGCGGCGCAAAAGCGAGATCTTATCCTTGACGATACGACGGTCGGTCTCGATCTCCGTCTCCCCGGGACCCCGGGTCCCGATGCCGCCGCCCAACCGCTCGAGGTGTTTCCACATCCCGCGAAGTCGTGGCAGAAGATATTGATATTGAGCTAGTTCTACTTGGAGCTTGGCCTGGGCCGTTTTAGCCCGACTGGCAAAGATGTCAAGGATCAGATCGCTCCGGTCGATGGTTTTGGTGTCCAGTATCTTTTCGATGTTGGAGATCTGCGATCCGGAAAGCTCGTCGTCGAAGATGACGAGCTGGACGTCTTTGAGGGTAATATAGGTCTTGATCTCTTCCAGCTTCCCTTTGCCCACAAAGGTTTTGCTATCAGGATGCTGCAGCTTTTGCGTAAAGCGTTTCATGGTCACGGCGCCTGCCGTTTCGGCTAAAAAAGCCAGTTCATCCAGGTATTCCCGTGCCTGCTCATCCGTCTGTGTTTTATCTATCAATCCCACCAAAACGGCTCTTTCCGCCTTTTGGATATTTTTCTTCTCTATCAAATTATGCTATTAGAACGGCAAAGGTAGCATAAACCATCTTGCGGCGGGTACCCGGCGCGGTGCTTTCTTTAAAACGCGCAGCGACATAGCTACAAACCGCTGAGAACGAAGCCAAAGGAGAAGGGGAATACAGTAGCCCCGGCCCCCGACTTGATCAGGCTGTTGACCTGGAGCTGGCCGTAGACGCCGATAACGCCTTTGCTTACCCGGATCGTGGGCGCGAATTTGGGCGTACTGAAAAATTGCTTGGAAGACTCTTTCTCGCTGGAATGGGCCACGACCTGGCCGGCGCCGTTGGTCGGGTCCACACCTTTGGTGTAAGCGCTCACCAGGAGACCGATCTTGGTGCCGACAGCGAGCTTCCAGCTTTTGTCCATGTGCTCGGGATCGAGCGCAAACCGCAATTCAAGCGGTACTTCCAGATAGGTCGTTACTAATTTGAATTTTTTGAAACCTCCGTTCCCGGAGCCTTGCGCACTGGAAAAAGCCAGGGTGGAATTGTTATAGGCCGCTACCTGCGGATAGGTATTATCGAAGTAGATATTGCTGCTGCCGATGCCGATACCCGCACCGATGCTAAAACGGGCGTCCGTTTTGAACGGGAAATCGTACATGAAATA
>Ga0206897_1025_pt1 | contig 42899 bp, 35 predicted proteins | sample Alteio_BWOrgHeat_49_FD_152972 | JGI IMG/M metagenome (GOLD analysis project Ga0206897, IMG submission 152972) | Enriched cells from forest soil in Barre Woods Harvard Forest LTER site, Petersham, Massachusetts, United States -... | ecosystem: Environmental > Terrestrial > Soil > Temperate forest >... | reverse complement strand
ATCATGACAGATGCAGAAGAGATTAGCAATGGCAAAATAGTTGCAAATTACGGCAGAGTTATCGTCAGAGGAAACAACGTACTTTTCATAAAATTAGAAAATGAGTTATAGGAAATTATATCATGGCCTCTCCTAGAAGCTATCTTTTTACTTCAGAATCAGTTACAGAGGGTCATCCAGACAAGATTTGCGACCAGATATCTGATGCAATCTTGGATGAATTTCTAAAGCAAGATCCAGATTCAAGGGTTGCAGTTGAGACACTGACAACAACTGGTGTTGTTGTTGTGGCTGGCGAAGTTACATCAAAGGCAAGATTTGACATACAGGATGTAGTTAGAAAGACAATCAAAGAAATTGGATATGACGATCCACAGTATGGTTTTGATTCAGAGTCCTGCAGCGTTCTGGTTTCACTTCATGCACAAAGTCCAGACATTTCCATGGGAGTTACAGCTAATGATAACAAAGATCAGGGGGCTGGAGACCAGGGGCTCATGTTTGGATATGCAACAAATGAGACAGAGGATCTTATGCCCATGCCAATTTTGCTTGCACACAAGCTTACAAAGCGCCTTGCAGAGGCAAGAAAGAAAAAAGAATTACCATGGGCAAGACCAGACGGCAAGTCTCAGGTTACAGTAGAGTATGAAGGTGGCAAGCCAAAGCGCATAGATGCAATTGTAATTTCAACCCAGCATTCTCCCGATATTACAAATGAACAAATTAGAAAAGAGATAATCGATAAAGTGATCAAACCAGTATGCGGACAGTTGTGGAATGACAAGATAAAAATTCACATAAACCCAACTGGCAGATTTGTCATAGGCGGTCCGCCAGGGGACGCAGGGCTCACTGGAAGAAAAATAATTGTGGACACTTATGGTGGCATGGGAAGACATGGAGGAGGTGCATTTTCTGGAAAAGATCCATCAAAGGTCGATAGATCTGCATGCTACATGTGCAGATATATCGCAAAGAATGTGGTTGCAGCAGGCCTTGCAGACAAGTGTGAGGTCCAGGTTGCATATGCAATTGGAGTTGCAGAGCCAGTATCTCTTACTGTGAATACCTTTGACACTGGCAAAATTCCAGAAGAGCAGATTGAAAATATAGTAAGAAAGCACTTTGACATGCGTCCTTCTGCAATAATTTCTCAGCTGAAACTAAAAAATCCAATATACAGAAAGACTGCAGCATATGGACACTTTGGAAGAAACGAGCCAGAATTTAGCTGGGAAAAAACTGACAAGGCCAGCGTATTAAGACAAGCCTCTGGACTCTAAGACTGTCTCATATCTTTTAAATTTCATCTGTACAAGACTAGCAAGTTTTTTGTGGTTTCCAATGTAATCACCCACCATTATACTCAGATCATCTACACCAAATGGTCCCTTGTTATGTAATGCATTATGATATGCATCCTCAAAATCTATTTTTTTCATTCCAGTTTTTCCATGTGAGAATCTCTTTACAAAAGCATTGTAAGATACCATTTGTGGTCCAACCAGATCAATTATTTTTCTTGAGAATTTTTTTTCCATCACAGACTTTGCTATAACTCTAGATACATCTCCTATGAAGATTGGCTGGAATCTATAATTGCCAGAGCCAGGAATTATTATCTCTCCTTTTTTCATCTGTTGTTGCAGATTTTTCGAGAGAGGATCGTCGTGTCCTATCATGTATGACGCTCGAAGAATTGTATAATCAAGTCCAGAGCAGATTATTTCTTGCTCTGCCTTGTATTTTGAAATGAAATATCCAAGTGTTGCAGATTTGTCAACTCCCAAGCCGCTGATGTAGATTATTTTTTTTATTTTTGCCTTTTTGCAAAGGGCAATGACATTTCTGGTAAGACCGACATTTACTTTTTCATAATCAGAGTCTACAGTTTGCCTTCCTTGGCCAATAAAATGTAACAGTGCATCAGCACCTTGTATCTTTGATACAAGACTAGTTTCAGAAAGTGTTTCAGAGGTTATTGTCTTTCCAAAGTTTACAGTCTTGTCCTTGCGCACAAGAGATATGGTTTGAAATCCATTCTTTGAGAGAAACATGCCCACGTTTCTTCCTACAAAGCCATTTGCCCCAGTAATTACAACTGATCGATGCATGCAAAAAACACAGGTGATGCCGACAAATTAATTTTGGTCTTTATACCATATCACGACATACTTGAACACGGCAGACTGTCACCAGATCTTAGGCGTCCAAGCAGGAGCATCCCAAAAGGAGATAAAAAATGCATACAGACAGCTTTCTTTGAAATATCATCCAGACAGGAACAAGGACGACCGCGATGGAGCACGATTCAAGAAGGTAACAGAGGCATACCAGCAGTTAAGAAGTGAGGAAAAGAAAAAGGACAAGATTTCAGAAAGTGAGGTGGCCACAAAATATTCTGACTTTTGGAAAAAGTATGATAGGGCTCCAAGTGAGGAATTTAATTTTGGTCCAAACTTTGCAGAGTTTAGACGTGATTTTGGAGCCAAAGCAGAACAAAATTATGAACACAATCAGGAAAAGGAAGGTTCTGCAATGCTTACCCACATCGTACTGTATGGTGGACTAGGAGCAATGGCTCTCTGGATAATTTTATCGACAATACTGAAATAACCTTAACGGATTAATACGCAAGAAACTAAGTCATCTCATGTCAGAAGAAGACAAGCCAAATGAAAAGATGAGGATGGGTTTTACTACAGGAACCTGTGCAACAGCTGGTGCAAAGGCAGCATTGCTTTCAATCATGAATCAAAATAAAATAGATTTTGTTGATGTTACACTACCAAAAAAATCACAGATTCGAATAAAAATTGAAGATTGCAAGTTTGACAAAAACAACGCCACGTGTACAGTGATAAAAGATGGTGGAGATGATCCAGATGTAACTCACGGGGCAGAGATAATAACACAGGTTACACTAACTGAAAAACCTGGGGAGATAGAAATGGACGGAGGAGAAGGAGTTGGCAGGGTTACCAAGCCAGGGCTAGGACTAGAGATAGGGTCTGCTGCCATAAACCCAACACCGAAAAAAATGATCAGAGAAAACATTTCAGAGATAGCAAAAGACATTCTTGCAAAAAATGGAATCATGGTGATAATATCTGTACCAAAGGGAAGAGAGCTTGCCATCAAGACAGACAATCCAAGACTTGGAATCATTGGAGGCATCTCAATTCTTGGAACAAGCGGTATAGTGGTACCATATTCTACAGCATCGTTTGCAGCGTCAATTAGGCAAAGTATTGAGGTTACAAGGGCAATGGGTGATGATACTGTTGTATTAACAACAGGTGGAAGAAGCGAAGATTTTACCAGGAAGATAATTGACCTGCCGGACCACTGTTTTGTGCAGATGGGAGACTTTTCAGGGTATACAGTTCAGGTCTGTGCAAAGAAGGGAATCAAAAAGGCTCATGTTGCAGGATTCATAGGAAAACTTGCAAAGATGTCAATGGGTGTAAAACAGACCCATGTAAAGGGCTCAAAGGTCGACATGGAATTTTTGTCAGAATTGGCAAAAAGGTGCGGCGCCCCACAAGATGTACAGGATGCCATAAGAAAGGCAAACACTGCAAGGCACGTATTTGAAATAATAAATGAAAAAAACATTTCTGGTTATTTTGACATGATATGTTCAGAGGCCCACAAACAGCTTGGAAAATATTCTGACAACAAGTTTGAGATTGAGGTCATCATGTTTGACTTTGATGGTAAAGTAATTGGGATCTTTCCGAAGAGTAACAAATATCTTGAGACCTAGAAAGATAATTTTGTGGATAGCGTAGCCATACTTGCAATAACAAAAAATGGTATTGATACAGCAAATTTGCTCAAACAACACTTTCCAACATGGAAGGTATTTTCCCCATCAAAGCTCCGCCAGGATGGAAAAGACATAGAGTGGTTTGACGAGTCAACAACTCTAAAAGTAAAAGAGTTGTTCGAAAACAATGAAGCGCTAGTATGCATTTTTTCCCTTGGTGCCGTTATACGATTGATTGCACCTCACATGAAGGACAAAAAGACAGACCCAGCAGTAGTTGTAATTGATGACACTGCAAAATTTGTCATAAGTACACTCTCGGGCCATCTCGGGGGTGCAAACGAGCTTGCAGAAAAAATAGCCTCCACCCTTGGTGCCACTGCAGTTATCACCACAGCGGCAGATGTGAACAAGACAATTGCAGTTGACCTGCTTGGAAGAGAATTTGGCTGGAGTATTGATGAAATCTCTACTGTAACAAAGGTTAGTGCATTCATGGTAAATGAAGAAAAAATTGGTGTCTATCAAGATGCAGGAGAGAAAGATTGGTGGATGCCAAAAAAAGAACTTCCAAAAAATGTACATATTTACAAATCATTTGATGAGATGACATCATCGGACTGCAAGGGATTTCTCATTATCTCGGATAAGATAATAGAAAACAAGGATATCCAAGACCGTGTTGTCATTTACAGGCCAAAGACACTAGTTGTGGGAGTGGGCCTGCACTGGGATACCACAAAGGATACAATCAAAGAGGGAATGAATTTCTGCCTCTCAAAATTCAAGATAAGTCCAAAATCGGTTGCAAAATTTGCATCAATTAAAAAAGAAGCTGACGTAAAGGGACTACAGGAATTATCAGGTGAGATGAAGGTGCCACTAGAATATTTTGACAAGGCAGACCTTTCTGCCATAACCACACCCAATCCTTCAGATATTGTGCAGACATTTGAGGGTACACCAAGTGTATCAGAGGCTGCTGCAATCAAGGCCTCCGGAGGAGAGTTGGTTGTACAGAAACATAAATTTCCTCCAAACCTTACAATTGCAATAGCAAGGAGATCAAATTGAAGCGTGGACTGTTGTTAATAGATAGAGGAAGTAAGGAAAGAGAAGCTGGCGAGGAGCTTGAAACTATTTGCAAGGAAGTAAAAACTAAGGGTGGTTATGCTTTTGCCGAGTATTGTTTTCTAGAAGTGACACTGCCATACATCGACGATGGAATCAAAAAGTGCCTAAAAACTGACATTGATTCACTTACCATAGTTCCATACTTTTTGTATCCGGGAAAAAAGGTAAAGGCAGCCGTTACCGAAGTCATGAAATACCAGGCAACAACAAATGTCAAGTTTCTTGTCACAAAACCCATGTCCATGCACATGACTCTTGTGAAACTAGTTGAGAACAGGATCAAGTCTGCACTTGACAAAGGCGGAGTTTCATTGACAAGTGACAAGATAGATGTCTTGGTAATAGGACACGGAAGCAAAGATCCTAATGCAAAAATGTCAATAAAATATGTTGTAGATGAGCTTGGTAACTCGTATAGAAATGTAGATTATTGTTTTCTTGAAATCGAAGAGCCAAACATAGAACAGGGAATAGAGGTATGTAAGAGAAGAGATCCAGAGGTCTTGGTAGTTGTCTTTTACTTTTTGCATGAGGGCGCACATGTAAAAACAGATATCAATGCTGATCTTAGGCCAGCATTAGAGAAGCACAAGTTGAAAAAAGTTTTGATTACACAGCACATAGGAGCAGATCAGAAGATGATCGACCTCATCATTGAGAGGACCCAAGAGGTAGAGACATGATTACCCAAAAGGGCCAGTCAATAGAAGACAAGAGCATGGAAATAATAGACAGTGAGATAGGCTCTCACCCATATTCACCTGACGAATGGATAATAGTAAAAAGAATAATCCACTCTACTGCAGATTTTGATTTTGCAAGAGAAAACAAGGTAGTGTTTCACAAGGATGCAATACAGAGCGCTACAGATGCATTACAAAAAGGATGCAATATCGTAGTTGATGTGAACGGTGTCATAGGAGGTTTTAACAAGGATAACATGAAAAAATTTGGAAATCAAGTGATATGCAGCATATCAGATCCTCAGGTAATAGAAGAGGCAAAAAAACTCAACAAGACACGCGCCCAGACTTCAATGAGACTTGCAGCCAAGCAGATGGACAATGGAATAGTAGCAATAGGCAATGCACCAACTGCACTCATTGAGGTAATACAGATGATAAAAGAGGGCATAACATCTCCTGCTCTTGTGATTGGAATTCCAGTCGGGTTTGTCTGCGCAGTAGAGTCAAAGGACGAGCTTCGTGCCACAAATGTTCCATACATTACAAACATTGGCAGAAAGGGCGGTAGTCCATGTGCTTCTGCCATTGTCAATGCACTCTACAAAATTCTTGCAGCAAAATCCTAGATTACTTTCTTGAATAAGATATGCATGACTTGACAAAGTTGGCAGCAATTGGTGAGCCATCAAAGTGAACATGCATGTATGATGCAAGTGTATTATATTCTGTCAGACCATCTTTTTTGTCTTTGATTCCAATGCCAATAGACATGTCATATGCAAATTTTGAATCTTTTGACAAAAGATCCAATTCAGAGTAATGAAACTCGTGACCCTTGATAGTTTTTGATTGCAATGAAAAGGGGGATCTTGCCCTGATCTTGGCACTGGTATAATTTAGTTTTAGTTTCTTTTCCATCACAGTAACAGCATCAAAAAGTCCTACCATCTTGAATTTTCCAGACTTGTAACTTATGGATTTTGTCAGATACATAAGTCCCCCACACTCTGCATAAATCGGCAGACCATCCTCGGCATATTTTTTTACAAGCTTCTTCATGGTATCGTTTCTCTGGAGCAGACTTGCCTTGACTTCTGGAAATCCACCTCCAATGTAGATTCCATCACATGATGGTATTTTTTTATCCGAAACTGGGCTAAAAAATACAATTTCTGCACCAAGCCTCCTTAACAGATCCAAGTTGTCCTGATAATAGAAATTAAAGGACTCGTCGAGTGCCACTGCTATTCTGGTTTGTATTTTCCTGTCTTTTGCATCAGGAACTTGTGGCAGATTGGGCACGCTTTTGGCAAGTTTGGTTATTTTTTCAATGTCAATAAAACTTGAGAGTGATTTTGCAACAGACTTGATTTTTCTATCAAGTGATTGCTTTTCTCTTACAGGTATAAGGCCAAGGTGTCTTGATTCAAGACTGAGATCATTGTTTCTTGGAATGACTCCAAGTATCGGGAGTCCTACTTTTTTTAGTGCATCTCTGCACAAAGTTTCGTGTTTTTTGCTCCCGATTTTATTTAGTATGATACCACAAATCCTAGAGTTTTTCTCAAAATTTTTGAATCCAAGTGCAGTTGCAGCAATAGAACGGGCGGCCTTGCTTGCATCCAAAACAAGGATTACACTAGATTTTGTTATATTTGCAACATCATACGTGCTTGCAAAGCTTGATCTTCCGCTAAACCCATCATAGTATCCCATCACACCCTCAATTACAGAAATATCTTGATTCGAATTTTGTACAAAATTCTTTAAAACTCTATTTTTTCCCATCATCCAGACATCAAGGTTTCTTGCAATATTTCCTGAGACAGAGCTGAGATAGCTTGGGTCTATAAAGTCAGGTCCCACCTTGAACGGCTGGACCGAGTATCCTTTTTCCTTTAGGCCGTGGATTATTGCAGATGTTATTGATGTCTTGCCCACTCCACTTGTAGCACCGGCAAGAACAATTCTTGGAATCTTCATGTCTCTTGTTCTTTGTCAGTATTTTTTATAATTTGAAAAAGTTGTTGGAGTGCAAGTTTTGGATGGTGTGCTGCAAGTTTTAGCATACTTATCATACCAAAATCTGCCTTGATGAAATCAAGAAATTCTTCAGCAGAGAGTTCACCTATTATCTCAATTTCCTTGTCCCACTCTTGATCACTTAGATTCAGCCACCTATACTGCACTTTTACTGCAGCCGCTATCTTTGATCCTATTGCTTTTTTCATGGTCTGCTCGTATGACTTCAGAGACTCCTTGGACGTATCACCTTGAAGCACAGACTCGCCACCAATTTTGCCAGCTGTTCTGCCAAACTCAATTGCATATCTTATTCCCTCCAAGACAAGTGGGTTTGCCTGCCCTGCAGAATCACCCACCATTATGAGATTATCATCTATGGTTGACTGTCGGAGTCCTTCGTTTGGAATCAGGCCATAATGAAACTCGACCGGAACAATTCTGCCAAGATCATTTAGCGGTTTTGGTCTTTTTTCCAGCAATTCAATCAAGAGTTTGCTTGCATCTGCCTGAGAATTGGGTTTTCCCACTCCCACTCCTATTCGGACCTTATTTTTTCCCAAGGGAAAAATCCATGCATAGCCTGCAGGAGAATACTGCGAGCCAACCATGAGATACCACGTGTCAGGATTGATTTTATCTACATAGGCTTCATATTCTGCACCTGCCCCAAATCTTTTCCACGGCATAACAATTCCAAGAGATCTTCCAACAACAGAATAGAAACCGCTCGCGTCAATGACAAGTTTTGAATTAAAAACTAGTTCTTCTTTAAGCGAGGTAGCCTTTACTCCACTTAGTTTTCCCTTGTCATTTTTTATTGCATCAGTTACACTGGTTCTTAAAAAAATGTCTGCACCCACACTTGCCGCTTGATATGCAAGAAACTGGTATGTTTTTCGTACATCCAAGACTGCTGCTTGGGCCGTATCACTTTTTTTTATCACATAATTATTTGGAGAGTAAAATGCATAGTTACTTATTTCATTATAGCACTCTGACGGTATTCCAAATGATTTTGCCTCCTTGATCCATGTTACACCGCTTGTTCTGACATTTTGTCCTATTGCCTCATCTCTTTCAAGTACTGCAACACTGAGACCTTTTTTTGCAGCACTCCAAGCTGCTGACAGGCCTGCCGGGCCTCCTCCCACAACTACTACATCATAATCGTAACTTTTAGCCATAATATTATTACTCAAATTTTCCTTGTTCAATATTATAAGGTGTGGTTTTTTCAGGTCCTTGTTTTTGAACCCAATCTTTTTACCTAGCGCACAAAAAAATATTTCAGATGACAAAAGGGCTAGTCATAGTATACACCGGAAAGGGAAAGGGAAAGACAACGGCAGCTCTTGGAATGGCTCTTCGTGCAGTTGGCTATGATCATAAAGTTTGCATGATACAGTTCATCAAGGGTTCATGGCACTATGGCGAGATGACGTCGTCAAAGAGACTAGAGCCAGAGTTTGAACTTACTGCAATTGGCAAGGGCTTTGTTGGAATAATAGATGATAAGAGTCCCATTGAGGATCATAAAAAAGTAGCAGAAGAAGCACTCAGGGTTGCGCAGGAAAAAATTAATTCAAAGATCTACAACCTTGTGATACTAGATGAGATAAATTATGCAGTAAATCTTGGACTGGTAAATCTAAAAGATGTCTTGGAAATTATTTCAAACAAACCAGATGATGTCAATTTGGTCCTGACAGGAAATTATGCCAAGGATGAAGTGATAGAAAAGGCAGATCTGGTTACTGAAATGAAGGAAATAAAACATCCATTCAAATCCGGAATAAAAGCAAAAAAAGGAATCGACTTTTAGGCAACAACATTAAATTATGTACAATAAATTTGAAAGCCATGACAACAACTGTCCAAGATTTTCCAGAAGTGGGAGAGATTGTGATTGCTACAGTATCAAGAATAGTAGATCAAGGAGCATATGTCTCCCTTGATGAGTTCAACAAGATTCAGGGATTCTTGCATGTTTCAGAAATTGCTACTGGCTGGATTAGAAATGTAGCAAAATTTCTCAAGGTAGGAGAAAAAAAAGTCTTACTTGTAAAACGTGTAGACCCACGAAGATCTGAAATAGACTTGTCATTAAAACAGGTATCATCTGATCAAAAAAAGAAGAAACTTTTAGAGATAAAACGTGGTGAAAAAGAAGAAGCATTAATTGAGAATCTAAAATCTCGCATCAGCTTGTCCGAGTCTGAGATGGGAAAACTAGAAAATGTCCTAGTAGAGAAATTCGGCTCAGTCTATGATGCATTTTCCGCGGTTTCAGCCAAAGGCATATCCATTCTAGATAACCTCAGCATTCCTCCAAAGGCACTTACTGTAATTGCAGAGCTTGGCTCAAAGATTCAAGTTCCTCACGTTGAGATACGCGGGATTTTTGAGTTAACATGCAACAAATCAAACGGTATTGATATAATCAAGGCTGCATTAATTGATTCAACAGCAAACAAGAAGGAGATCTCTGTGACATACATTGGAGCTCCCAAATACCGCATTACCCTTACCGCTCCAAACTTCAAGGAGGCTGAGAAGGAACTCAAGCCAATTCTCTCCTCTGTTCAGGATGCAATAGAAAAAAAGGGCGGCACCTTCAAGTTCACAAGAGAAGAATCAAAGAAGACAAGAGAAGGTTGACATGCACTTTCAGATGAGAAAATGTACAGAATGTAAAAGATACACCCTAAAAGACGAATGCCCCAAGTGCGGACACCAGACTGTCACTGTACACCCAGGAAAATATTCTCCAGATGATAAGTACGCAAGATATCGCATCTCTGACAGATACAAGTAGAGATTTAGTTTTATTTTGATGTACTATTAGATGACGGTTCAATAGTAATTGTAGTTACACGTGCAGCTTCTGCATCAACTGGTTGATTAGTAGTTGGATCAGTTTTTAGTGACGCTATCTTATCAACAACATCTTGGCCCGATACGACCTCGCCAAATAGAGTGTACTGGTTGTTCAACCAAGGCGCATCGCCAACTGTGATAAAGAATTGAGAGCTTCCACTGTTAACATCAGAGCCACGTGCCATGCCTACCATGTACTTTGTGAAATTCAGACTAGAACTAAATTCTGGTGGGATCGTATATCCTGCATCTCCAAGGCCCCATGTACTTTTATCACCTTTTATCGTATTTGGATCACCACCTTGTATTACAAATCCCGGCATTATTCTATGAAATACAGTTTTATCATAGAAACCAGAATTGGCAAGTTTGATAAAGTTCGCTGTTGTTTTTGGTGCCACATTATCAAATAATTTGAATTTTATCTCTCCAAATTTTGTATTGATTACAGCAATGTTTCCGCCACTAGTTGTAGTGGTTGTAGGTTTTACAGGAGTTGTGCTTGTGTTATTATTTTGTGGTGTACTAACAGGAGAAGTTGTTCCTGTCGGAGGTTGGTAGTTTGGATTTACTTGGTAAATCAATACACCAGAAAATACACCCGAGTCTTTTCTGTCCAAGCTTGGAGATGCATACACTAGACGTAGTGGACCGGTTCCATTCTCAGAATACTTGATAGTTTTAGAGTAAATTGCAGTATATCCTGTGTTATAGGTAGGCGATTCATTGTGTGTATTTGGATCATAGTATGTTAATGGAGTAAACGGGAACATTTGTCCAAGCAGAGTATTTTTCCAGAAATAGTCAGTTGGCGTAAAGGAATCATCTTGGAGGAATTTGGTTGAATCAAGGCCCCCTATTTTCATGAACCACTGTTTCTTGCTTTCGTCTCCTCCGCCTCCGAGTATGTAAAGGTCTTGGCCGTTTGAAACAAACTTTTGGCCTACAACATAAACTAGAACATAGTTTGCACCTGCCTTGTTTAGCATCTTCCATGCCTCATCAGGGGAGGCCAGGAGCATTCGTGCAATGTTGGCAATAATATTTGTATCAACAGTAGAATTATCAGCAAGCGTCTTTCTTTCTCCCAGAGTCTGTACCCAGTATCCATAATCCCACCAAGAGGCAACTACAGAATCTTTCGGAGTATTAGTTTTGATCCAATTTAGAGCATCTGGCCAGTCACTAGTCGAGATGGCAAAGTTTGATCCCCCATTAAGAATTGTAGGCGGGGATTTTGTTACTGATATCCAGTTTGCGTTTACTGGATATAGTGTTGGAACCAGCAATAATGCCACAATTACTGCGACAAATGCTATTTTTGGAATTTTTCCAAGCAATTCGCTTGTCTTCTTTGTAGGAATTTCCTTCTTTGTGTGGGTTCCTTTCTTTGATGATTCAATGAATTTGATCTCCTTATTTTCGCGTTTGAAAATATCGGCAACAAGTATGGCAAGTCCTATAGATGAAAGTATGATTACAGAAGTTGCCGTAAGCAATTCCAATCTAGAGAAAGTAGAACCAGAGTATGCTCCAACTATGCCTATGATCAGAGCAAATACAATCATCTCATTTTTGATAGAAAATCTTGATGCATTTGGATCTCCATTTCTTTTTCTAAACACAAGCCAGATTCCAAGGCCCGCAAACAACATTAGCACTGAGAAATAACTAAAGTTTTGTGCAAGTGTTGGAGTAGCATGCTCTGCAACAGAGTCAACAAGAGGATCCTCAGAGGTCAGGAATGGGTTTACTGCATTCAGATAACGAAAACTTGCTGAATGGAAAGGACCTGCAGATAATACAATAACTCCAATTATTACCAAGGCAGCTAAAGCTATCAGACTATTACGTATACGATGTTGTTCTTTACTATATTTTTGAATGATGATTATTATGACAAGCAATATGGCTGGTCCAATCATTGCAAATCCTCTCATACCAAATACAAAAGTTGGACCAGGTCTTGCAAAGAGACCTCCAGATATTATCATAGTTACTGCTACAAACAATGGAACTGCCCAAAGCAAGAACTTGTGATCTTTTCGTATGAAAGGCAGAGCAATAAAGAATAATCCTAGAGGAAGAAGGAAGAACTCTATTCCTCCCCAAGATGCAAAACCTACAGCAAGAAAGAATCCGCCACCTACCAGTTTTGATATGGCAATTTTCTTGTTTTCAGATTTGAGTCCACTAAGAAACAGGTAGACTCCCAATAATCCATAAAACAAACCAAGAGGTTCAGACTTGAACCATCCAATTGTACCTCTGACTATTATAGGCGGTGACAAGGCAAAGAAAAGCGAGGCAAAAAGTCCTGCACTAGTACCAGCCAAGACACGCACTAGAGCAAATATGACTATTGCAGTCATGGAACCGAAAACTACCGGGAAAATTATTGTAAAGTCATAAAGACTCATTCCACCGCCAAATATTTTGTATAAAGCTGCATCAGTTACATGCAATGGTACTTGGGCTGTGGCAAAAACATCTCTTCCAGTTGGATACCAACTCATGTCATCATGCCAATGAACATATGCATTTAGTCCATTATCCAGCAAGTACTGTGTTGCTCTATAATTGAAAAACGGATCAAACTCGTTTAGTTGAAATCCATAGTCAGCTGCTTGAGATCTAACCAATGCAGAAATGGAAAATGAAATTATAAGAATTCCAATTACAAGCAGATGCCTCAAATGAAAGTTGAATTTTCTTACCGTGAATAATTTGGCATCTTGTATCAAACTAGTTTTTGATTGAATTTACTCTGTTTATTACTCTTTTGTGAGTATTTGAACCTCACAGGATTTTACCAGTTGTTTAAAGTCATGAGCATCTTTCTCACTACCAACAATTACTCCATAATGCATTGGGATTGCAATCTTTGGCTTGATCTTTTCTATGGCTTTGGCTGCTTCCTGTGCAGTCATAACATATGTTCCACTGACGGGTACTAGAGCAATGTCAGGTTTTAGATCAAACATGTCTGGGATTAGATCAGTGTCACCAGTATGATATATTGTAATACCGTTTAATTCAAACAAGAAACCCACCTTATTGTCTTCTTTGGGATGAAATGGTTTTTTTGTTTGAGGATTTATCTTGTCAAGATTATATGCTGGAATGGACTTGATCTTGATCCCTCGTACAGTTTTCTCTTGTCCTGGTAAGATACCAATTTTTTCTTTAAATGTAAATCCCGTTAACATGTCAATGCATTCGTTTGCAGCAACAATGATTGTATCTTTTGTTGAGACATTTTTTAGATCATCCATACTTAGATGATCAAAATGATTGTGTGAAATCAAGATCAAGTCTGCCTTTTCCTGTTTTGATATTTTGTACGGATCAATTATTATCCTGACATTACTAGTAAGGCTAAAAGAATCATGACCAAGCCATTTTATCTTTATTCCCTTGTATTCAAACATGATCCAAATATTTCTCTACTAAAATTTTAAAGTTTACTTGGTTCAAGGACAATCTTATCGTTTGCTACAGAAAGAACCGAACCGCCACTTTTTTTTATTCTTGCTTTAAGCTCAGCATCAATTGTAGCCACTATTCCCCCATTTTCTTTTACATAAGAAACCAGTGCATCGTCTACAGATTTTCCCAATATTGTAACTGTTTGAAAGTTTTTGATGATTTTCAGGGCATTTTCAGCAGAGCTTTTTTTTTATCATTCATGGTTATTTTTTCTAATTCTTTTACAACCATGTTTGGAACAACATACTCCAATGCCCCAATTTCTGTCTCAACACTTGAGATGTTTTTTATCCTCCTTGAAGCAAGAATTAAAAGAAAACTAGAGTCGCAGATGATTTTAACCACTTGATACACCAGCACCAATTAGTCGCCATCTTTCAGATATTCTTCGACTTATTGCAACCTTGCTGTTCTCAAAAATGCACACAGGCCTTTTGAACTGTAATTCCACTGTCTTGCCCCTCACACTTGTTACTTTGGACAATAGCGGAGCGGTCCCTAGACTTAATCTCAAGGATTCACCTGTCTGTATTGCGGATACCTTGATCTCTTCACCAGAGCCTACTGCAGTATCAAATAAATTTACTTCAATTTTTGCATTGTAAGAGTTTTCTGGCAGAGTACCTGGCTTGCCTATTACAGAACCTATCAATGAATCACTTCGAGTCATGGCAGGATCAAGCTTGGTTGCAAGCGCAATCAACCCACCGGCTTTTACTTCTTTTACTATACCTGCACCTGTTCCAAGAGATGCAATCTCTGTAAAGATTGATTCGTATTTACCAGTTTTTTCATTGGCCAAACCAGGCTTTATCTCAATTTCATCTCCTGCCTTGAATATTCCTTGGATGATGCTACCGCCAATAACTCCGCCTTTGATGTCTTTGATTTTAGTTCCAGGTTTGTTGATATCAAATGATCTTAGTACATGCATGACAGTGTCTTTTTTGTCATCGCGTTCAGGAGTTGGTATCGAGGTTTCAATTGCACCAATTAATGCATCAATATTTAATTTTGATTGAGCAGAGATTGGAATGATTGGGGCTTTTGCAGCACTTGTCCCCTTGACAAACTTTACGATATCTGCATAGTTTTCCATGGCTTGCTCATAAGATATCAAATCAACTTTATTTTGAACGATAACGACTTGCTTTATTCCAAGTGTCTGCAAGGCAAGCAAGTGTTCCTTTGTCTGCGGCTGTGGGACCTTTTCATTGGCTGCAACAAGAAGCATTGCACCGTCTATCAAGGCAGATCCTGACAGCATGTTTGCCATTAGACTTTCATGGCCTGGACTATCTACAAAACTAACAACACGTGATAATTCACTTTCCTTTCCACAATTATTACACTTGGGTGTTACAGAGTAACCCAACGGTACTTCACAGCTTTTACATTTGTAAAATGCAGCATCTGCATATCCAACTTTAATAGTAATTCCTCGCTTTAGTTCTTCACTGTGTGCACTAGTCCATACACCAGTCAAAGCTTGGATAAGAGTAGTTTTTCCGTGATCAACATGACCTGCAGTTCCGATGTTTACACATGGTTGATATCCATATTTTTTTACATACCAATCAGGAAGAGTCTCTTTCCAGTGCACGTACAAGCTAAGAAAAGCTAATATGTTAACCTATGCCTTTTTCTCGGCAGATTCTTTTTCTTGTCCTTCAGCTGGTTTTTCTTCTACCTTGAGTTCTCCGTCAAAAAAACAATTTAGCTGATAGACTTCTTCTGTTATTGTATTTCCTCTTACAAGTTTACGAATTCGTTGTCCCTTTTCAGCATCTCTTAATCCAACACCTTTTGATAATAAAATATATTTTCGTGCACCGCCATGAATGTCTTCTCGGAGTGGAACTCCTGACTTGTCACTACCACCAGTTATCTTTAGCTTGCCTGCTTCTCCTACCAATGCAGCATCAAGTTCAGCACCAAGTGTCAAGCCCAAAAATGGTCCAGCCTCTTTTTCTTTAACCTCTTTGGTGATGGTTCTTCCTTTCTTGTCAGATATGTTTAGCTTGAATGTAGCCAAGTAGTAAAAAAAATCTCTGAACTATTAATTAATCTTTGTACCTAAATCTTTTAAAAATGCAAAAGCGTTGCTATATCATTGAATGAACCAATCAAGTGTCCCCGTTGTGACAAGATAATGATTGCCATGCAAGCATGTCACATGGTATGCACAAACTGTGGAGCACATTTAGATTGTTCAGACAAGGGATCGTTTTGGTAACTAGAAACCAGGCCTGTCAAACTGAAAGTTTTCTGCCATATCCCCTACCTTTTGTCTCATTAGACTAAGATAGTCATCATATTTTGCTTCAAACCCACAGTGAGGACACTTGACATTTGTTACCTCATCATCAAGTATTGCAACTTTGTCGCATTCTGGACATTTTGCATCCATGAATTAATTTGTTGATTAAACTATATAATGTTAGATATCAAATCTCGATCCAGCGGAGTTAGTCCAGCCTGGTAGGACGTCAGCTTCCCAAGCTGAAGGTCGCGGGTTCAATTCCCGCACTCCGCATTTTATTTTTTATTTTGTATAATTTTTGCAATCTTTTCAAATTCACCCTCATCAAGGGATGGCTTTTTTGAAAACATGCTATGAACCGGACCTGCCCCATCAGAAGGATTTCTAGGAATTATATGCACATGCACATGTGGTATCTCTTGTCCACTTTCCTTTCCGTTATGAATTGCAATCAGTGCAGACGGAGAGATGGATTCAAGTTTTCCAGATATCACCCTGACTGTTTCAAATAGATCCTTGTTGTCTAATTCACTCATATCCTGAACCTTTCCATAGTGATTTTTTGGAATCACAAGTGTATGACCTAGGACAAGTGGAAAAGCATCCAAGAAAGCAAGAGAGTATTGAGTCTCGTACAACTTTTTTGCAGGAATTGTTCCGTTTACTATCTTGCAAAATATGCAATCCATTTATGTTAAATTATTAAATGAGCGTTAAATCCTTTGTGAAAAACATTACAGTTCTGATATTGCCTGCTCAATTCCAGCCCTGTCACGTGCTTCAGGCATTTGTTCAAGATATTTTTCAAAGTCTTGTTTTGCTGCACCTAGTTTTTGTTGTTCATATCTTACCAATCCACGGTTCTTGTAAATGGGAGCAAATCTTGTGGTGTCAATCTCCAATGCTGCGGTATAGTATTTTTCTGCATTGGCATAGTCTTTTGTTTTCAGATAATAATTTCCAAGTCCCCTATATGCAAGGTAATATTTTGAGTTCAGATGTATGGTCTTGGTATAGTAATTTACTGCATCGCTAGAATTTTTGTCATTTAGTATTCCAGCCAAGAGACACATGGCAGTAGAGTTTGACTTGTGGATTTCAAGTGCTTGCTTTAGTGTTATTATTGCCTCGTCAGTCTTGCCCTGAAGCCTTTGTTTTTCCCCATCAAAGCAAAGCCTGTTGGATTGTATTTTATTTTCATCAAATGTATTGATGTCTGGAAGTATGTCCTGCGGAACTAGCAAGATCATCAGTCTATCGTCTTCTTGCCACTGTTCATCAAATATTTTTTCAGGAATGGCCCCTATCTTTTCAGGTTCTGGGATATAGTGAAAGATTGTCTTTTCTGTTTCGTCATAGCCAACAATGAGTGATGCATGCTGTACCACGTCTTTTACTCCAGGCAATATGACAATTGGGGGAACTCCAATGTCGATCATTTTTTTGAGCTCTTTTAAGCTAGAGTTTGTGATAACACCTGAGAGGCCATGTCTTTCTGCAAGTTCAACACCTTCTATGAGTATACTGCCTTTCATGTTTGGATATTTTTTTGCAATCTCCGCAGCCTCTTTTAATGGCAAGTCCACTCCCCAGTATTTTGATACTGCACTGACAACCAGTGGAAGACAGATATTTTCTTCTTTCACTATTGGTATCTCTAATGTATGGGTTGGGTCCATCAAGAAACCAAACAATTTGTACAATATTAATTGATGCTGCCAGATTAATGACTCGTACTATTTAATGGTAGAAAATTTTTCAAGTAGAGATCTTCCATCCACACTCATCTCTGGATGAAACTGTGTCCCAAAAACATTTTTTCTACCATACTGGAATATCTCAAACTTGCAATCATCAGATGAAGCTATTTGAGTAAACGAAGAATCAAGTTTTGATACCATGTATGAGTGGCTTTCAAAGGCAGCAATTTTTCCGTTGCATAAAGGATTACTTGTTACGGTTTGAACTTGATGTAATCCATGGCGAGGGGATGTCATTTTTTTTATTGTTCCACCAAGAGTGAGTGCAAGTATTTCTGCACCATAACATATGCCAAGCAAGGATTTGCTTTTGTCTAGGGAGTGTAAGATTAGTTTTGAGTTTATTACATTCATTTGTATATCATTTTTTCTTCTTCCTGACAATATGATGGAGGAATAATTGTCAAGGTTGGTTTGAGATACTTTAGAGAACACATGATGCTCAAAATCCACACCCAGATTTTTCATACATTCCAAAAGTGATGAAGTGTAGACAGAGCCATTGTCTACAACTAACAGCAACTATCTTACACCTATAGTGATATAGTGCAGTTCTGGTACACTGTCCTGTACTGCTACAGCTCCTAATTTTACCGTGCCATTTTCTTCCCAGAACAATATCCTGTCTCCATTTTGGCTAGCAAAGTTTTTCACAAATTCTGCTATGAGACTCTTTGTATTGTCTAGATCAGATTGTTGTGTAAATGACACTTGGCCTTCCTCAAAGGTAAGTGGGAACTGGAGTGACTTTGGAGTAAGTATAGTTATTTTTTGATCAGTAAGTATTGATTTTATTGTATTCACCCTCGTGGTTTCGTCTAGTTGCAATGCAACAGTGACATTAGATGGTGCAACACCACTAACCTTTGCCAAGTAAGTAGCAAATGCTTGTTGAGGAGTATTTCCTAAACCAACAAAGTATTCACCGTCAAATGCAGCACCTACTGCGGCAATTGTTCCTAGTTGTGTTACCACACCACCAGAACCTGCGGTATAAACAGGAATAAAGTAAACGTCATGATCCCCTATCTTATACAAAATGTTGTCTCCCACCCTAGGATTTCTCAGTAGGGTTTGCAACTGGGCAAAATCTGATTCCCTTGCTAACGCTTCACGTACTGCAGATGGTCCTAGAAGTTTTGTTTTGGAATCAAGTGGAACTTGGTAGAACTGCATCTTGCCAAGATTTGGAACATCGTTTTGTACTATCATGTAACCTGCCAAGTTTCTTCCTTGGGAGCCCCGTAGTTCAAGAGACAACAATCCAACATATGTAGGCGTGTCAAATCCAGGCGGTTTTTCCTCCACATAATAGGTTCCAAGTCCATCTGGCACTTCATAGAAATCTTTTGCCTGAATGAATGTTGAAGTATCTGTTACATGGTAAACATTGAACATGTCAACTTTCCAGTTAAAGAGAGCTTCTGGATATCGGAGTTGTTTGTCAAGCCATGATGGTATCGGAATAAACTGGTCACCATACTGACTTGTAAACATGTCAGTGAAAAAGTCATCACCTGTTTTTATCAGAGTTACTTTGCCATCATAGATATCAACTAGTGCATATCCCACCAATCTCAAATATGGATTACTAAATGACCATGGAATGTTTTTGGTGTCAAAGCCAACAATCAACGGTACAAGCCAGTATGTTTTTTTCCCATCACTGACTGGAAGAATATCTAGCTGTTTTCCAAACAAGTCATACTGGAAATAAGGATATAGAAGCTGCATTCTGTCATGCACATCTCTGTATCGAATAATATGAATTGGTTCAGTTGGATATGATAAGAAGAAGTTTGGTTCAAAGAGTTGGCTGATAGGAGGCTTGACGTCTATTCCTCCACTTCCATTATATGTTGCATTATTTAGTTCGGCTGAAGTTTGTCTGTTCTGAGGATATGCAGCCCAAGTATCTGAGAATAGACCGCCTTCTCCATAGTATATCATTCTCTGACTGAAGAATTTACTGCTATCAACAATTGTTCCATTTTGAGCATTAAGTGTGAGAAAACCATTGTCAACATGAGTATAGACAAGATGTTGATTATACCATTGATTCTCCAAGGTAACCGAGGATGGTAGTATAGGTTTCATCGATGCGGTCCAGTATAACGTATCATTGAATCTCAGAATGTCGTTATTTTCAAAATCCACATATGGTATAAGACCGATTTCAGGCTTTAGTTTTGCAAATGCTGCATCCCAATCCCAGACTCTGATTTTACTTAGTAGATCATTATTTTGTGCAACATAGCTTGGAATATCGCTTACCGAAACAGAGCTTTGTTTTACTTCATGAGGTACTACCGTTATCTGGTCTAATTGCCCCAGATATCGATTTACACCAATCTGCTCTGCTTTGTATGGACCAAGAAATTCTATCTTTCTTGCATCTGCAATGCTGTTGTTTACCATCATTATGGAACCGGCAATGAGAGCAATGATTATCAGAGTAATTACACGGATGTAGATGTCACGTTTTGAAGGAAGTATGATTACTCGAGACTTGAATTTATCAATAAAATAAAATGCAATAAGAGCAAATCCTGCAGCCAGTGTACCACCTATGGCATATTTTGTATTGTAATCAATTTGGTCTGTGAAAAACATGTTTATGCCAGCCCAGATTATTCCAATTCCAATTATTGCTTCAATTGTAGATATGTAATCTAGAAACTTGGGTTTGCCCTTTGCTGCATCTTGGAGATATCTAGTGACAAGTCCAACTATATTATGAAGTCCCACATAGAGTACAAGTCTAAGACCAATTACAGCAAGTATTGGAGGAATAAGAATTGTCAGTGATGGAATCATTGGTACTACGTGTGTTGCAGCGTAGGAGGGGTCTGTAGGCGGTGTAACAAATGGAAGTGAGAATATTTTCCATACACTGCTAATAGCTAGATCATGTCCATCAAGTAGATATACAACTGCAAATCCAAACATGAGATTTGTAAAGAAGGCACCAAAAAGCACAACCTTTGTTATTTGCCAGATGATAAAGTTTGGAACACTTAGTTTGTAATCTTTGAAGCTTGGAATGGTTTCTGTTACAGAATAGCTACTTCCCCTTTTGAAAAATGTCAGTACGACATTGAGGCCATACCAAGACATTGATGATCGGTTTTTGATATTCACCCGTATCAGCGTAATAGATGCCAGAACCACTGCAGAGACCAATGAAAAGTATAATGGTTTTGTAAAGAGAGTGCCAAACTCTTGTGAGTTCATGTATAATACTACTGCTTGATTGCTTGTCAGGACAAAAATTACAATAGCAATTAGAGCAACAATTCCTATTCTGATGTATTTTCCGGCATCACGCGGAGGTGGGCTGGACTGGGTCGATGAATTATACAAAATCAGGATACCTTCCTTTGTGTCAAATTAATGTCTACCTAGATTCTTTTGCAAAACACCATTAATAAGTCAAAAGAAGTTTGTCAGGTTGCATTTCCTAGGCCTTTGCACAACATGTAAACTGCAGCATATTTTGGCAGAGAAACTATTTCATTGTTGAACGGTCCAAATTTCTTGTTTTTGAGCCTAATTTGTATCGGACAATCTGCCATGATGTCTATATCATCATCTCCAAGCAGACATGCCTCCAAAAATGGATCAAAAGAATCCAAGTTGATACATTGAATTTTTGAAAGACCACTCTTGCTGTTAATAGATCCCTCAAGCCTGAATATACGGTGAATATCCATTGTTACCTTGGGATCCACTCGGACTCCCATCGTTCTCTTGATCTCTTCTAGCTGTACTTGAAATGCAGAATATCCACTGGTAATTATTTCCCTTGTTACTTTGGGTGCCTTTGATTTTGATGAAAATAATTTACGGGCAACTCTGCCGCGCCAGCCTTTTTCTTCAAACGTGGGAAGAGAAGTCTTGGAATTATTTTGTCTTTTAATTCCAAAAGATTCTGGTATTGCACCGTTGAACATAATATAGTCTACCAAGTCAGCCCTTTCTTGCGAACCCAATTGTTCATAATCAGCATTAGTTACACGAACATGAAATCCTTCATTTCCAGAAAAATATACCTCGATCTGTTCTTTTTTTACATTCAGGTCAGTTGTCAGTATATCAACAAGTTTTGTCACCTCTTTTTTAGACTCGGAGATGCAATTCATGCAGCCCACAGATACGATATCAAACTTTGTAGATCCGCATTTGGAACATTGTGACTGGAATTCAATCATATGATTATTGCAAGAGTTGCACTTGAAAATTGTATGATCTTTTCTGCATGGAAGGGCAAGGTCTTTTGCGTCTATATCGAAGATCAAGTCAGCTCCTTTCCAGTCTTTTTCAGACATTGAAAGATTTGGAAATGAATAGTATGCATTTGAGCAGTATACATCAGATGGAACTTCTCTCATTAACAGAAGATGAAGCTCCTTGTCGTTTTTTAAAACAAGATGTCTTGTCATTCCAGAGTTGAATTTTTGATACCCAAACTCTCTTTCTGTGGCCTTTTGTGGAACGTGTATCAGATCAAATCGATTAAAATAATATTCCTTAAATGCGCTCTCTATTAGCAAAGCATTTTTTTCGTTCATTGGATCTTTCTCTTTTTGCCAAATTGTACCGGATTTATTATTCCATCACAGTCAGGAATAGCAAAACAAAGGCTTTCACTTCGTAGTTTTTCACATGACGGACATTGATATTTAGTTCCACTTCCAGACGAACCTGAGATATGCGCTAGCTGGTACTTGGTAGTTCGCTCATTGTAATCAGGAGCATTTTTGAATAAAGGAGCAATTTGATCAACTGTCTGACCTTTTGAGAGAAGATATGTAGCAAGCAAAAACCTTCCAGAGTGAGGCAAGTTCTCTCCTTTTTCTAAAACTTCGATTCCATGTTTTACACATGGAGGATATTCTGAAGAGACATAAGTTGTATCAGAGAACTTTTTAGCAAGCGCAACCAGGTCCTCCACTCTATGTCGAAAGCTTTGTGGGATAGAGTCAACGTTGACTGATTGGATTTTTCCATTGATGTATTCCCCAAGCTCTGCGCGTATCAATCTGACTGTCTCATGTGCGCTCAGATAGACAAGGCCATTTGCAACTCTTCTATTTACCAACTTCCATTCTTTTTCGTGGAAATGAACAGCCCGTTGTAAATAATCTGGTACTTTGATTACAAAATCTTCATTGTCAATTGATACATTAACTGCAAACAGATCTTGGATTATTTTTAATGGAAGCTCTAGATTTTTTTTATCCCTGCTTATCCAAAGATCTTGTTGCAGATACTTTTCAGCCCTCCTAGATTCTGCAAGCGAAAACCGTCGGATCAATGTAGCAATACCTGCAGACTTGAGCAGAATTATTGCCACCAGAAAGGAGAGTAACTCAGAATCATTGTCAAGTGCCTCAAGATCAGAGCCATAGATTTGACCAGATGAGGCAACTACAATTCTACCATATGCCTTTTCAACAATTGGTTGCCAGTCAGGATCTCCCAGTTGCTCAAGACTTAATCCCGTATTTCGTAGATATTCACCAGCTTCTGTCAGAAAAGGATATTTTGCCAGATCCTTTGCTCCAATCTTTAACATGTCTTCTTTGTTCTTACTAACCTTAAAAATTTGATTATCCTGTTGACCATCAAGTGGAGGTCAGATATTTACCAGATTATTTCACCACGAGTTTAAATTATGCCCAAGTAAATTAGTGACATGCAGATCGGATTGCATGTATCCATTGCAGGCTCGATAGACAAGGCAGTTGATAATGCAGTGGCAACAGGATGTACGGCATTTCAGATTTTCACTCGCAACCCACGAGGATGGGCTGCAAAACCTCTAACAAGTAATGATGCTTCTACCTTCAAAGAAAAACTCGCTAAAACCAAGATTGACAGATTTGCAACTGTAGCCCACATGCCTTACTTGCCAAACCTTTCCTCCCCAGAAGAAGATCCATTTGTAAGATCTACGGATTCCCTAATCGATGAAGTAAAAAGATGTAGCAAGCTAGGAATTCCATACATTGTAGCACATTTGGGAAGTCACAAGGGTGAAGGTGACAAGAAAGGAATTGAAATGTTGGTAAGGGCATTTACAAAAGCTGCTAAAGATACACCAGATGATGTTATGATTCTTCTTGAAAATACGGCAGGTCAAAAAAATAGTGTAGGCTCTGATCTTGATCAACTTGCATCCATCTTATCTCAATTAAAACCTGCAAAGAGATTTGGGATATGTTTTGATACATGTCATGGTTTTGCCGCAGGTTATGATATGAGTACAGAGAAGGGCGCTGCAACCACACTTGAAAAATTAGATAAAGCAATAGGGTTTGAGCATCTCAAAATTTTACACCTGAATGACTCCAAGGGAGAACTTGGAAGCAATCTTGATAGACACGAACACATTGGACTAGGACAAATTGGAGAGAAAGGCCTTGGACATATCATAAAGACAATAAATCGCAAAAAAATACCAATAATTTTAGAGACACCCATTGATGAGAGACGAGATGATGTTGGAAACTTGAATAAGGCAAAAGAACTGGCTTGATTAGGAAGAATTGATGGTACCATGAACTATGAACAAATAATACAACTTGCACTAGAACGCGGATTTTATTTTCCCAGTTGTGAGATTTATTCTGATGCGCAGGCAGGTTTTTGGGAATATGGTCCATCTGGAGTCAGCCTAAAAAACAAGTTCATCGAACTGTGGAGAAGAGAACTGGTAAGAAGGGACAGAATGTGGGAAATTGATGGCTCACAGATCATGTCAGAGAATGTCTTTGTGGCATCAGGTCATCTTGCAAGTTTTGCTGACCCAATTGCAACATGTACAAAATGTAAATCAATCTTCAGAGCAGACAAGATGATTGCAGAGATTACTTCAATAGTAGTTCCTGAAAATGCAGACCTGGCAGAATTTGATAAAATTATAGCAGAGAAAAAGATCGTATGTACCAAATGCAAGGGAAGTCTTGAGAACATTAAAAAATTCAACATGATGTTCAAGGTTGGAATAGGAGCCCAAGGAGAACCAGCATATCTAAGGCCTGAGACATGTCAATCCATCTTTGTTGATTTTCCAAGGCTGTTCAAGACAATGCGAGGAAAGCTTCCAATTGGCATTGCCCAGATAGGAAAGAGTTTCAGAAATGAGATCTCGCCAAGACAGAGCCTTCTTAGATTAAGAGAGTTTTACCAAGCAGAGATCGAGGTCTTTTGTAATCCTAACAAGCTTGATGATCTGGCAAAGTTCTCAGAGGTGGAAAACACCCAGATCAGGATAATGATTGATGATACGATAAAGAACATGACATGTAAAGAGGCACTTGATTCAGGCATAGTTCCAAACAAGCTTGTGGCATATTATCTTGGCTTGCTGGTAGAGTTTTATCAAAAAACAGGAATTGATGTTGCGAGAAGCAGGTTTAGAAAATTAGGAGAAAAGGAAAAGGCGTTTTATGCTACCGTTGCATTTGACTTTGAGGTTGAAACCAATACAGGCTGGCTTGAGCTTGTGGCGTGTAATTATAGATCTGACTATGACTTGAAAAGTCATGCCAACACAAGCAAAGAAAAATTTGAGGTAATGGATGATGAAATCAAGGTTTTACCACATGTATTTGAGATATCAATGGGAATAGACCGAAGTCTCTATACCATGATAGAGCACAGGCTTCGCGAAGACAAGGAAAATGATAGAGTTGTCCTTTCCCTAGAGCCATATCTATCACCAGTCCATGTTGGTGTCTTGTCTCTTGTAAAAAAAGATGGATTGGCTGAAAAGACTGATGAGGTTTACATCATGTTAAGAAAAAAATATGATGCATTCTTGGATCATTCCGGAGCAATAGGAAGAAGATATAGAAGACTAGACGAAGTTGGTGCACCATTTGCAGTTACAATTGATCACCAGACATTAGAAGACGGTACTGTGACAATACGAAATCGTGATTCAATGAGTCAAGAAAGAATAAAGATCTCAGAACTTGATTCCCATCTTGCACAGGCAACTGCTTTTCCTTAAGTTGTAAATTATATTCTAAAACAAAACAGCACACTAGGAATTTTCAGATATGAATGGGGTGTCTACTGCTCTGTATTTTACTTTGAGTGGTACATCATCCATAGCATGAACAGTTGGAATTAATCCATTTGTAGAATCAATCTCGACTTTCCAGTTTCCACTTAGTGAATCAACAGAGGTTATAGAAAAGCGCTCAAGAGAATCATCAGAGCCAGAATATCTCACTCTGTAAACTTGATCACCAATTGTAACTGTCTTCATGTTACCAGCCAGTCCCAATGTAGATTTGCTGACAAGACAATTATCACTTGCTCCTATTACACATGTACCATCAGATGCAGTCACTTGGAATCGCATAGTACCATCATTTACAAATGATGAATAAAGTGTAGATGCTTTTGCTATGGTATTATTTCCTATTGAGATATCACTCACATTAACTAGTTTGGATATAGGTAAGTTGACTGTTCCAGGGAATGTAGTAACATATGATGGCATAGTATCAATTGATTTTCCAAAGATCACTGCTCTTGCCTGCAATTGATATTGGGATATCTTGCCAACCGTTGGAGTTTTCCATTCTAGATTTACCATATTTTGTCCAGTATTGAATATCTGTGATGGGGAAGTGTATGCAGCAGTTCCATTAACTATCAATTCAACATATCCATAGACTGGTCCCGTAGAGTTATTGGTCAAGTACGCAGTAGGATGACCCGTAGTTCCTTCTATTCTTGCCATCTTGGCATCCAATTCTATACCGCCAAGAAGAACAGGATAACTTGGTTTTACTCCAATTGTAGCAGTATCTGAATCAACTTTCTTGCCTGCATTGTTTTCTACATGAATCCAATATTTCATACCAGGTGCTTGCAGCAATTCGGATGGAATTGTTCCAGATAGTAGATATGTGCTGTTTGATATTTGTAATGGAACTACATTCATTGTGATATCATGATATTGTCCAGTTTGATTATCTTCAATTCCCATGAATCGTAGATCTGAGGCGGTAATCGATATAGGCGTATCTACAATTGCATATACTGAAAGTGGCTGGTTGTTCACAAATTGAGTTGTTGGTTCTAATGCAAGTTGTTTTGTTCCATTACCTGCTTGGAATTTAATATCAAATATCTTTGGTACCGCAAGGTCAATTGTAACTGGTTGTGTTGTCAACTCAACTTTTGTGAAATCAAGATCCTCGCTACAACCAGTAACCTCAACTGTTTTTCCTACGGAGAATATGTTGTGCCCAATTGACTCTAATGCAAGTACCTCAAATGAAGTTTCTTTTGGATTAACGGAAGCTTCATAGACTAGTTTTCTGATTGTGGCATTGACATTTTCTTGTGCATATGGCTGATCTGCAACAAGTTTTGCAGTAACTACACCAGTAATTGATGTACGAACTATTACCATTGGATTTGTACTATTAACTTCTGTTGCAACTTGGATTCTTACAATTTGTTTGTCACATACATCATATGATATTTTTTGGATCTTAAGATAAGGTCCTGCTCCTCCGCCATTACTTGATGCAGATGCTCCGGTTCCGGATGCACCTGCACCGGTAGCCCCTCCACCTGCGCCTGAAGTTGAAGTACTAGGAGCAGTTCCAGGTGTACTTGTGCTTGAAGTCCATGTTGCAAAACCAGTAAAATGATTTGTCCAGACAATAAGATCAGATCCTACATTAATCTTGCATTCATTAGACCCAGAAGGAATTCCCAAAGTGCTATCAGAGGTACAGATAGCTGTGATTTCTGTCACTGTTGGATTAGAATGGAAGAAACCTGTTCGTGTTCCAGCCTGTCCAACAAATGCAAGTCTAACAGGATTGTTAAACGAAAGCGATACATCAGATCCTACTTTGATTATAGTTTGTGGCGTATTTACTTGATTTGGCGATGCAGGCAACGATATTGTTGATGAGCTTTGCGTGGTTGGCAGTATAAGACTTGCATCCCATGATGTACCAGTTATAGTAGTACCAGCTGGAATTGTCATTTTTACTTCAGGTAGTGTATTACCGCTAGTGTCTTTGGTAATTGTAAGTGAATTGGTAATCTGTACAGATGTTGTACTACCACTAGTATGTTTTACAGCTGTATAATTGATAGAAGGATTTGTTACTGTTGAGGGTATGGTTACATTTGAAAGTGCAATGTTATTAGTTACTACAAGCAATTCAGGCTTGATTGGATCAATAGTGATAGATTTTTGATTAGTCTCAACTAGATTTTGATTTGGCTTAAGATTAGATACTGCAGTAGTTGAGCTATTCATGGATAGATTATCAGCCATGTTGATAACAATCTGTTTATTTGTTATATCAGATATGGTAAGACCATCGCTTAGTGAAATAGTGCCAGTACGGATTTGAGCTACATCTGCGATTCCAAATGAATCTGAGAGAGACTTGATTGTTTGTTTGTTGTATACATCAGATAATGAAAGTGATTCTGAAAGTGATACAACTCTTGTCTTTATTGAGGAAAGACCTGGGTCTGTGATTGACATTATCTCTGCAAGTGATTTTACAATTTTCTTGGTGACTGAATCAGAGATTGGTAGTGATTCTGTTAGTGAGGCAGTCTTTGATGAAATGGTTGTGACTGAATCAGAGATTGGTAGTGATTCTGTTAGTGAGGTAGTCTTTGCTTTTATCGAAGAAAGGACTGGATCTGATAGGGAGAGTGATTCTGAGAGAGACTTGGAGTTTGATTTAGTGATTGTATCAGATAGGGAGAGTGATTCTGAGAGTGATACAGATGTAGATTGAGTTGTGGTAATAGTATCAACTAGTGATAGTGAATCAGTTAGAGACACTATCTTTGATTTTGGTGCAGTAACGGTATCAGCTAGTGGTAGTGATTCTGAGAGTGAGGCGGTCTTTGTCTTGGATGAAACAAGTGTATCAGATAGGGAGAGTGATTCTGAGAGAGACTGTGATTGTGTCTTGGATATTGTATCAGCTAGGGAGAGTGATTCTGAGAGAGACTTGGAGTTTGATTTAGTGGTTGTATCAGATAGGGAAAGGGATTCTGAGAGTGAATTAGTCTTTGCTTTAGTAAAAGCAAGAGTTGGATCAACCAAGGATAATGATTCTGAGAGTGAGGCGGTCTTTGATTTTGGTGCAACAATAGTATCAACTAGTGATAGTGAATCAGTTAGAGACACTGTCTTTGATTTTGGTGCAACAATAGTATCAACTAGTGATAGTGATTCTGAGAGTGAGGCGGTCTTTAATGAAATGGTTGTGACTGAATCAGAGATTGGTAGTGATTCTGTTAGTGAGGCGGTCTTTGTCTTGGAAATCGTATCAGCTAGTGATAGTGAATCAGTTAGAGACACTGTCTTTGATTTTGGTGCAACAATAGTATCAACTAGTGATAGTGAATCAGTTAGAGACACTGTCTTTGATTTTGGTGCAACAATAGTATCAACTAGTGATAGTGATTCTGAGAGTGAGGCGGTCTTTAATGAAATGGTTGTGACTGAATCAGAGATTGGTAGTGATTCTGTTAGTGAGGCGGTCTTTGTCTTGGAAATCGTATCAGCTAGTGATAGTGAATCAGTTAGAGACACTGTCTTTGATTTTGGTGCAACAATAGTATCAACTAGTGATAGTGAATCAGTTAGAGACACTGTCTTTGATTTTGGTGCAACAATAGTATCAACTAGTGATAGTGATTCTGAGAGTGAGGCGGTCTTTAATGAAATGGTTGTGACTGAATCAGAGATTGGTAGTGATTCTGTTAGTGAGGCGGTCTTTGTCTTGGAAATCATATCAGCTAGGGAGAGTGATTCTGAGAGAGACTTGATTGCGGTCTTGGAAATCGTATCAGCTAGGGAGAGTGATTCTGTTAGAGATTTTGTCTTTGTCTTGGAAATCGTATCAGCTAGCGGTAGTGATTCTGAGAGAGACTTGGAGTTTGATTTAGTGATTGTATCAACTAGTGATAGTGATTCTGTAAGTGAAGCTGTCTTTGTCTTGGAAATCATATCAGCTAGGGAGAGTGATTCTGAGAGAGACTTGATTGCGGTCTTGGAAATCGTATCAGCTAGGGAGAGTGATTCTGTTAGAGATTTTGTCTTTGTCTTGGAAATCGTATCAGCTAGCGGTAGTGATTCTGAGAGAGACTTGGAGTTTGATTTAGTGATTGTATCAACTAGTGATAGTGATTCTGTAAGTGAAGCTGTCTTTGTCTTGGAAATCATATCAGCTAGGGAGAGTGATTCTGAGAGAGACTTGATTGCGGTCTTGGAAATCGTATCAGCTAGGGAGAGTGATTCTGTTAGAGATTTTGTCTTTATTGCTTTAACGGTATCAGCTAGGGAGAGTGATTCTGAGAGAGACTTGATTGCGGTCTTGGAAATCGTATCAGCTAGCGGTAGTGATTCGATTCTAGAATAGTTGAGTCCCTTTAGCTCTACTATTGATAAAGAGTTAGTTGCAGTAGCCCAGCCACTCGCAGTTATAGTTGTTGATCCACCACCAGCTGGGGCAGTATTGTTGGCCATGCCCCAACCCATAACAGTACCGCCTCCACCACCACTACTTCCCGCAATGAGTTTTGCAGGAGCAGTTATAGTTGGCGTAGTAGCTTTAGAGTCCTCCACAACTCCTAAAACAACACTGTTTGGTTCTGCTCGAATAGACGCACTAACCGTTGTTCCGCTTGCTAGAACTACCTGTTTTGCATAACCTAGCGCATTGGTTGCATTCACTCCATGTAATAATACAGCCGACAGAGCAGTCCTTGTATTTGCAGCCTTTAGTGTAAGACAGATTTGGAGAGTTCCTGTAGTGCCAGGAACAACCTGCATTCCATATATCTGTGTTCTAACAGCTGCAGTAGCGTTTTTACTATTTGCTTGTGTTGCATTACGGGTAGCGTTCAAGTCAGTGTTTACTGTATTATGATCTATATCTTGGGTAGAGCCAGTAGCACAAGCAGCACCCGTGGTGTAGTTCAGATATTTTACTCCGTTATTCCCACTTGATGAAATGCCTACCAACAAATAGTCATTATTCTGGAAATTTGAGTTTATTGCAAGTGAGGTTGCCGCTGCAGCAGTAGTTGAAGATACAGTTGCAACTCCATTATTATAAGATAATGGAGGATCGTTTGCCACAAACCACTGTCTTGCCTCGATAAATGTCTGGTTTCCATATGTAATCTGTACTGGACCTAGGGCATATAGCTGCGGAAATACAAGTGGTACAGTATATGAGTATTGTACAGATGTCTTGTTTTGTAAAAGATTCTTGTTCCATGTCAGAATTTTAGCATCTCCTACTGTCTGGACACTTGCATCTGTTGTTACGTTTAGTACAGATGGAACTGATTCCTTGATGGTAACTCCAGTCTGGTTTACAGATGATGCAATATTGATTTTAACATTAAATGAATTTGGATTGTTGACTGGATCAATCTTGCTTTGTGCTGTTCTGACAATATCAAATGGAATATTATTCTGTACCAGAAATGATGTGTTAAAGTCAGTCTTGATGGAATTTGCAGTTGCGGATACGTTAACGGTATAGTTTCCCGTGACGGTAGTAGCATACTGGGTATTGTACAGACCACATTCAGAGCCTGCAGAAACTCCCACTCCAGACAATAATGTTGTGATGTGAGAGCTTGGATCTGTTACCATAACTGATAGGTTGGCGTTACATACTGGATGGCCACCACTGTCAAGTACTACAATAGTCATGTTTGCAGTCTCGCCTGGTCTGTAGGTGCTCTTTTGGGTATTCAGTGATACAAGGCCCCATGCATACTGGTTTTGTGTGGTATACGTCTTGCCGTCCTTGACCATGGTTGCTGTAATGGTGTACAATCCTGGCTTGCCATACTTCTTTGATAGAATCTTGATGTCAAACTTGCCTTCCTTCATCTTTTTGAACTCGGATTTGAGCGGAATTACTGTACCATCAGGGGCTGTTACTGTGACTGAGATAGTGGTGTTCTTTTCATTCCATCTACCCTGTTGCATGCTTGTCTTGATTGTTTTCTTTATCTTCTGGATGTCTGAGTCCTTGAATATCTTGAATTCAAACTCGGGGTTATCTCCCATGGTATAGCTACTCTTGAGGTTTGTAATTGTAGGCACAACGGAAAAGGCTGTTGTGTTTGTTCCAGTACCGTTTATGCTGGTTCCGTTTATCATTCCAGTTCCGTTTATTCCAGAGTTGAGTAGTGCCTGAATTGAGTCAGATATTGATACGCTCTCAGCCATTGGGACGCTTGCAGATATCGGGCCTGACTGCACTCCTTGTGTATCCTGTACGTATAGCTGCTGTATCTGAGATGAGTCAAGTAGTGTATTGTAGAAATTGACATCTTTTATCTGGCCTGAGAACCTGTCCTTTGCATAGTTTCTTGTAGTGTCAATTGCTGCACCGATTACAACATCAGAGTTTGATGTAAGATGGTCTGGTGTAACAGGCGTTAGGTGCCCATCATCAGATATGGTCAGCACTCCAGGAAGGCGCAATGAATCCTGTTTTGTGCCGTTGGCATAGATTGCAATGTCAGTGCCGTTGTATGTGGCAGCCAGGTGTGTCCAGTTCTGTATTGTTCCAGTAGAGTTGACCGTATCCCATTTTATTCCGTCAAATACTGAGAACTGGGCTATTTGTTTTGGTGATACTGCATTGTTTATGGTAAGTACAAACTGACCATCCTTGCTGATTACAGTAAACACGGACGAGCCTTGGCTATAATCCGGCTGTACCAGGACAGATATTGTGAAATTCTTGAGATTGCTAGTATCGTTTACCTTTTGGGTTATGTATCCTGTTCCTAGTAGTTCTAGTGTACCGTTTGCTTCTCTTGCCTTTCCTACCTTTCCGTCAAGTGAGGTAAAGTTGAATGATTTTGTGGCATTTGGTAGTACTGGCTGTGTTATGGTTACAGTAGCCTGAGTACTGTTGGTAGCCTGAGTGTTGTTTGTGATATGATTTGTAGTTGCGTTTACTGTATCCAAGATGCCAAGGCTGGCGGTAATGTGATTTGGCAATGTATTTGCTGTAGCCTCTACAGTATCTGATATGCCAAGTCTGGCTAGCATGTTTGGTTGAGAGTTTGTCTCATTTACTGGAGAATTTCCAAGACTGGATTTAGTATTGGAAAGAGTTGCGTTAATGGTATCCTGCAGCACAAGTTGTCCAGACATTGTTTTGTTTGATTGATGTGATGAGAGAGTAATGTTTTGTGGGTTGATTGTACTTGATTGGTTTTGTATTGAAATTGATGGACCCGGTGTGGTATAGTTGTTTGGTGTTGTACCATTGTTTGGTGTTGTACCATTGTTTGGTGTTGTACCATTGTTTGGTGTAGTATCATTGCTTGGTATAACATTATCTGCAAATGCCATACCCCAGTAGCTGCCAGATATTGAAAGTGGGGTAATTGCAGTAGATGACATTAAAATTACAATAAAGAAAAGACAGAAAAATTGTCTAGGGTTTTTTATTTTGATACGATCATTTTCTGATCGTATCAGTATGTAGCCCGAAAGGGGTAGTAGCAACACAAGAAGTGTAGAGTTATTTGCAGAAGCATAATGTGCAAGTGACGATGCATCATTTCCAAATTGATCTACAACACCAGCTATTATAACAAATTTGTTGTTGACACCAAGAATTATTTCATGTGTTGATTGCAACAATGAGTTTAGATCATGATCTAAATTGCTTACCTGCTTACTGTCAAGTATATCGACAGATATTTCATGAAATAGTTTTGATGAGCCATACGGAATTGTTGACGGTACACTGTCAACAACAATTGATCTGCCAGTAAATCGTACCCTATCAACATTTGCAAGTTTTTCAATTGATGTAATGCTTTGTGGATTTTCTTTAGCTATGATCATTGCAATTTTTTGATCCACATGTTCAGTTTGAATTTCTAGATTCTCTGAAAGTGAAACGATTTGTTTAGATTTTGAAACTTGTTGTATCTGATCATTTTGTAATCTTTGATCAGAATTATCATCAGTTTTGAAATTGACAGATTCTGTTAGACTTACGGTTAGATGTTTTGATTGTTGTAGATTTGTTGATTGGTAATTTGTATGTCCGGCATGATCTGAATTATTATTTTGATATACCAGTGTGGAATCTGCATGTGCTAGTGAAACTAATGAAATTGTCATCATCAGGATAATTGTAATTGATCCGAGCTTTGATTTCATGGAATTTTCACCGATAGTCCCGGATACAGAAAGTTTGTTTGGCGACTAGCTTAATTTCTGAAAATTCAGAAAATTCGAAAATAGTATAAACTGGAGATCTTCCAAGAAATGATGTAGAAAATCCATATTTCATGTACATGTGTAATTATGCAGTAATTGGGTTAAGCAGGATGGAATCCACTCACAACATATGATTCCATGATGGAATTATGATATGATTATACGTCCTTTTTGGATCCATGTATTTTCTTTGAAAAATGGCATAATATTACATTGAAATGAAAATTTTCAGTACAAGATGAATTTGTAATAAAAATAAAAAATAATTTGTAATGATCAGAAATTGAAATTATAGATCAGAAAATAATTTGGAAAATGTAAAAATAAAGATAACATGTAGGATGAACCAAGTAGATATGTAACATTATCATGAATAAAAAATCTTTTTGAATAAACCATATTCAATTGTAATCATAATTATTAATTGTATTTTGATTTAACATGATACAAAGAAATCAGGATAAAATATCACCTGACCTATGATATTTACAATATTATCAAGTCACAAAGATTACATGATATATTGTAGAGCTAAATTTGTAAATCATAATTGAAATAATTTGTAAAAGACCTTTGCAAATCTTACTATTAATTATTATAAATTTAGAGATATAATTCTAAAAATATCTAATTCAGCATTACAGAAAATTTGATGGTTGATTAAGATATTTTAGAAATATTAGAACCACTGCATGAACTTGAAAGACTGAAACCAAAAATAGATTCTAAATAAATTAAATTGCAAAAAATGATTTTAAAATATATTCATAATAAAGACAAACATTTCTTGTAGTGCATAGCTGATTCAAAGATATACTGATGGTTTTAATGATTTTTACACCAATACTAAACCAAACTAAATTTTAATTACACACACCAGGATTAATTATCATTAAAAAAATTACAGAAGAAATGATATTAAGAATCTTTTAATTAAATTAGATATAAGAATTATCAAAAATAAAAAATGTTTTAAGATATGATTAAAATTTGTAAATTAACGTAATATGACTCATGAATTTTCCAAATCAAATAGATTTGTACAATTAGCGTTAACTTTTACCAAACTTCTGTATAGCAATTAACAAATCACAGTAACTCAAAACTATAATTAGATTATAATCGTAAAGTGATAATTCAAGTGTAAAACGTAGTCACAATACAAATCTTCTGATAATTACATTGTTTTCAATAGTTATTCTTACAAGATTATTGTCAGCAAATCCACACGGTAGTTAACTATACAAGCACAAATAACGAAAACATTCCAAATCCTCTAACTACTCTACTCAAATATTCATCAATTAGTTTACACATTCACATCTGTTTTAGGGAAGTTGATTTATTCTAACATTAGGCACCAATACTAATAAAGATAAAACGTTATAGCAGTAGTAATTACAATCAACCGAGTCATTGTCATTAATTTATCTTAAGGTTTTACAGTATCTGATTCATCTAAATGCCAGGAAATAGTCATATGTTGTTCTTAATGCACGTATAATTGATCATGATAATGATCCATTATTTATCAAATCCACTAAGTACCACAAACATGAATCCATCACAATCTCAAGGGATAAAAAATTGTCAAATTTACATATTATTTATGTAATATTCAGACCAAGATTTTTTCACATGTACTGTATCAAATGGTTTTGATCAGTGCAATAACTACAAAAACTAGTATAATAGTAAGAACCTCTTTGATTCAACAACTCTTTGAGAAATCAAAGCTGTAAAATATTTATTCCATTACTTGTTATAGTAATTCTATCTTAATTTTGACTGATTTGTAGTAGGTTTTGATTTGTTAAGTTCTATGGGATGAGGTAATATTATGTTGTGTGAAATAATTCTATCAGCATTATAATTTGATTAGATTTATTTGAGTTGTACCATTTGGATGATCTAAATTAAGGTTGTTTGCTTTTAGAAGATAGTTTGTTTATTGTAATAGTAACAGAGTAGAGAAATGTTGGAAAAGTTCCAAAATAATACAAAAATGTCCAAATTTTAGGCAGGAAATGGGACTAAAATTGCCTCAAAATATTACAATTTTACCTGTAGAACAGTAGCTCTGAATCTCATAATTCTAAATCAAGGTTTTATAGAAATTGATACTTTGACGTTAGAATGTTTCACGGTCACTTTAATTATAATATAGCAGAAATACAAGCTTCGACCAAAAAAAATAACGAGTATGATATCATCGATTAGATCTTTTAGCAAATCTTCTACTAGAATTAATCCTCATTAGATTCCACATTAGATAAAAAATACTCCGAATGTGGTTAAGATGATACTGTAAATTATGATGAATTTCTCAAGAGTATACAACACATGTTACAAAATTTTAGTCTCATAGATATAACAAAATCATTTATCATCAATGTTTTAGATTTATCATACACTATAACTTAAGATATATATCATTAAACTAATAATTAATTAAATAAAAATTTGGCACAAAAAAAATGGCCTAGAGATTTTGGTTTATCCTACGTTGATTGTCCATTTGATTGTCAGGGAGTCACCAGTATTCAGTGCAATACTAGAGATTGCTTGATGTGCAAACATACCTCCTGCATTTACAGTGGTACTGTTAAACAAACCAGATTCTGTTACCTGTGTTCCACCTGAAGATAGTCCAGTTAGAGGACCAAATGTTGTCTGTATTACAGTTATGGAACTTGCAGTACCTGTTGCATTAGTATAGGTAACTGTACCAACTTGTCTACTAAGCCCATTTCCTGCTTTTGCTTCTGATGTTAGTGAAGAGTTTGTACTTGCTACAGTTACTGCGGTGGTTCTATTTCCAACTGCAATGGATGTCCAAGGGGCATTCAATCCACCAATACATGTAGTTGTACCCGTACCTAATCCTCTACCAGTACCAGAAGCGCCACCGAACAACAATCTTGTTACACAGTCTTTGCCTGTGTTAACAACAACGTTATCAGTTTGCCTGTACGCTTTGATGCTACCATCTGGACCTGTTGCAATAGTAGTTACGTGACCTGAAATTTTCATTCCATCGCTGGAAGGTGTTGTATCTTGTGCTACAAGCCCAGAAGGCTGCGCAGACAAAAGATTACTACCTACCAAACCACTTGCTACTAGAGCAAAAGTTACTCCAAACAACGCATAGGTTGTATTACGATTCATTAGCGATATTATCTATCAATTACTTATAGAGTTGACGGTCATTTTTGGCTATATAGAGTACCAAAATGGATCATTTGATTGCAAAGTGCATGGATTCGTTCAATTCAACAGTGATATGTTTTCCTACATTCACAGGTTTTTGTAAAGTCACATTTGGAAGTTGTTGTACATTAGATTGATTTGATACATTTTCTGGTACAGTCTTGTATGAATGTATACCAATTAGAATAATTATTACAATTACAATACCTACTCCAATTCCTACCAACTTTTTATTCAATTTATGAAACCTTGATGATTTTTGATTTCTTATCATATAAAGATGACTTGTTTTCTTTAAGGAAAAGTTCAAGTTTCCGTATTATAGAAACCCATTAGATTGGTTCACATCAAATTATTTGGTGCAATAACAATTTTGATCGTGCTTGCAATACCTGTTGCTAGTGCAAGCGAACCAGTAATGATAACTGTTTCATCAACCATGGACAAAGTAATTTTTGATGGAAAATGGACCTTCTACACAGAATGGAAACAATCTAGCCTAAATACAATTTCTTACAATGACAGCACATTAATTCAGTTAAGAAGCGCGCATCAGGGCAATTTTATTTACATATTGATTGATGAGGTTTCCAAGACTAGATTTAACAAACATGGTGACATGGCAATAATTTGCTTTGATAAAAATAACAGTAAGAGTATAACACCAAATGAAAATGATTATTGTTTTGGGAATTCATTTGATAACAACAATCCTTTCACATTAAGAGGAGGTTCTCCACTAGAAGAAACAGATCATTACATGAAGATTCAAAATCCAGAAGGACTTGTTGGAGTTAGTGGTGTTTCTGATGAAAATGACAGATATACTGATGTCCCACATGCAAGCTACGAGTTTAGGATTCCAACAGATGTTGTTGGAAGATCAGACGATTATGGTTTCTATCTAGCATTATATGATAAAAGTTCAGATCATGTATACTCTTGGCCCCAAGAAGTAACTACCAGTGTACCATTCAAGATTCCCCCTCCAAAAAATTGGGGAGAAATAATTTCCCCAGATAAATCACTGCCAGAATTTCCTTGGCCTATTTTTATGATGGTACTTTCATTTTCTTTAATTGTATTTGTTACCAGAAGACATTTTTTGTTGAGGGGCAACTAATTTAAGATTTGAAAGAAACAAACCAGTTTGAGCAACTAAATTGTAAAATAATCAGATGCAAGAAATGTCCTCGTTTGTATCAATACATACGAACAGTAGCCAAGCATAAAGTCAAAAGGTTTCAAGATGAGAGATACTGGGGAAAACCATTAACAGGATTTGGCGATATCAATGCAGAGATTCTGCTAATCGGTCTTGCACCGGCAGCTCATGGCGGAAATAGAACTGGCAGGATGTTTACAGGAGATAGCTCTGGTGATTGGCTTGCAAGAGTCCTCCACAGCTATGGTTTCTCAACAAAATCTACTAGCACAGATAAGGATGACGGTTTTGCATTGATCAACACGTACATTACTGCCACTGTCAGGTGCGCACCGCCTGATAACAAACCACTCGGAGAAGAGATCCACAACTGCTCAAGTTTCCTTGAAAAGGAACTCTCATTATTAAAAAATGTAAGAATAATCATTTGTTTGGGAAAAATAGCTTTTGATTCATGCTGTAAATTATTCAATATCAAGGGTGAAAAGTTTTCTCACGGTAAAACATTCACTCATGAAAATTTCATAATAATTGCATCATACCATCCAAGTAGACAGAATACACAGACAGGAAGATTGTCTTGGGAACAATGGTCAAGCGTATTTGCACTTGCAAGAAAATATGTAGATAAAAACTGAACAATTTTTACCTGAAATAATTGATATTCAGTTTGTTCTGTGTAAGATAAAAAGAAGACGCATTCGCCAGTCTCCCCATCCGAGCTTCCCTACTCGTATGTTGATTGTGACGATACGCCGGAGGGTGATGGAACTGATGGGAATCTGTCGCCAATCTGCTGTTCTGCAACTGCAGATGCTTCTTGCAATATCCTTTCTGTCTCTTCGTTTGATGCATCGGTATCGACATTAAAGTCTCCACCTGCTAGCGAGTCCATCATCAAACCGTTGAGTGTTTGTGTCATTGCATTGAGTTCAGAATCTGCTTCTGGCATGAACCTTCCAAGTGATGATTTGAGTCCCTTCATTGTGGACATTGCAGGGGCGATTGCTACCATTGCATCACCGAGGTCATGTATTGTGGTTAGACGCAATTGTACTTGCTCTAATGCCATTCTAGCATTTCCTAACATCTTTGACACTTTTCTAATCTCAGCTAGTTCGTTTGACAGAACTCTACTTGTTGCTGCATCGTGATGTTGCATTGCGGCTACGATTCTCTTAAACAACTGAGCATCTCTTTCTCTCAGCTTGCCCAACATAGAATCCATCTTCGATATTTGACCCTGTAATTTGTTCACAGCTTGCTCTATCCTAGGTTTTAGAGCGCCTTGTGGCTTTACAGTTTCACGTAATTTTTCTGATATACCAACAGACTCAGGTCGAGTCCAGGTCTTATCGAAGCCGGTCATGCGGGGTAGTCAGAAAGTTGGTTCTTAATGGCCGGTGTATATTATACTCAACACTAGGCTAAATTTAGCTAACAAAACGTAAATCAGTCTTTTGATGATTTTATATCATATGATAGTAGTCTTTGATTCAGGTCTTGGCTCTTTGTCAGTCATAAAACCAATACGAAAAAGAATCAATGCAGAAATCATCTATTTTGCAGACCAAAAAAATTACCCATATGGAACCAAGACCGTACTCCAGCTGGATAAAATAATAAAGTCTACAATTTTAAAATTACAGGAAAAATTTAATCCAGATATTATTGTAGTTGGCTCAAACACACCATCATTATTGCTAGACATTGAAAAAAAAGGCAAGATAATTGGGGTGTTTCCCCCATTAAAGCAAGCTATATCCAAGACAAAGTCTGGAAAAATTGGAATACTTGCAACAAAGACAGTCGTTGAAAACAAAATTCTCGATAAATACATAAGAAAAAATGTTCCGTCCAAAATTCATGTTACAAAGATTAATGCAACACCACTTGTAGACCTGGTCGAGTCTGGAAAATTTATTTCACAAAGACAAGCATCAAAAGGTATCATCAAAAAAATTATCACTCCACATATAGAAAACAACATAGACGTGTTCACTTTATCAAGCACACATTTGCCATTTCTTGTACCAATTTTAAAAGAATTGTTTCCAGGTATAACATTTTTAGATCCTGCAGATACAATAGCACAACACATTTCTAAAATATTAAAACATAAATCAGAAAAATCTAGGTTGAAAATTTATGCATCAGGGGATATCAAGACATTTCAAAAACAATTAATAAAAATTGGAATAAAAAATAAAGTTAATCCACTATGATTTTACTTGTGCTTTTCTGTATCCATGTGTAAATGTCTTATCATACAATTTTGAATATTCATATGATTTTGGATTTACAACATCTCCAATTATTATGATTGCAGTTCTTGTAATTTTCTCATCACGTATTTTTTTTGCAATATCCTGCAAGGTCCCGATGATTATCTTCTCATCTTTCCAGCTTGCCCTATAAACCACCCCAACAGGTGTTGATTTTGAATATCCACCCTTGATTGCCTCTTGTACAATTTTTGGTATGAGATGAATGCTGAGATAAAAAATTAGTGTTGCCTTGTGTTTTGCAAGTTCTGAGATTTGTTCTCGCTTTGGCACTTTAGTTCTTGATTCAGCCCTTGTAACAATAATGGTTTGAGTAACACCGGGTAGTGTAAGTTCGCATCCAAGTGCAGCAGCTGATGCCAAAAATGACGTGATTCCAGGTACTACCTCATAGTCTATTCCTTCTTTTTTGAGATTGTCTGTCTGCTCCCTTATTGCACCGTATATGCTAGGGTCTCCATCATGCAATCTTACAACAAGTTTTCCTTTCAGCGCATTTTCTTTTAGAATTTTAAAAATGTCTTCTCTAACTAATTTTGCAGCATCGTATAGCTGTGATTTTTTACACATCTTGATGATTTCCGGAGGAATAAGCGAGCCGGAATAAACTACAACATCAGCTTTTTGAATCAATTTCTTTGCTTTGACTGTAATTAGTTCAGGGTCGCCAGGGCCACAACCGACAAAGTATACCTTATGCACGCTTGACCACCATGATTGAAAAGTATTTTGTAGTCATCGTATCTGTGGTAACTTGACCCAAAGTTAACTTTTTGATTATTTCCTGATCAGTTCCTATATCTTGGCCAATTGCAAAAATCGAACTGTCTGGAAATCCAGCTTCTCTAAGTAATGATATGACTTGATCAAAGTATCTTCCATCTTTTAGAAAGATCATGGTATCACAATTTTTTGCAGTTTCCTTGACTCTGGATAAATCATAACAAGATGGAATCACTGCCATGGTTTCTGCGCCTTCTGCAAGACTAATTCCCACTTTGGATGCAAAGGTAAACATGGATACAATTCCAGGTATTACGCTGATCTTTATCTGCGGATATTTTGCTTGTAATTCCCTATCAATGTAGATCCATGTGCTGTAAAGATATGGATCGCCCACCGTAAGATAGATAACTTTTTTTCCAGAAAGAACCTTTTCTGCAATGACTCGAGTATTTTGTAGCCAACTGTTTTCTAGAGTATCTTTTTCCTTGACCATAGGAAAGACCAAGTTAACAACCTCTGGCATTTTGGACTTGTCCACCAGCGATTCTATTATGGAATAAACGATACTTGGTTTGCCTTCTTTGGCGGTAGGACAGACAATCACTTCGGCATTTTGAATTGCCTTTACTGCCTTTACTGTTAAAAGCTCTGGGTCGCCGGGGCCACATCCTACACAGACAAGATCATGCATTGATTGTACTCAAAATTGTACCTAATTAAATCTAGATTTTGGTTGCAGATATTATAGTAACTGGGTTTCTTGCAAGAAACATGGTACCTGTCGAAGTTTTTTTGCTTTTGGATATTGTCACCTGAATTATATCAACTGATGAGAATTTTAGTTTCTCAATTATACTTAGTACAGAGTATAGTGTCTCAACAAGAATGGTTCCTATTACTATCCTGCCTCCCTGTTTTAGTTTTGATTCACATAGTTTTATGATATTAGCAGTCTCCCCACCCGTACCGCCAATAAATATCGCATCAGCCATTGGCAGCTCATCAATTTTTTGTGTTGCATTTCCCAAAATGACAGATACATTAGAGATTTGGAACTTGGCCAGGTTTTTCTTTGTAAGTTCTACTGCACTTGGATCAATGTCTATTGAGAATATTTTACCAGAAGATCCCACTTGGTGTGCAGCTTCAACAGTTATTGATCCGCTTCCACATCCAACATCATACACTATCTGTCCAGGTGATAATCTTGCTT
>Ga0206897_1024_pt1 | contig 43848 bp, 40 predicted proteins | sample Alteio_BWOrgHeat_49_FD_152972 | JGI IMG/M metagenome (GOLD analysis project Ga0206897, IMG submission 152972) | Enriched cells from forest soil in Barre Woods Harvard Forest LTER site, Petersham, Massachusetts, United States -... | ecosystem: Environmental > Terrestrial > Soil > Temperate forest >... | reverse complement strand
TAGACAAAGGTCAAAGGTCAATTGCTTTTGATAATATGCTTGACAGACCTATTAAAGGAACCACTGAGTGGAAACAATATGAAGTGGTGCTTGATGTGGATACTTCGAGTACCGATATTGCTTTTGGACTCTTATTGATCGGGACCGGGAAAACGTGGATAGATAATGTAAAGATTGAAACCGTAAATAATGATGTTCCTGTAACGTGTGCAATCTATTCAGTTAAAAGATGCATGTCTAATCTCAGTTTTGAAAAAATATCTCCTGATAACACTCCATTAGGTTGGGGAGGCACAATGAAAAACGAAGGATATAAAATCACAAGTGATCGTTCTGTTTTTCATGATAGTTTAACTTCTGCCTGTTTGGAGAATGATGAGCATACAGGAAAACCAATAGATGGGTTTGGTACCATTACCGGGGGAATGGACCCGGGAAGCTTTTTAGGCAAAAGAGTACGCATGAGCGGCTGGATAAAAACAGAGAATGTAACCGGTTGGGCCGGATTATGGATGCGTGTTGATGGACAAAATGAAGGTGAGGTTCTCGCATTTGATAACATGTACGCAAACAACAGGTCTATAACTGGAACTACCGACTGGAAAAAATATGATGTGGTGCTTGATGTTCCCAAGGAAGCCAGCAATATAAATTTTGGAGCTTTACTTACAGGTAATGGAAAAATCTGGTTCGATGAAGTAACGTTTGAAGTAGTGGGTAATGATGTTCCATCTACAAGTACTTTTACCTCTAAAGGGGAAAGTGCTTCAAATGGAAAAGAAAAATCGAATGGTGCGCCCAGAACACAGACTATTTATGATTCAGTAATAAACACAAACTTTGAAAACTGATTTTCAACCAGGCTGCAAATTATTGTAATTCATTTACAAAAGCCCCTTCTCATTCTTAGAGGGGCTTTTGTATTATACTATTTCTTCTTTGTTTTCTTCTTAGCTGCTTTTGCTTCCGAGTTAAACTCAAGGCATAGTGATATCCAATATTCAAAAGCCTTTTGCGTCTTCATTCCACGCTCGTCTATATACACATAACCCTGCATGGGCCTTCCTGAAAAATCCATGGGCCTGCACCCTGTTTTTTCAAGGGCGCTCTCCTGTAGTCCTGGATGAATTCTGCACATCATGTCATCTTTAACAACACCAATGCACATCTTTCCGTTTACCATAAAGCAAACTCCACCAAACATAAACTTCTCTTCAACCTTTGGTACATTAACCAAAGCTTCTCGTATTCTGTCTGCTAATTTTTCGTTGTATGCCATAAAGCTAATTTAGCTTTTTTCAGCTATTCATTCAACGGCAATACAAATATGACTGCTCACACAGCTTCGTACGGAGGCCTGTTCAACAGCATCCAGTACATGCCCAGGCCGGCAACAGCCTTGGTAAATTCTTCAAATTCTACAGGCTTTACTATGTAGCTGTTAGCTCCCAACTTGTAACACTTTTCAATGTCAGGATCTTCAGCCGAAGATGTTAGCATAACTATAGGAATTGCCTTTGTCGTTTCATCCGTCTTTAATTTCTCCAACACCTCCATACCATTTACCTTAGGCATTTTAAGGTCGAGCAAAATAACCTTGGGTGTAATTTGAATATTGCGCCCGGCGTAGTTACCCGTTCCATAAATAAAGTCAAGGGCCTCTGCACCATCATGAAGGTGAATAAGCTTATTGGCAATGTTCTGTTTCTTTAATGCTCTCATCGTAAGAGCTGCATCATCCGGATTATCTTCAACCAGCATAATTTCTACTACTTCGTCGTTGTTCATCATTTGTATTGGGTTTTAAAATTTAGTTACTGTTCCGTAAACTGAAATAAAATGCGGCTCCCTTATCAGGCTCTGCTTCGGCCCATATTCTGCCACCATGGCGGGTTACTATTCTTTTAACCAGTGCCAGCCCTATACCGGTACCTTCAAACTCGGCATTACTGTGTAAGCGTTGAAATACTCCGAAAAGCTTATCGTAATATTTCATGTCAAAACCTACTCCGTTATCTTTTACGCAGTAAATAAGTTCACCATTTTTTTCAGTTGAGCTTACTTCAATTACCGGGTTTTCTTTTTTACCGGAATACTTAACAGCATTCGATACTAAATTAGAAAGCACCTGGCTCATTAAACCACGGTCGGCCACAGCCGGTAATAAAGGGCTTACGACCATATTAACCTTTTCAGAAGGTGTGGTACTGTTTATTTCGTTCCAGGCATTTCGTGCCAGGTCGGTCATATTCACCTTTGTCAGTTGCAGTTCTTTTTTGCCCATGCGCGAAAATGTCAGCAGGTCATCAATAAGCTGCCCCATCCGTTCGGTGTTACGCATTACCGAATTCATCATGCGTTGCGCCTCTGCATCAAGATTGGCAAGATGGTCTTCGAGCAGAATTTTTGTATACCCGTGTATAGCACGCAAGGGTGCGCGAAGGTCATGCGAAACAGAATAACTGAACGACTCCAGTTCTTTATTGGCCAGTTCAAGCTGTGCTTCAGTATCCTTACGCATTTTAAAAAGCAGGTTAACACCTACATTCTGCGATGCCAGGTGCAGTGCCTCCATTTCCATTACAATATCTATCGCCAGTTGGCTGTCCTTAGTATATAGAGGAATGAATTTGAAATATCCTTTCTTCTGAATTACGTATATCAATACCAGATCGGTCGGTTCAATATCTTCTTTTTTAATACCCGGCAACTTATCCTCCTCCCATAGTTTAAGGCTGGCCAATTGCTTTTCCGCATACGTGCCATCAACCAGCGAGTCTACAAAATCGTTTATGCCTTTTATCGATTGAGGTATCAGCACTTCGTCGGGCACATGTGCAAACAATTTAAGTATTGGCAAATTCATTTCACGCGAATCTTTAAGGCTTTGCCTGGCCACCTCTTCAATGTGGTTCTTTTGAATGAACTTTAAAAAGTCGATCAGTTTTTCCATGGGGTTGAGGGTTTTATATTTTTATTCCAATTACTAATATGTCATCGGTTTGTTCTTCACTACCTTGCCATTTTTTCAATGCATCTTGTAATCGTTGTCCGGCTCCGCTAAAATCGCCTTTACAGATGTCTAACAGCATTTCTTTAAAATGCGCCGATCCTAATTTTTTGCCCTGCTCGCCACCAAACTGATCCTGGAATCCGTCGGAGAATAAAAATATCATATCGTCTTTTCTCATGGGAACATGCTTGGCATCGAATTGTTTTGCCGCCTCGCCGCTGCCAATACTATACTTATCAGTAACTATTTGTTGCAGCACTCCATCACGCACCAAAAATACGGACCTGTTGGCACCCGATATGGTAAGCATCATTTCCCTCCTGTTAATTTCACAAATGGAAATGTCCATACCATCATTGATCATTTTGCCACTTTTTTTATGGCTAAGCTTACGGTGCAGGTCTTCATCGAGAAACTTTACTATATCGGGTGGAGAAGATATTTTATGCACGCCGACAGCGGAATGTAAAATATTCATGCCCATAATGGTAAGCAGCGCACCCGGTACACCATGCCCGGTACAATCAACCGCAGCAACAAGTGTACGTTCACCAACATTTCGCACCCAATAAAAATCGCCCGATAAGGTGTGCTTCGGCAACAGCATTACAAATGACTCGGGAAAATGTTCATTAATGTCCACTATCTGCTGCATTAAAGCTTCCTGCACACTGCGCGCATAGTTAATGCTATCGGTAATATCTTTATTTTTTTGTGCAATTATTTCATAAGCACTGTTAAGCTTGGTGTTCAGATTCCTTATAACCTGGTTTTCAGCTATCAGGTCTTTTTTATTCAGCGCATTTTCAATTATACTGGGAAGCCTTATCAGGTTATTTTTCAATACATAATCTTCAGCACCGCTTTTTATACACTTTACAGCAAACTCTTCCGACACAGAACCGGTAACCAGTATAAAAGGTATGTGTGCACATTTTTCTTTCACAATATGAAGCGCCGAAAGCGAGTCGAACTGCGGCAAGGAATGGTCAGATAAAATAATATCGGGGTTGAAATCGTGCAGCGAGTTTGTAAAACTTGTGCGGTCCTCAACACGGTGTGCCACAAATTTAATGTGATCGTTCCGTAGTGCTCTTTCAATGAACTCAGCATCTTCTGCTGTATCCTCAAGCATCAGTATTCGTAATTCCTTAGCCATCATTCAAGTTATTATACCCTTTATGGGGGTAGGTTATAAAACTTGTTTACATTTCCTCTATTCTCAAATGTACATATCGGTTTTAAAATAACGTTCAGCAATAATACCTAGGTACATTTACGTATTTACCACATAAAGGATACACAATAAATTAAAGTTCATTGCGTTATACTTAATATAAACTACGTTAACGCATGCAGCAAAGTGACCTAACTTTTAATTTCAATCAACATGGGTCACAAAACAAACGGAGGCTGGGACGATGTTACCAGCGTAGGCCGCAACGAAATTGTGTTTGAAGGGCGGCACAAAGCATACGGCGCTTTTTACATTCGTAAACGTTACAATTTTGCTTTACTCATCAGTTTATTCATCAGCCTTTCGGCAGGGGTTATTATTTCGGGCATACCTATTGTAATGCATTTGTTGGCCAAACCTGTAGTTTCCGATGCTACCGTTACAACCGATATTGATCACCATACCATTTACATTCAACCTCCGCATATTATTAAGCCAACCATTCAGCACCCGGTTGCAACCAGGCCAACAACACCTAAGCCACCCACCAACAATAACTCAGCACCTGTTGTAGTAACTACTGCACCTACGCACGATTCAGACAGAACCACACCGCGTATAGATAACCCTACTACCGGACCTGTAACAACAACTACTGCCGACGGCCCTACCGGACCACCCAATGTGCCTTTTGTACCAAATACAGGGCCCGGGCTTCCCTCAACTGATAAACCCGTTATTGGCCCCGATGTTATGCCAAAGTTCCCCGGCGATATTGGTACTTTTATGGCTAACCATGCTGATTATCCGGTTTATATACGAGAAGTTGGAATTGAAGGTACCGTATACGCAACCTTTGTGGTAGAGCGCGACGGAACAGTGAGCGATGTAAAAGTATTGCGTGGTGTTGCCGGTGCCGACAAGCTTAGTGAAAACACTATTTCAGCTATAAAAAATATGCCCAAGTGGACACCCGGACAACTGAAAGGACAACCTGTGCGCGTGCAATATGTATTGCCGGTTCATTTTTTATTAAAGTAAATTGAAAGGGGCGCCAGCCCCTACTCCAGGCCTGAACCTGAACTTCAGGCTTACCGGGGGATAGCTTATGTGAGGTTAGCTATCCCCCTTTTTTGGGCACCAGAGGTGCATCAGCTCTATAATAGTTGCTTGATCTTGTGTTAAGGAACTTGCTATAAAAGGCGAACCGGGTGGGAAGATAGCTCCTCCGCGACCCGGTTCTTTTGTCTTTCCCACCACTCAGAGAAAGACGATGCAATTATACGACTCTTTTGAATTCAAACCAAAAAAAAATGATAATAATCATTATTCTTATCAGGAAACTTATTGCTACTCTGTTATTTCGGTGATATTTGTATTACTATAAATAAAATCTATGACAAAAATCAACTTATTAATTGTATTTATCTGCTCAGCCTTACTCTGCAATGCACAGACGGGAAAAACACATAGCAAACCAGCAAAATCAGATCTGGCAAAGAAAAACATATTGGGAAATGTAAATACCATTAAAACATACCTGTATCCGGCCAAAGGCGATTCGGCCAACCCTACCAAAGGCGAGCTGCACTCGGTAATGTACGTAGTATATAATAAGCAGGGAAATGTGGTAGAAAGCGTTCAATATGATGACAAGAACACGGTAAAAAGCACCTCCATACACAAGTACGATAAAAAAGGGAACGACATTAGCGATAGTACTATAACCGAGAAAGGAATACTGATATCGAGGGAGTTGAAAAAGTATAATGCAAATAATCAATTACTAGCCACCTATTATTACGATAAGGATGATTCTCTATACAATGTTATTTCATTGAAATACGACAAAAAAGGAAATGCTATAGAGCAAAAAGACTCCATGAAAGGAAGCAACGATATTGTTACCCGCAAATACGAATATGATGCAGCCGGAAACGCTATATTAGAAGTAAGTGCTCAAAAAGGAGTTGAGTTTGGCCGTGTACAGAAAATATACAACGCCAAAGGCCAGATGATAGAAACCATTGATAAAGAAGGGCAGAAAGGATACTGCACTTATAACAAAACCGGCGACCAGCTCGATATATATGGCATTGGTAAAGATGGAAAGAAGGTTGAAATAAATTCGTTTGCCTATAGTGGGTTCGATATAAAAGGCAACTGGACCACGGCTGTTATTTACGAGCATGGCAAGCCTGCACAAATAGGTGTACGCGAAATAAAATACTTTGAGCCACCTAAGCCTAAGAAGTAAAACAACAATATTCATTTGGGCGTTCCCCTGCGGGTCGGGCTATACGCTGCAAGTCCTCGCTGCACTGTGGGCTTTACGCTACAACGCGAAGCCTCACGAGTTCAAAAGCTAATAAACGCTTTACGAGTAATCCCTAACGCAAACTACACCTGGTGTCATGCTGAGCCTGTCGAAGCATCTACTCCTATTTTGAAATAGGCAAAAGGTGGGCGCGGGCTAGCTGCAATAGATGCGAGTTTAGGAAACTCAGGCAAGCAGGGAGCAAAAGGCGCCCCGCAAAGTTTCCTAAATCAGTAAAACGACCATATTTGTATATTAAAACATATAGCATGGCAACTATTGTAAACAAAACATCAGCGCAACACTATACCTGGGGCAATAACTGCCTAAGCTGGGTACTGGCCGATACGCCTGGACTTTCAGTTAAGCAGGAAAGCATGCCTGCAGGTACTAAAGAAGCCCTTCACTTTCACAACCATGCACAACAGTTCTTTTTTATACTTAAGGGTATAGCCACTTTTTATGCTAATGGTAAAAAGAACACGGTTGGAGCTAATGAAGGTATTTTAATTGAGCCCAACACACAGCATTATATTGCAAATGAAACTGCCACCGAGCTTGAGTTTTTGGTTATATCGCAACCTTCTACAAATGAGGATCGGCAGAATGTATAGATAGGTTTCGAAAATTCGGAAACTTTAACTAATAATTAACTTTTGGGCGTTCCCCTGCGGGTCGGGCTATTCATTCCAAGTCCTCGCCTCCTGAGGTCGGCTGTGGGCTTTCCATTACTATCCCTAACGCAAAACACAATTATGCCCAATATTTATTCCTAATTCGTAATTTTTAATTCGTAATTAAACGACTTACTCCTCATACTGCCACACTGTCATCTCTGACTCGCGGTTAAAACGCTTCTTGGTCGACTCCAGCCTACGGCTGTCTTTGCCATAGGTATCTATTTTTTTCCACTCGGTATTTGTTTCAATAGTCATTTTTATATCATCCTCGTTAGGGTAATATTCTGTTACAACAATTGATTCAGGCTTATCGCTGCACGAATTATATTGTTCATTCCTGGTGCAACGCCTGTGCGAGTTATATACACTTACCTGCTTGGTGTTTTTGCTGTATTGCCCTCCGCCTTTTTCTTCTGAATAAATAGGGTTACCTGCAGCATCATATTTGTATATGGTTATCATCATCGATTTCGACCAATACATGTTACCCTCTTCAGCTGTAGTTTGTGTATCACTTACTATCCTTCTGTTAATATATTGCAGTTTGTCAATAACCTTTGTAGTAAATGGCGTACCCTCTTTCATGCTTGTGGTAATTTTAGAAACCTGGTTGCCATATGTATCGAAGGTGGTAACTGTTTTATCATTATCAGGGCAGGTGCCGGCCGCCTCATCTCCAAACTCTTCTTCTGTTTTTACATAGCTTGAATCAGTATTATATACATCACTTTCCGATTTAGTAAGTTTACCACCCTCATATTTCTTCATACTTATCTGCCTTTTCTGTGCATCAAAAACAAACTTAGTATCTACCGTATCTGTATCTGCCCTACCTCCAATATCCTTCGTTTCTATTTCATTTCCTGCATTATCGTAAGTATGTATTGTTGACGAAAGCTGGCCATAGTTATAATTAGTTTCCTTTACAACCCTCCCTTTGCTATCGTATGTATATGTTTCTATAGTAGTATCACTCGCATCTACTTTAAGCTCCCAAATTTCATTATGGGCCGTATCGTACTTAGAATAGGTATACTCTTTAGTATATTTTCTATCAGCCAGCATCTCTGCATCTTCTGCCGACCATTCACTTGAAATAACAAGCGAGGAGTCTTTAATTTTATTACCCTTTGAATCATATGCGCATATATGGTCGCTTTCTATATACCTTGGTTTTTTTGCTGAGTCGTATGTATATGCAATTTCCCTTATTACATTCTTTTTATCATCGTATTTATAAACACTGCTATCCTTAGCGCCTGTCTTCATATAAAGGGTCTGGCTCATTGTTTGCTCACCCAAAGCATTAAATGTATGTACATGCTTTTCGGCAAGTTCCTTGTTTTTCATGCTACTATCCTTAGCATAATAATGCAATTCCGTAATCGATTTAAATTTCACGTTAGGGTGCCCAAATACATCAAAAAGGAACTCGCCACAGTCCTCGCAAAATGGCACGTGGAATAAACTGGCAACGCTATCTTTTTTTGCGTTATTTATTATTATGTGATCATTCGCCTGCGCTGCCGCCTGCATGCACAGCAATAGTGCTACAACATTTAAACTCAGGTATTTGCTCATCGTTTGTTTTTTCATGTACTAAAGATAAAAACTAATTCGATAGTTTTATTTGATACTGAGTATTTGGCGGTTTTTATTGAGTAGTTAACATTGCAGTACTATTACTTGGGGCGGCTCTTGCTCCCTGCTTGCCTGAGCTTCCTAAACTCGCATCATTGGCAGCTAACCCGCGTCCACCTTTTACCTAGTTCTGTATTTGCGTTAGGGATTGCAGTGGAAACCCCACAGCCGACCCTAGGAGGCGAGAAGTTGTAACGTAAAGCCCGACCCGTAGGGGAACGCCCAAGCCTTTGCCCTTAACACTAAATTTATCCCGCTCAAAACCATCAAGTTGCAGGATCACCAACTTATGAATATGTAATATATGAAACTACTTTCATATATTTGTAAAACATATTTCATAAGTAATGACCGACACCATATCAAAACTAGGCTTTTTAGCAGGTGCCACAAGGTTCCGCCGGATAGGCGAAAAACTGCAATCGGATGGCGATAAGCTATACAACGACCTGAATATTGATTTTAAAGCAAGTTGGTTTGCCACCTATTATACCTTACTGCAGGCCGACAAACCCCAAACCATGCAGGATATTTCGGCGGCTATTGGCTTTACCCATATTACAGTTAAGAACATAGTGCGCGAACTGCAGGAACATGGCCTGGTAAAAATTACGGCTAACCCCGGCGATGCACGGTCGAAGCATGTGGTGCTTACAACCAAAGGCAAAAACCTGTACAAACAACTGAGCCCGGTTTGGCAAAACATATCAAAGGCACTGGAGCAACTGATGACCACCGGCCACCCCGACGTAATAAACATTGTAAGCCGCATTGAAAGAGAAATAGAAAAGAAACCATTACCGGACAGAATACGTGATGTACAGACCTATAATGCTGTGCAGGTAGTAGATTACAAGCCCTCGCTCAAAAAATATTTTTACGAACTGGCCGGCACCTGGTTATCGGGTATGCTCGATGGCAAACTTGAAAAGGAAGATGTGTTCAGCCTTAAAAATCCTGATATAGCTTATTTGCAAAATGGTGGCTTTGTTTTTTTTGCGTTGTATAAAGGTAAGGTAATCGGTTGTGTAGCTCTCAAGCGGTTAGGGGAAAACTCATTTGAGTTCTGCAAACTATATATCAATCCTGAAGTACGCAAACTAGGCATTGCCACTAAACTTATTGAACGTTGCATAACCCGTTGTAAAGAAAACAATGCAACACAGCTTTGGCTGCAAACCACCAATGACTTGCAGGAAGCACATAAGCTTTACTACAAGCTTGGTTTTGCTGACAGCAAAGCACCTAAAGAAATGGATGTGCTGAAACGCACAGAAAAAATAATGTATTTAAACACCTTATAACATGAACACAACACAAGCCGTGCAATTACAAATTGTAGACTACAAGCCTGAACATCGCCAGCGATTTAAAGAAATAAACGAGCAGTGGATAACACGCAAGTACATAATGGAAGAAGAAGACATTAAAACCGTTGAGGATCCGGAAGGCTATGTGTTGAAAGGCGGGGGTAAAATTTACATTGCCTTGTGCGACGGATACGTAGTTGGCACCATTGCCTACCTGAACATGGGCAACAGTGTGTATGAAATGATAAAGCTGGCAGTAGATGAAAAGTACCGTGGCCTGAAGATCGGCAGGTTAATATGTGAACAAAGTATTGAAGGCATGAAACGGTTCGGTGCTAAAAAGATAATTCTGTTTTCTAACACACAGGGCTCAGCTGAAGCTATAAACCTGTATTACAAATTGGGTTTTGTAAAAGTACCACTGGGCAATTCAGAATTTCAACGGGCTGATATTAAAATGGAAATGAGCTTAGTGTAGAATATGGAAATAATAAATTGTACCCTTACTGATGTAGACTTTATGCTGGAGCTATACCGCAAAGCGGCAGAATACCAGAAAGCGAATGGTTACAACCAGTGGAAAGAGTTTGACCGCGACCTTATAATAAGGGAAATACATGAAAAGCGCCAGTGGAAAATTATGGTTGACGGACAAATAGCCTGCATTTTTATGGTTGCCTATAGCGACCCGATATTGTGGGGAGCAAGAGACAATGCCTACTCTATTTACCTGCACCGCATTACCACCAACCAATTATTTAAGGGCCGGAATATGATGCAGGCTATTATTAACTGGAGCAAAGAGCATTGCAAAGAAACCGGCCGCAACTATATACGCATGGATACCTGGGCCGATAACAAAAACCTGACCGATTACTATACCAAGTGTGGCTTTACAGTCCTTGATTATGTGAAGCTTGATAAAGACACCAAAGGATTGCCCATGCATTACTCTACATTGTCGCTGGTGCTGTTTGAGCTGGTGGCATAGAAAATAAAACAAATTAGTTCATCAGGCATGATATTAAACATATTCTGCTGTGCGTGTTGTCATCACAAAAAGCATACCTTGTACTGACATTTACAGTATAACTAAAACCCTATACAACATGAAAACAACAAAGAGTTCTACTGATAAGGCAGATGACACCAAGAAAACAGGCACTGAAGGATATCCTTTATATCCTCCCGGAGAGGATGTATACAATAAACTGAAAGAAGAGACAGATATTGACCCTGAAGAAGTGACCAAAACAAAGCCAAGAAACGAAACCGGCATTGAAGAAAAAAGGAACGAAAAAGGATTTAAGGATGATATGTCAGGCGGCGACCTTGATGTGCCCGGTTCAGAACTGGATGATGAACAGGAAAAAATAGGCAGCGAAGACGAGGAGAATAATTACTACAGCCTTGGTGGCGACGACCACAACGACCTTGACGAAGATAAAGGCGACGAGTAAGGAGAATAAATAGAAAGGAAAACAAAAGAGCCGTTTAGAATAAAACGGCTCCTTTTTTATATTACTTCAAGTGTACTCTCAGCGTTCAATTCGGTGCAACTTGCATTATGCTTATCAAGTGTCCAGGTATCAGTTACTGTTTCAAGCCAGTCATTACCCACTTTCCTATAAACCTGTGCGGTTAATCCAAAGGCATCGTTAAGGCCATGCTTCAATTCGCCAACAGTCATATGGGGCATAATGTCTACCTCTCCTTTTACATGTTTCACCCTGCATTCGCTTATTGCCTTTGAAGGATGTATAAGTATTTTTTCATGCGCTGCTTTATTAGATTCGTGCGGTGCTGCAAAAAAATGCAGTTGAAGGTTCGGAAACACCCGGGCAAAGTCCTGTTGTATTTCATTTATCCTTCGTTTATCGTGAATTGTAATTTTCATGGCTCTGGGTTTTTTAACTGTTAGTACTCCTTTTCTGCATATCAATATTACTCCTTTTGCATTGCAATGGGTATGATGGAAATCATACCCGTAATTGACGTTTTATGGCATTCGATGCTGACCACAAGTATGTAGCGGTGCAGAAGATTGTGGTGGAATAAATTGATTTACAGGCAGTAGCAAAAGCCGCATTACTTGCGGCTTTTCTTTTGTATATTTGGGTATAAGAAAATCCACGATGATAAAAAAAATTACGAAATATTTCATTTTACTATTTGCAACCAGCTTAGCTCCATTTGCAAATGCGCAAAACACTAAGCATACTACAGCAATAAACTGTACTGCCGATTCTGCAATATTTAGTTATACCGGAGCACCCCAATCATTTACAGTTCCGGCCAAGGTAACTTCAATTACTATTAAAGCATGGGGTGCCGGTGGTGGCAGTGGTGGAAATGATACATACCAGGGCGGTACAGGCGGCGGCGGCGCATTTTCCTCAAGTACGCTTAGTGTAACTCCGGGAGAAATACTCAATCTGATTATTGGTGCGGGGGGTTCAGGTGGTGGTGGTTTCTATAATGATACTGGAGGAGTTGGAGGGTATGGTGATGGGAATGGTGGCAAAGGCGGCCGTTCAGGAAGTATGGGGGCATCAGGTTCAGGAGGAGGTGGCGGTGGCGCAACAGCCATATTACATAGCGGATCATTTATATTAGTTGCTGCCGGTGGCGGTGGTGGTGGCGGCGGTGGCCATAATGTTGCCGGTGGCTCCGGTGGCGGTGGCGGAAATAATGGCGGGCAAGACAGTACAACCTCGTTATTCACCACTTATAAAAGTGGTGCAGGCGGTATTGCCGGGGCTAGTTCAGATTCTGTAGGATTGGCAGGTGATACATCAGCGTCTGATGGCGGCGGTGGCGGCGGTGGTGGTGGTGGTTATAATGGTGGTAGTGGTGGAGGCATTATTCCTTCCGGCGATTGCGGTGCAGGTGGCGGTGCAGGTGGCAATAGCCTTGGAAGTATTATTATAAATGGGAACGGGCAAACGTATGGCGATAGTACATATTCAGGTTTACCTGCAGGAATTGCAAAAGGTGGAAAACTTAACTCCGGTAATAATGGTGGCAACCCGGGAGGGAATGGTTATGTTATTATATCCTATAATTTACCATCGAATGGTTTCGACCTGGCAGGCAACTTAAATGTATGTATCGACACCCCTTCATTTTCAAATGCATCGATACAAGCTTGTATATTTAATAACCGTTGCATGCCTGTTAACGGCACCTTGAAATTAATTCTCGATACTGCATTCCATATTACCAGCACAATATCTGACAGTGCTGCGCATGTGAACGGAGACACCTTAACATGGAACTACGACAGCCTTTCGGATATTGGTAGAACACATTGTGTTTCGTTAAGTGGAAATGTAAGTAACATACCTACAGGCGACAGTGCTTTTGTTACCATGTTCATTACACCTACGCTTGGCGATTCTGTTCCTGCAAACAACAGTGTTACTTATTGGGTAAAACCTACCGAGTATAAATGCCAGGGCTTACCATTCGACCCGAATGAAAAGAGTGTGTTCCCACAAGGAGATATTTCGGTAACTACATTACTTAACTACACTATTCACTTTCAGAATACAGGCAACGCACCGGCACATAATGTAGTGGTAGTTGATACACTTAGTGCATTTGTTGACCCTACCACGCTAAAGGTAACATCGAGCAGTGCTGAAGTTAATACTACTATCAACTCAGGTAATATCGTGAAGTTCACATTCAATAATATTAATTTACCTGACACAGCTACGAGTAAAACACTGAGCATAGGCATTGTAAAGTATACCATATTGCCACTTAGTAGCGATATTGCAGGTACACAAATAAAGAACCATGCTGGCATTTATTTTGATGCTAACCCTGAAATAATAACCAACACTACAGTAAACACAATTCCGGGCGCACCATTGTTTGTACAAAACATTGCTACCGCGTTGAATATTGCTGCATTCCCTAATCCGTTTACAACTACCACAAGTATTGTATTCAATACCGGTGGATTGCATTATTTAGAAGTAGATGACGTTACCGGTCGCAAACTGGAAAGTATGGAATGCACTGGTAAACAATATGAGCTTAGCCGTAAGAATTTAGCTAGCGGTGTTTACTTTATAAAGGCATTTGATGCTGAACATAAGTATGTTACCGTGCAGAAGATAGTGGTGGAATAACAATACTATAATCGCGTATATTTTCTACATTTGGTTCTGACCATTTATAATGAAAAGCAGAACAAAGGAAATATTCATAATTATCAGTGCTGTTGTTGTAATATGCAGTGCGGTGTTGTTGTTCCTGAAAAGTGGCATATATAATAGCTACAAAGCAAAAGAACTATACAAGCAAGCCAAAAAACTATCTGATCAAGGGCAGTATCGCCTTAGTATTATATATTACAACCAATCTATTGAGCTAGATTCCAGCAATGCGGAAGCATATTATAACCGGGGCGTAGCGTATTCAAGAACAGGCAGGAGCATGAAAGCTATTGCCGATTTTAAGAAAGACCTGAAGCTGAATCCCGAAGATTATTACGCTGATAATTATATAGGCTTTGTGTGGCACAACCTGGGTAACGATAGTATTGCGCTTAAGGAATACGATAAAGCACTGGCATTACATCCTGATTTTTTAAACGCGCTTCTAAATAAAGGCGTTGCGCTATCAGATATGGGAAAGGACAGTCTTGCCACACCCGAGTTCCGAAAAGCACTGGAACAAGATGCAACTGATGCTGACGACTATTATGACCTTGGCAGCGCACATGCACGGCTAGGAGAATACGGTGAGGCCATTGACAAGTTCAACATAAGCATATCAATGAACAGTAATGATGCACATGCCTATAATTACAGAGGATATGTGCTAAGTGAGGAAGGTAAAGATAGTGTTGCCATACTCGATTTCAATAGGGCAATTTCAATTGAACCTGATTTTGAAAATGCTTACTTCAACAGAGGCATATCACTTTGCAACCTTGGTAAACTGGAACAAGCAATAACAGATTTTAACAGAGTGATAGAACTGACTCCGAAAAATGCCCATGCCTACAATTACCGTGGATATGTATTACAGAAACAGGACAAAGACAGCCTTGCTATACTTGATTTTAACAAGTCAATTGAGCTTGATTCGAACAACTCGAACACCTATTTTAACCGAGCGGTTTCATATACCAATTTATGGGACCTTGATAATGCAATCGATGATTTCTGTACATCACTAGACCGGGACTCAACCGATGAGCATACATACAATTACCTGGGCTATACCCTAAGGCTTTATGGAGACAATAAAGATGCCTTAGCTTATTTTGATGCAGCTATCTATTACGATTCTACTTTTTCGAATGCATATTACAACAGGGCAATCAGCCTGATAGAGATGGGCAGAACAAAAGCAGCCATCGACGACCTAACCAAGGCTATTGAACTGGACCCAACAGATGCTGATTCATTTTACCAGAGGGGAATGCTGGAATTCAAGAACCATAATTTAGAAGATGCCTGTGCAGATATGGAAGATGCTGCCGACCTTGGCAACAGCAATGCAATTAAATTCCGTGAAAAGCATTGCGAATAACTAAACTCGCACCCCTATTACAAGCACATCGTCTACCTGTTCAAGATCGCCTTTCCATTCTTCAAATGTTAATTCAAGAATAGCTTTTTGCTCACTCATGTGTCGTTGTGAGTTGGCTATAAGTATTTCCTGCAGGGCTTTGTACTTAAACTTTTTGCCCTTAGGGCCGCCAAACTGATCGGCATAGCCATCGGTGAACATATATATTACATCACCCTTGCGCAGATTTATGGTATGAACCGTAAATGATTTCTGTTCGCCATGTTGTATACCTACCGGCATTTTATCAGGGTGTATCTCTATCAGTTCATTGCCTCTCACAATCCAAACAGGGTTATTAGCACAGCTGGTTTGTAATACGTTATTCTTAAAATCTATCATGGCCAGTGCGCAATCCATGCCATCTTTACCACTATCGGCCCCATCGGGGTTAAGTGCCTTAATAATGCTTGTTCGTATATCGTTCAGTACAAAATCGGGCCTAATTATTTTGCGCTCAATTATAGCTTCGTTCAGCATAGTAATGTTCAGCAAACTCATAAATGCACCCGGCACACCATGGCCGGTACAATCGCAACAGGCAATGTAAAAAGCTTCGCCCCAGCCCTCGCCCACCTGCGGTGGCGATGCATAGGCCCAATAAAAATCTCCCGACACAATATCGCGTGGCTTGAACAAAATGAAATATTCTTTCAGCTGCTTACCAATATATTCATCGGTTGTAAGCAATGCCCTTTGTATGCGCGATGCATATTTAATACTATCGGTAATATCCTTATTCTTTTCTTCTACAATGGCTTTCTGGTGTTCTATTAATACATTTTGCTTTTCAACCATGCTCTTTTGTTGCTCTACCTCTTCTTTCTGCTTACTTATAATAATTGTTTTGCGCCTGTTCTGTTGTAAGCTACGCGTAATAAACAATGCAAAAAACACAACCAGTAAAAGAAACCCGCTGATAAAATAAATGGTTATTTGCTGCTTGCGCGATTGTTCTTTCTGAATAATATCTTTCTTATCCTGCTCAGCTTTTTCAGCATCCTGTTTCCTGTCGAATGCATAGTTCATTTCGGCCTGCACTGTTTTCTTAGTGTTCTCATCGCTGGTAAGGCTATCGTGCCATGTTACCGAAAGCTTATAATTGGTTAGGGCGGCCTTAAAATCGCCAAGGCCACTATCAGCCCGCGACAAACACTCATACCCTGCTTCAATATAATCCTTACTGCCTGTTTGCCCTGAAAGTGTTACAACCGTATCGGCATATAATTTGCCCTTGGCATATTGCTTTGTTGCATTACATATTTGAGCCATGTGTATATAAACCGGTTCTATGCCGCGCTTATACCCTATTTGTTTCATCAATGCCCTTGCCTTCAAGGTATAATCCATGGCTTCGGCAAACTTTGCTTCATCAATACATATTTCGGCAAGGTTATCAAGCACTATTGCAACACCTTCCTGATCGCCTATTTTTTCCTCGAGCTGTTGTGCCAGTTTAAAATAAGCTATGGCTGTGTCGTATTGCTTCAGTTTTACATTAATTCCACCCAGGTTATTGTAACATGCCGATGTATTATTCTGCTGCCTGAACCGTAGCGCAATTTTAAGCGCTTGCTTTTCATTTTTTAAGGCTTCAACGTAGTTGTTTTGTTCAGAGTACACATTGCCAAGGTTTATAAATGAGGTTGACATTCCAGTAGAATCATGAATTTCCTGTCTTAACTTAAGTCCTGTAAAATCTGCCTGCAAGGCTTCAGGCAAGTTTGCCTGCCTGAAATACACAAGCCCTATACGCGTGTAGAAAATTGCCATTTGAAACGTGTCTTTTAATTGCGCTTCAATGTTTAAGCCCAATTGATAGTTGCGCAAGGCATCGGCATATTTCAGCTTTGCGTAATTGGCAACAGCAATACGCATAAGTGCATTGGCCTGCCCAGGTTTGTAATAAAGCTTATTGGCAAGGTCAAGTGCATCAATGCCATACTGCAATGACTTGTCCTTATCGCCTGCCTTATACACTTTTTCGCTAAGCAGGTTAAGTGCCTTTACTTTATTAGTATCGCTTTTTGCAATAGCAACAACTTTGGTAAGCGAATCAATTACATGCGATGGCTTTGGCTGGGCAAAAACCATTGAGCAGGTAATAAATAATAGTAAATAAGTAAGCGCATATTTTTTCTGCATGGAGATACTGAATCCTCTGATTAGCAGAATAAAAATACTAAATTATTCCTTTATAAGCTTACCGCTTGAAACCAAGCTACCATCGGTATTAGTAATGCGATACAAGTAAACACCTGTTGCTTGACTGCTCAGATCAATTACGAATTGAGAATTACGAATTACAGTTTGATAATATATTTTCTCACCAAGCATGTTGTATACTTCTACTTGCTCCTTATCTCTTATTCCTTGTTCCTCAATGGTGAACACACCATTGCTTGGATTTGGATATACCGTAATTGTTCTATTCACTGTCAACTCATTTATACTTAATGGCCCACTAAATTGCTCTAGGTAACTTGCTTCATTACTATCACTAGGAGCTCCACAGCTACCTGCCAGAAACCGCCCGCCTGCAAAAAGTCCCCCTTTATAACCTGCCACGGCATAAATCATTATGGGATGCGGCCCTGCTGTTAGGCATGGAAAATATGTATTTATTCCGTTACCAAGTTGCCCACCAGATGATCCAATTAGTGAACCCGCCTCAATTAAATATCCTTTATATGTAAACAGGGTGCCGAGGTTGTCACCACCAGCGTTATTTACAACACTTCCCCAGGTTGTATCGTTCCACACTACTAATGTTGCATAAGCATTTGTATACAATTTATCACTATCAACGGCAAAAGTACTGGGGCTTCCCGGGTTCCCGAACGCGCTACAAGTTGGTAAAGAATCCCAAATAGTGTCGTTCCATCTGGCTATATATTTTGCTTTAATATTTCCAGCCGTAGAAAAACCACCTGCCACGTAAAGTTTTTTATGATACACACATAATCCGGTACCCTCACTATATGCGCCATTCAAACCTCCGTCAACTGAATCCCAGTTCGTACCATTCCATCTGGCTATATTATTTGTCCGAAATCCACCTGCTGAATCAAAATCACCCGTAGCGTACAGTTTATTATTAAAAACGGTTAGTGAAACAACACCATTATGGTTATAAAATGTAGAAATTCCTGTTACGCCTTTTCCTAAAGCTGACCATGTGCTTCCATTCCACATGGCTATATTATTAGCAGGCACTCCTCCTGCTGAAGTAAAATCTCCACCCACTATTATATTGCCATTGTACTCTGTTATAGCATAAACCGGTCCTGATAATCCACTTCCCAAAGCTAAATACGCACTTCCGTTCCAGGTAGTGAGATGATTAACTGTAACACCACCAGCTGAAGTAAAATCACCACCTATGTAAAGCAAACCATTGGCACTATCCATAGCATTAACATAACCACTTACACCTGTGCCAACAGGCTGCCAATCCTGACCAAATGATATATAACAGGCCAGCAAAAGTGAAAATGTAATTAGTTGTTTTTTCATAAAAGTGGTTTTTATTGTTTAATTAGTTTTCCGCTTGAAACCAGGCTACCATCGGTATTTGTAATACGATACAGGTAAACACCTGTGGGTTGACTGCTTAGATCAATAGAGTATTGAGTAGTTAGTATCGGGTATTGCGATAATACTTTTTCGCCAAGCATGTTGTACACTTCTACTTGCTCCTTATCGCTTATTCCTTGCTCCTCAAAAGAAAACTTCCCCTTGGAAGGGTTAGGATAAACCGTAATTGTTTTTGTTTTTTTTACTTCGTTTATACCAACTATGCCCGAAAACATTGCAAGGCCGCTGGCCTGGTTACCATATGCTGCATTAAATGTTCCACCTACATAAACCCTGCCACTGTAACCTGCTAAAGCGAATATATCAGGCATAGGGTTTATGGCCTGGCAACGGCAGAATGGATTCATGCAGTAACCAAAACTACTTCCCACAGTTTGCCATGTTGTATCATTATAATAATAAACGCTTGTAGTACCAGCTATTATAAAACCGTTATAAATACACATTGAGGTATTATCGTACCCGCCGATATTCCAATTCAAATTAGTTCCATTCCATGATGCAAAGTCCCCATACTTATTTGCCGAATCACTAAATCCCCCGGTAATATAAAGTAATCCCTTGCTTGCACTTAAAACTTGTATGCCAAGACCATTACATATATTTGAATAGTTATTGCTATCATAAATACCCTTGATAGAGTCCCATACAGTTCCGTTCCATTCACTAAGTTTAGGAGCACCTGGGCTATTTGCAACTCCACCTACATATAAATTATTGTTGTAAACAGCCATAGTATTTATAGTATATGATATGCCTTTGCCTACAGCTGACCATGAGGTACCATTCCATTGGGCAATATGCAAAACGGGAACACCTCCCGCTGAATCGAAATTGCCTGCCACATAAAGGTTATTATTATAAACTGACAATGCACTAACACCTGGATATAATGTTCCTGTTAATCCCGATCCTAATGCAGACCATGAGCTTCCATTCCACATGGCTATATTATTAACCGGTACTCCTCCTGCAGAATCAAAACTACCTGCTGCTATTATATTACCATTATATTCAATTATAGCTTGAACCCTTACATAAGATCCTGCAGGTCCTGTCAATCCAGTTCCCAAGGCTGAATAATTACTCCCATTCCATGCGGTAATGTTGTTAACCATAATACCACCAGCTGAATCAATTGCACCACCTATATAAAGCAAACCATTGGCACTATCCAAAGCATTAACAACACCTTGAAAACCTGTACCCACGGGTACCCAACTTTGGCCAAATGATATGCAACAGATCAGGAAAAGAGAAAATGCAATTATTAGTTTCTTCATAAAAGTGGTTTTATTCTTTAATTAGCTTACCTGTTGAAATCACACTACCATCGGTATTTGTAATACGATACAGGTAAACACCAGAAGGTTGGCCGCTGAGATCAATAGAGTATTGAGAAGTTACTAATGAGTATTGAGAAAATATTTTTTCGCCAAGCATATTGTACACCTCAACACCCTTATTCATTCCTAATTCGTAATTCTTAATTTTTAATTGAAACAAGCCATTGCTTGGGTTTGGATAAACAGTAATTGTATTTGTTTCTTTTACTTCGCTAATACCTACTATACCTGAAAACATTTCGAGGTAACTGGCCTGGTTACCATAAACCGTTTGAAATGCGCCACCGGCGTATAGCTTTCCATTATACCCTGCTATAGTGTACACCACCGGAACAGGTTCAAGACCGCCACAAATATTACAGGATGCATTGTAGCAATATCCTATACCATTCCCCACAGATTTCCATGCGGTATCATTATAATAAATAATATCAGTACTCCCCCCTATTATTTCATCCCGATAAACACACAATGAATTAAAATCAGTGCCATAATAACTTGAAGAAGGAAAACCACCATTGCCGGTATTCCAATTCAAACTGGTTCCGTTCCATGAGGCAAAACTTCCTTGCTGTTTTGCCGAATCGGTAAATAACCCGGTAATATATAGCTGTCCATTACCTGTCGATAACACATTTATGCCATTGCTTTGGCAAGCACTCTGGTATGCAGCATATAATCCCTTAATAGAGTCCCATACCGCTCCGTTCCATTTACTAAGTGCGGCATAGTATTTATTCGAATCACCTGCACCCCACCCTCCTATATATAAATTATTATTGTAAACAGCCATAGTATTTATTACATATGATATGCCTGCACCTACAGCTGACCATGAGCTTCCATTCCATTGGGCAATATGCAAAGCAGGAGCACCTCCTGCTGAATCAAAACTGCCTGCAGCGTATAGATTATCATTAAAAACAGCCAATGAACTAACACTTGTATACGATCCTGTTACACCTATCCCCAAAGTCGACCACGAGATTCCATTCCACATTGCTATATTATTGACAGGCACTCCTCCGGCGGAAGTAAAACGTCCTGCTACTATTATCTTCCCATTATATTCTGTTATGGCATTAACTATAGGGTTAGTTCCTCCTGTTATCCCACTCCCCAAAGCTGAATAAGTACTTCCATTCCATGCCGTTATATGATTAACAACCATACCACCCGCAGTATCAAACCTGCCACCAATGTAGAGCAAGCTATTGGCGCTATCCATAGCATTTACATAATTTGATACACCTACACCAACCGGCACCCAATTTTGGCCAAACGATACATAACAGGCCAACAAAAGAGAAAATGTAATTAGTTGTTTTTTCATAAAGTGGTTTTATTCTTTAATTAGCTTACCTGTTGAAACCAAACTGCCATCCATATTTGTAATGCGATACAAGTATACACCTGATGCTTGGCTGCTTAAATCAATTACGAATTGAGAATTACTAATTATGGGCTCATAATATATTTTCTCACCAAGCATGTTGTACACTTCTACTTGTTCCTTATCCCTTATTCCTAGCTCCTTAATAGTGAACAGACCATTGCTAGGATTAGGGTAAACGGTAATTGTTTTTGTTTCTTTTATCTCATTGATGCCCACTATACCCGTATATTCTCCCAGGTCCCAACCCGGATTAGGATATGTATCAACGGAAAACCCGCTTCCACCGGCATACAAATGGCCATCGTAACCGGCTATAGTATATACCTCTATAGGCTCCATTGTTCCACCCAATGTTGCACAAGCTACACCACATGAAATTATTCCATCTCCGAGCGTGTCCCATCCATTACTGCCGTATGACAATATAACACGATCTACTCCTGCTCCGCCAACAATAAAATGTCCCTGGTAAGGAAACATTGCCCCAATGGCTTGCCCACCGTTATAAGACATACCGGTATCAATCTTCGTGCCATTCCATTCAGAAATACCTCCATCAACTGCAACACAAAGATGATTATTATATATAGTTAAAACTCTCACACCATAAGGCTTAGTGCTGTATTTCCAAGTGGGAATAGAATCCCAGGCAGTTCCATTCCAACTGGCCAGTTGATTAACACTGTCGGTACCGGCAGTTGTAAAATAACCACCGGCATAAAGAGTGTTGTTATACACAGCTAAGCTATTTACCTGAGAATTCACACCTGCACCAAGTGAATCCCATGAGGTTCCATTCCATTGAGCGATACTGTTCGCCGCAATTCCACCCGCAGTGGTAAAATATCCGGCAGCAATTAAATTACCATTATACACAGCCAATGCCTTAACAGTGTGCTGATATGCACCTCCTGTTATTCCTGCACCCAGTGCTGACCACGATGTACCATTCCACATGGCTATATTATTAACAGGTATTCCGTCGGCAGTTGTAAAATTACCACCTGCAATTATGTTGCCATTAAACTTGATTATAGCACACACCGTTCCCGATATTCCTCCACCTAATGCAGACCATGAACTTCCATTCCATGTAGCAATGTTATGTACTTGAATACCACCTGCCGTATCAAATGAACCGCCTACATAAAGCAATCCATTGATACTGTCCAGTGCATTTACACCATTATATGTGGCATCATATGAATTATTTGCGCTTAAACCGGAACCAACCGATATCCACTTTTGACCGAAAGCAAAACATGCGGTTAATATTAAACCTAAACTGATAATTTGTTTTTTCATAGTAGTGGTATTTATTGTTTTATAAGTTTACCCGTTGAAACTAAGCTACCATCCATATTTGTGATGCGGTATAGATAAACACCCGTTGGTTGGCTGCTGAGATCAATAGAGTATTGAGTATTAAGTACTGGGTATTGCGATAATACTTTTTCGCCAAGCATATTATATACCTCAACCATGTTCTTCATTCCTAATTCGTAATTCGTAATTTTTAATTGAAATACGCCATTGGAGGGGTTAGGATATACGGTAATTGTTTTTGTTTCCTGCATTTCGTTTATACCAACTATACCCGAAAACATTGCAAAACCATTGGCCAGGTTACCGTAAACTTGACTAAACGATCCACCAATGTATACCGTTCCTTTATAGCCTGCAATAGTATTCACAGCAGTATACGGCAAATCGGGTGGGCTGCAATAACAAATGTGCATTGTGCAAACCTTAATTCCGTTACCAACTTGTTGCCATAGCGTGTCATTATAAAAGAAAACACTACTATTACCACCTATTATAAAACCATTGTATACACACATTGAGTTAAAATCTTCACCATAAAAATTATTTGTTGGATTAAAATAAGCACTGCTGATATTCCAATTCAAACCGGTTCCGTTCCATGAGGCAAAATTCGAATGTTTCTTTGCAGAGTCAGTGAATCCACCTGCGATATAAAGCAGTCCGTTGCCTGTAGCTAAAGACAATACACCTGGGCCTGCGCATCCATTTGTATATCCAGCCATATATATACCCTTGATAGAGTCCCATACTGTTCCATTCCATTTACCAAGTTTGGCGGCAACATTCAAATAACCAGGGGTTGTTCCTCCTACATATAAATTATTATTATAAACTGCCATAGTATTTACAATATACGATATGCCTGTACCTACTGCTGACCATGAGGTACCATTCCATTGGGCAATATACGAAGCGGGAAGTCCTCCGGCTGAATCAAAATCGCCTGCTGCATAAAGGTTGTTATTATAAACTACCAGTGAACGAACACCACCATTAGCGATATTTGAATCTATTCCAGTTATGCCCTTCCCTAAAGCTGTCCATGAACTTCCGTTCCACATGGCTATATTATTAACGGGCACCCCACCGGCGGAGTCAAAAATTCCTCCTACTATTATATTACCATTGTATTCTGTTATAGCACTAACCCCATTAAAAGTTACTCCTCCTAAGCCAGTTCCTAAAGCTGAGTAGCTACTTCCGTTCCAGGCTGCAATGTTATTAACTTTAATACCACCTGCTGAATCAAATCTACCACCAATGTAAAGCAACCCATTAGCACTATCTAAAGCATTAGCCTGACCATTTAAACCTGCATTTGTGCTTGTAACAACTGGCACCCAATTTTGGCCAAAGGATATGTAACAGATTAGGGAAAGAGAAAATGTGAGTATTAGTTTATTCATAACAGTGGTTTTATTTATCAAATATACGTTAAAATGCCACAATAAAAAAACGGGTAGTATTACTACCCGTTTTACACTATTTTTTTGAAATTAAAAATCGAAGAATTCCAGAGGCCTGGTTTACTGAATTATAAGCTTACCTGTACCCAGTAATACACCATCTTTACTTAGTATGCGATACATATATACTCCCTTTGGCTCATCACTCATAACAATATGATTTACAGAGCTATTAAGTATCTTCGAATAAACCATTTCTCCAAACACGTTATACACCTCCACTAAGGACTTATCACCAACGACTGACGACTCAATAGTGAATGAACCATGGTTAGGATTAGGATATACTTTTATGTTAGCATTTTCATTCGGAATTTGATCAACTGAAGTAAGGGTTGGAACTACTCCCATTTCCATTCCATTTCCAAAACTATTTACCCACAAATTACTCTTAATATACGGGTTGAAATATACCCTTGTTGGTTGTTCAAATGGGTAGGCTGATACCCATGTAAAAACAGGTTTGATCGCTTCAGCATTTGATGTATAATAAAGTCCGCCAGTTTCGGTAGTTAAATAGGCTGCGCCTTTATTAACCGGATCGAAGGTTATAGAGAAACAACTTGCTGTATCACCCACATTGTTTAACGATGCATTTACAATTTTCGTCCATGAGGTACCTCGGTTTGTTGTGCGGTACAAACCGCCCTGGTTATTGGCAGCTCCTCCGTATCCGCTATATACACAAACGAACCATGTGTTTTGTGTGGCATCGTTCGGGTCAACGGTCAGGTCCATTGTCCAGTATTTCATACCCGCTGCACTTACGTCGGTCCACGTGGTGCCATTGGTAGTACTCATAAATACACCTGAGCTATCGGTAAACTTACCAGCTGTATTTATTCTTCCTGAGAATGTTGCAAGTACTGTTCCGTCGTTCAACACAGTAACATCAAGCGGATGGCCCTGTGTGCGTGCCGGTGCATAGCGTGTCCATGTTGCCGATTTACCCAGGTTAATATTGTTCGATACATATATACCGCCCGGGTTACCTGTACCTGAATGGTTAATTACACTTACATACATGCGGTTCGCGTTGGTCGGATCGAGCGCCATATAAATAACAGGGTGACCAAAGTTATACATACTGGTAAAGGTTTTTCCGGTATCGGTACTAAACATTAGCTGCCCTGATTGGTTATCGATTTGAGCATCTTTAAGGTGTGTGCTTTGGTACATATCGTGCACGCTTGATGTGCCTGCATATATTACACCGCTCGTTGGGTTCTTAAGGAATTTGTACGTAGTATTTAATGTAAGTCCGCTGCAGGTAAAGCCCCAGGTATTGCCACCATCGTTACTTCGTATAGCTGTTATATCAGTATATCCGCCAAACACATGCAGTGAGTCGAACCACATCAGGTCCCAGCCCGATGTCATTTCAATACCATTGCTGGGGTAGTATTTTCCTTTAGGTGTATTTGCATTGGCAGGGTTAAGATTAGCCGGAGGGACATATAACGCTTGCCATGTTTTACCACCATCGCTTGTTTTATGAATAAACCCTTCATCGGTTTCTACCAGTGTAAGCGAATCATTTATGGACATGTTCAGTCCAAATGTATATTGTGGCCAGCTCCATCCCAGATCTCCACCCGAACCGCAATACCCTGTTTGAATATTCTGATTGGTAGTGGTGTTGAATATGTAATTCCATTTAGCGCCGGCATCACCTGTTTTAATCACAATAGGGAACCCATTTGCACCTGAACCACCAATATAAGCATCGTTAATATTATTTGCCGCCATGCACATAAAGAACGGCAGGTCGCCTGAAACAATACCTGTATTCTTTACCGTCCATGTACCGGGGAAATCCATTGAATATACATTCGCATACGAGCCTGCATTATCGCCCGTTATGCCCGGGTACACATTTCCCGCCGATTGTGTAATGCAAAAGAAACGTGTTGTGCTACCTACCTTGGCTCCCGCAAACGACAAAATATCTTCGCCCGGAATAGAATCGATGATCTTACTCCACGTTGTACCACCGTTGATCGAACTAAGTATGCCCTTATTGGTGCAGAGGAAAATATTGCTTCCATCGAAAAAAGCACCTGCTAAATAGGCTCCGTTAGCATCGGTATAAAATGCACTACCGAATGTTGTGCCACCATTATTTGACCAATAAAAATTATTATAGTCACTCACTACCAATTGATTTGTGCCTTGCGGGTTAGCAAGTAAACTCCAAGTACCATTGCCGCCCGTAGGGTCAGTGATGGGGTTCCATGTTACACCTCCATCGGTTGATTTAACGGGAATATTAACACCTGACGAGGTATTACCGCTTTGGCAATACCGTATGCTGTTGTTATTGGTAAACTGCACCAAACCCTGGTGACCACCTAATACCTGTTTAAAGTTTACTACCGTCCAGCTGGCACCGCTGTTGGTTGAATGATACAGGTCGGTCATATCGGTAGTAGAATATATTTCCGATGAATTCAGCGGATTAATACTTGGGTTATACTGTGCCCCACCTCCGCCAATACCATGTGCGGTAAATGTTGTTGGTTGGGCAAATAAGGAATAAGTAGTAAGGAGTAAGGAATAAGTTAGTAGGAGTTTTTTCATAGGGGATTATTTTTTGCCCCACCAACCACCCCAAACGGGGAGGCTAAAAGAGCAATTTGTTTTTTTATTAGATGCTATTTTCCGTTTTTGGTTGCGCAGACGAATTCGGTTTTAACAAACATAGTAAAACGGGGTTGATATTCAAATAGGTATTAGATTAAACCTCACTTCGTTATATTTGCTTTTATGAAACTAAAGCCGCTTCTGCCATTCTTATTTTTCAGCACTTGTTCCTTACTACTGTTTGCACAAAACACTTTTAACTGGGGTGATACTGTGTTTACTAAGGGGGCAATTCATTTAGTTAGAGTTGAGTGGGGTGATCATTTTATGAGGCCTGAATCTGGTGACACATTAAAGCCTGTAATTCAATTTATGAAGGAAAACCCTTCTTTAAAAATCGAAATTGATACCCATATGGAACCATGTGGTAATGATAAATTTTGCACAAATTTATCTTGGGGAAGGTCAAGAACAGTTGCTGATTACATAATTGGACAGGGAATAGATTCTGCCCGTTTAGTAGCTAAAGGTTGGGGCTGGCACAGAACATTGCCCGGGTGCAGTTCGGCTGACATTGCAAAAATGAAAACCAATGAAGAAAAAATAGCAGCTTACCAAAAAGACAGAAGAACCGAAGTACAAATTATCGGGCCAGATTCAGCTAATATATTTCAGTGGAGCGATGTGAAGTTTATGAAGTATAGTTTGCGAAGAGTACAATTTACTTATGAATTAGCCAAAGGTCAATTACTTCCTGATTCCGAAAACCACATGAGGCTTGATACTGTGGTGAAATTTTTGAAATCACATCCATATCTGGCTATTGGGGTATACGTACACACAGACCAACAAGGAAGCAATAAGCATGATTATATTCTTTCACAAGAAAGGGCACAAACCATTACTGACACATTGGTTAAAATGGGAATAGACCCTACACGTATTACAACAAAAGGCTGGGAAGGCTGTAAACCGCTTATCAGCCCAAAGAAAATTGCTGCAATGAAAACTCAAGAAGAAAAAGAAGCAGCCTATGCAATGGATAGGCGCACCGAGATTGTGAGATTGTGATATTGGGGATGAGGAGATAAACAGGACCCCATTTAAAACCTAACCAGCAAGGCCACAATAATGCGCGTTTCCTGTTTTACCAGATCGGGTGTCCAGCCTGGAGGAATAGGTGTTGTTGTATATCCACTGGGAGAGGTAACTCCACCGGGACCATTGAAATAGGGTACACTTGCTTCGCGATGAACAAGCTCCAAACGCCATGTTACATTTTCCTGCGGCATATAATCTAATGTGGTTGAGCAATCCCATGCGGTAAACTGGTCACCAGGTTTTTCAGTAAATGGGTCTGAGCCCGGTGTTATACCCGGTACATAATTGTTTGAAGGCAATGGGCTGGCCATACCTGTTGGTGCAAGTACAAGGTAACGGCCGGGGTTATGTATAAAGCCTCCGCCAAAGGTCCAGCCAATATGTTGTTTGGTCCCAAACCAAATGCGGTTATAAAACATACCACCTACAAAAAACTGTGCAGGCCCGTTTGCCGAATCACCATGAAAGCCATTTACACCATCGCCTTGTTCAAAACCAATATCGCCTGCCATTGAAAATGCACAACGGCTTATAAAATTGTTCGATGGTTTATTATAGTAACGTAGTTCAATACTGTTATCACTATGGAACCTATGTCGGCCCGGTTCATTGGCTTGGTCGGCGCCGTAATATAAATTAGCTACCCCCTGGAACCACTCTACCGGCCGCCATAATGCCTGGCAACCAAAGCCAGGTTCATTGTTATACGTGGCATACGACTGCCATCCGTTCACTATCCAGTATTCCAGCTTTAGTTTGTCAGAAGGAAAAGTTTGTATGCGCAGACCGTTGAAGAACCAAGGCGTGTTATCGGAAACATACGAAGGCTGATACGCCCAGTTCTCCGCATTATACCATGAGAACATTCCTATATATGATGTAAACAAACCTGCATCTACATTTATACCATGCCACACATTAAGGTGATAGCCTGCATTACCCTCACTGAAATAACGGTACACATCCTGCAAGTCGTATTGGCCATGAAAAGTACTCAGGTCGTTAGGCGGCAATACAGTAGACCTTGTACCTAATTGCAATAGTATGCTGGCACGTACATTGTCGGAATGAAAATCGCCACCAAAGGCAGCATCCGAAACTTCCATTTCATCGTTACGTGCAAGGCTGGTAGAGCCTATTACAGTATGATCAATAGGGTTTTGGTTCGACCAAGTGGCATTTACATCCATTAATATGCGGCCGGTAAAATATTTGCTATCAAGTAAGTCTGTATGGCGTCGGTCGTTACCATTCAGCCAAGTAAAATCAGCAAAGGCGAATGGTTCTGTTGGTGCAATAACACTATCCTTTTTCAGGTCCTGTGCTGACAACACTAAACTGTTCGTGACTAATAGTATAAGTAAAAGGTAAGAAGTCCTATCTCTCATATTTCAAACCCTGTTATTGTTCCTTACCGCAATATGGGCAATATTTCTTTTCATGCGCCTCATGGGCATCGTGTAGTTTTTTTATTTCTTCTGAAAAGCCCGATGCAAAAATACCAGCCGGCAAAGCCACCAGGCCAATACCTAAAATAGAAATTACCGAAGCCAGTGTTTTACCCATTGAGGTTAATGGGTACATACCACTATAACCTGATGTGGTAAGCGTTGAAACACTCCACCACATAGTTTCGGGTATACTTGCAAATACATTTGGTTGGGCATCATGCTCTACATAAAACATAATGCTCGATACCATTATCATTAAAAAAATGATAAGCATTAAACTTATCACAAGCTCTTCGCGTTTTGCTTTGAACACAGCCGATATCATATTAGTAGCATGCATGTAGCGCGATATTTTAAGTATGCGCACAAGCCTCAACAAACGAAGTACCCTGATAAATCGTAGGTCGTAGCCAATGAACATTGGCAGGTAAAAAGGAAGAAATGCGAGCAGATCGATAAGGGAACTGAAAGTGAACATAAAACGCAACCTACCCCATAGCGGGTGCGCATACTTCACTTTATCAGATGCAGTTACCGACCATACCCGCAATACATATTCAATAGTAAACACAGCAACTGAAAATATCTCAAATCCATAGAACAGGGTCTTAAACTGCATGTAAAAACTCTCCATTGTTTCCAACGACACGGCCAATACGTTCAGTGAAATAATTGCAATAAGAAAAATATTGAACACCCGGCTCGGCATGTTGTGGTGATCGTCAGCATCGAGCATTGCAAAAACCTCATGTTTAAACTTGCGCGTCATACAACAAAATTACCCGCAGAGCAAAAAAACTACATGAATAGCATCAGGTTATAACATGATTTTGCTCATCATCTTACTATCCCCCTTAATTCATACCTTTGCAAGTATGAAAGAATATCCCTTTACCATGAAACTTGCAAGCTGGCTTATTATAGCCGTATTGGGTACCGTTATACTTATTTATACCAAAGATTTTTTATTACCCGTTGTTATTGCAGGGCTTATATCAATGCTGCTGTACCCTGTTTACAAAAAACTAAAACGCTGGAAACTACCTAATGCACTTTCTGTGATCATTACCATGATGATAGTGTTTGTGCTACTCATTACCTTAATATCACTGGTAAGCAAGGAACTTACATCAATGATGGCCGATGCCGGCGGCTTATCGGGTAAAATAAACAGCAAGTTCAATGCACTGCAAACCTATGTTGCCGGGCATTTTGAAACAGAAGGAACCATAAACAATTTTATTGCCAACGCAAAAAACAAACTGCTTGACTATACAGGCGTACTTGTTTCAGGAACCATTGCCGGAACAACAAATATTATGAGTACACTGGTGCTGATAATTGTATATATATTTTGCTTTTTATTTTATAACCGCGCGTTCAAAACCTTTGCCTTTGCACTTTTAGCCGACGAATCGCAAAGCCAGGCCAGTGGCCTTATACACGACATTCAAAAACTGGTGCAAAATTACCTGGTTGGGCTACTTATGGTTATAACTATAATAGGAACACTTAACAGCGTTGGCCTGTTAATTATAGGTATTGATCACCCGATATTTTTTGCTTTTCTGGGAGCCATGCTTACTGTAATACCTTATATAGGTATTACAATGGGCGCTTTAATAACTGCACTGTATGCGTTGGTTACAAAAGATACCGTATTTCCTGCCGTGGCAGTAATGGTGGTAATGTTCTCTATACAAATACTCGAATCGAACCTTATTACACCGCGCATTGTAGGTTCACGTGTAAGTGTCAATCCCTTTGTTGCCATAGTTGCCTTGCTTATAGGTGGCCAAATATGGGGCATACCGGGCATGATAGTTGCTGTGCCACTTGTTGCTATTCTTAAAGTAATATTCGATCTGTATCCTTCTACACAGGCATTGGGCTATTTTATTGGTAATGAACTTACCGATAAAACCAATGACCCTAAAACCCATTTCCATCCCATTCAAACAAATCAGGAAGATAAACCTGAAGCTTGATTTTAATCAATAAAAAAGGGGCATTCAGCCCCTTTTTTATTATAAAATCTGTTCTTTATTCTTTTACAAACTTTGTTATGCTAACTGCCGATCCGCTAGTTACTTTTACAAAGTATACACCCGAAGCCAAACCTGCAATATTTACTTGCACAGGTCCCGCATTCAAATCATGTTGTAATGTTACAAGTTCATTACCCAGTATATCTACAACCGCTACTGAGGCCGGTATAGGTCCGCCTGCAGTTACATAGTCAATGTATAGTGATTGACCCGCCGGGTTAGGATACACTTTCACACTTGCACCGGCCTGGCTGATACTAGCTACACCAAGTGGTTCCGATTTCAAATACATGTTATCTATTTTCAATACAGAGCCAATGTACTTAGCAGGAAGTGACCCATTTGTATTATGACTCGATGAAACTGCAGTAACCACCAGTGTATCGGGAGAACTGCCAATGTTAAAGCCTATCTTGCCCTGCACCCAGTTTCCACCAGTAGAAAGGTAATTCAAACCTGCTCCGTTTGTAGTTCCATTCTTTAAAAAATTCATGTACACTGCTGCTGTATCGCCTGCAGTAGGAGCATATTTATATTCAAAGAACAAGGTATCGGTTTGCAGGGTATATGCATAACCGCCCTCCTCTACACAATTACAACTACCCGTGCAGTTTTGAGGGCAAACATAAAAGCCGGTACTTACCATACCAGGCTGTATACCTGAATTATGAAAATTTGCTGTAGTCAGTTGGCATGAATATTTTCCTCCAAAAGCATCCTTACTTTGGTTTACACCAACATACAGTGAGTACCATCCTACAGGAGTCCATGACGTATCAGACACCCAGTTTTCAAAATCTCCATTCAAATCAGCCGGCTGGCTGGCAACGCCCGTAAAATTAACACTGTCAATGGTCAATACACTACCCGGTATTCCCTTTCCGCTTCCTACCACCTTTGTTGATGTTGCTGCCCCAAACACTACTGTGTCAGGCGTAACAGATAAAGCAGGGCTGAATGTCCCGGTAAAAAGTTTATACTGACTGGTGGTATCGCTTACCGGGAAAAAATACTGTCCTACTACAGCGCCTTTAAGTTTAAAAAAGGCAAGTATCAGTGCGGTATCTTTTGACTTTATAGTGTATTTATAATGCAGGCTTATACCTTTTGCCATTTGAGCATATGGTATACCACCTTGTACCACACTGCCATTGGGGTTTCCGTCAATAACATATCCGGCAATAGTATCCATACCTATCTTTACGCAGGTAAGTTGAATTGCATAATTGCCATGAAATGATTTGGTAACGCGCACTGCATTATCAGGTAATGTATTACTATACCCATTATTCGACTGCTCGTTGGATGTCATGTAATACATGGGATCCATCCATGGTGTATAGTTCCAGTTCTCAAATCCCCCATTAGGGATCGCTTGTGCAAAAACCTTTGCGCCTATCATTAAGGTCAGACCTAGTAGTAATATTTTTTTCATGCTGGTTATATTTTATCACACTAATTTACAAATTATAAGAATATCACCATTCGGGTGGTATGAAAATACTCTCAACCCTGCAATAAAGAAAGCAGGAGTTGAACGACCGGATGAAAGCCCCGTTTAACAAATTAGTAACATTCCGTTAATCTCCTAACGACCTTATTCCGGTAGGTTTGCATCCGTTAAAAGCCTCCCTGATAAAGGCAATAAATTATTAAAAACAGTTAAAAACAAACTATGAAAAAACTCTACATTTTAGTTTCACTTGCATTAGTTGCGTTTACATCAAACGCACAGCTTACCCTTACCGGAACAAACTACGTACAAAACTTCGACACCATAGCTAGCGGATTACCTATTGGCTGGGCTACCTATTCAGCAGCTACCAGTTCAAGTTTGGGAACCCTTTATGCCTTTGGCGGCGGTGCAGCATTTGGCGCATGGTTTGACACCCTCGATTGTCCTTCTGACGTTTTCGGACACGGTTTTAAAAACTGTGCATCATACGATGCCTCTACCGATTCAATGACATGCTCACAGCAATTGGCAATTACAAACAGAGCATTAGGTGTTCGCCAATCAGGAGCTACCGGTTTCGATCCTGGTGTTTCTTTTGCATTGGAACTTGCTAATACAACAGGCTTCCAAAACTTCAACCTTACATTTGAATTACAAGGTTTAGATATAAGGAGCACAAGAACAACAGCATGGACAGTTGATTACGGTATGGGATCTGCACCAACCACATTTACCCCTGTTACCCCTACATCTGGTACTATGACAAGCGGTGGAACTTTATTCACCAGCAACCATATCGTTGTTAGTTTCGGTACTGCACTTGATAACCAAAGTGGACCGGTTTGGATACGTATCAGCAGCCTTGCAAAAACAACAGGTTCTGGTAGCCGTACCACATCTGCAATTGACAACTTTGCTCTTGCTTATACTCCTGTAGGCATTCAAACACTTGCATCTGAACCTATTGCTTTCAAAACATTAGGTATTGGTAACTCAAACAATGTAAACTTTAGCTGCACGGCTAACGTAACTGGTAAATACAGCTTAAACATTTATGACATTACCGGCCGCCAGATCTGCACCAAGCAAGTTGAATTAACCCCTGGTGTACCAACCACCGTTTCTGTTAATGACAAAAGCCTGGTTGCAGGTATGTATATTGCACGTATTACCGATGGTAATGCAGTAGGTATAACCAAAGTTATTGTTCAGTAATAAAATACCCATACCTCTCTAATTAAAAACCGCTAAGGAAACTTAGCGGTTTTTTTGCTTTTTTTAAAGTCGTCCGCCAATCGGAGTTCTTTACTTAATAATAGAAACCTTCCCCATATACCTATGATCCTTACGATAAATATCTTCCACTTCTATCAACCACACATATGTATCTTCCTGGCAAACTTTACCGGATAAGCCATTCTGTACTTTTCCATTCCATCCTTTGTTAATATCAGTACAATGATACAACTGCATACCCCACCGGTCAAATATCCACATTTCGAATGTTTTAATGCCAACTGCTTTTGCAGTAAACAGGTCGTTCTTGCCATCTGCGTTTGGAGTAAATGCATTAGGTACATATATATACACACTATCGCATGCAGACACTGTAATCGTTATTGAATCCTTGGCTTGTTTTGTACATTCATTTGTGCCGATAACATAATAAGTAGTAGTTAAAAGCGGATTAGCAACAGGGTTTGTTGCAGTAGTTGAATTAAGACCTGAAGCAGGGCTCCATGAGTACTTACTTGCGCCTGAAACATTTAAAGTTGTAGAGCCACCCTCGCAGATATTTTGCTCACCACTAATTTTAAGATCAATTGCGCTATCCTGAATTACTGTAATTGTAACAGAGTCTTTTGCTGGCTTAGTACAACTTCCGCCACTACCCGTTACTATGTATGTTGTTGTAACCCCGGGACTTGCAACTGGGTTTGCAATGTTAATTGCACTCAAACCGCTCGCAGGGCTCCAACTGTATAAAGTAGCACCTGAAGCATTTAAGGTGACAGAGCTACCCTTACATATACTTTGCGCACCACTTATACCAAGAGTAATTACACCCCCAGGTATTATTGTAAGTGCAACTGAATCCTTAACTGGTTTCGTACATAAGCCACCGGCACCTGTTACTGTATATGTAGTGGTAACATTTGGGTTTGCGACAGGGTTTGCAATATTAGTTGCAGTTAACCCGCTTGCAGGGCTCCAGCTATATGAAGTAGCCCCTGAAGCATTTAGTTGAGTTGCGCTGCCCGCACACATCGTCTGCGGCCCACTTATTGTAAGCGAAATTGAACTGTCCGGGGTAACGCTAACAACAACAGAATCTTTAGCCTGTATGTTACACTTACCTATAATACCTGTTACGGTATATGTTGTGGTAACACCGGGGTTTGCGACCGGGTTTGCAACATTAGTAGCGCTTAAACCGCTTGCGGGGCTCCAATTATATGAGGTAGCCCCTGAAGCATTCAGTTGAGTGGCATCGCCTGCACAAATCGCCTGCGGTCCGCTTACAGTGAGGGGAACTACACTATCCGCTGTTACTGTAATATTGGCCGTATACGTACATGTTGGATTAATTATGCTTACAGAATAATTAGTAGTACCACCAGGACTAACTACAATTGAACTTGTACTTGCACCGGTACTCCACAAATAAGTTTGCCCCCCTGAAGCGGTTAACGTGGTTGTATCACCGGAACATACTGTTGTGTTACCTGTAATGCCCATTAGTACCACTGAAATATCATCAACATAATAGCCCGGATAAACATTAGAGCAGCCCGGACAGGAACTAGTCATCGTTGTATGCGCATCATCAAAAAAATTGCCCACACCTACATAGTTATATGCACTGTCTGCAGTATAACAGCCTGCAATAGTGGTCCAATTTACCTGGTCAGTTATAACAGCTGTTGAATGTACAGCCGCGATATTATTGACTAAAAAAGATTTATGCATAGAAAACCTTATTCCATCATTATTTGTAGTATTAATACAATCGGTAGCGCTCACTACTTTCATTGAAACATAATAAGTTTGCCCAGACACTAATGGACTAATAAGTTTTGCGTAAATGTTTTCTCTGTAATTTACTGTTACCGTAGGTGCCATTGTTACCTGTGCCATATATGCGACCCCAGTACTCGCCGAATGATTGCCCCAAACATTAGATGGCACCTGGAAACCAGGTGAACCACATGCATTGAGATATTCCACCTGGTAGGAACAACAATTATCGACGTAGGATGGGTACCAACCAATTGCATTTGCAATTTGAGTATAGGTAGTAGGGCAGCTCGAACATTGCTCAAAACTCCAATTCGGAACCAGATTTTGTGAAAAAAGGTTATTGCTAACCAACAGTAATATAATAAGTTTAATTCGCTGTACTTTATCAGAAAAGGAAAACACTCCCATGTCTTACAAATGAATGGTTATCGCAAAGCTACACAATAACGCGTACAAATTCCTTATATTTGCTAAACAACACACCTTATATATGAAAACACTATTGCTGGCACTAACCATATTTACAACATCAACTTCATTTACCAATTATGTGCGCCCGTCGCAATATGTGTATATTGATGTAGGCGACACCAAGCAACCCTATTACCATAAAGCCGATGATTGTAAGGAAATAAAAAAAGGTGATAAAATAAAAAAAGTAACCCTTACCGACGCCGTAAACAAATACCATCTTAAACCTTGCCCTGATTGTTATAAACCTGATGGGAAATAAGTTTCACACCCTCTTTCTACATGAGATGATCATCTGTTTCTGAAGGTTTATGCACTTGATTAAGTATTTCGGTTTTATTCTGATACTATGTTGCTGCACAGTTGAAGCTGCACATGCACAAACTACCTATGCCGATTCACTGAAAGCAGAACTGCAAGGCATATGGCGCATGGATGACGATACCAACGTGGTACTTGTTTTTTATGGCGACAGTATGATGCACCGTATGGTTCGTACATCAGGCTCGGGGAGGGTACGTTTCAGGGTAACCGATAAAAGCTGCGACAGCACGCGTTACAAGAAAAAGAACTCGTGGTACCTTGAAGAAACGTTTCGCTATTACAAAAACAAAATGCCATTGGAAGATAGGCTTTGCAATAAAATAATATACCTGAAGAACGATATGCTGATATTAAAACGCAATGATCTGTTTGAAGACTACACCAGGTTAAGAAACATTCCAGCCCAGAAAAAATAATGTGTTATAAGGTAAAAGTAAAAGCCAGTATTGAGGATCTTCAGAAAAGGTACGATGCGGTATTTGAACAAAAACTTGAAGAGCTGCATGAGCATGAAGAAGCATCAGGTTTCGGCCACCCACATTTACCCGTAATTACCAGCGAAAACAATAGCAAAATACAGCTAATGGAATGGGGCCTTGTACCTGGCTGGGTTAAAGACGAAAAAGCTGCGGCTGAAATGCAGAACGTAACACTTAATGCCCGTAGTGAAACACTATTTGACAAGCCATCGTTTCGTAGTATTTTGAAAAAACGTTGCCTTATTCTTATAAATGGTTTTTATGAAACCCAACACAATGGCAAACATACAATACCTTTTTTTATTCACCTGAAAAACTCGGCGCTTTTTGCCTTAGGTGGTTTATACGACGAATGGGTAAACACCAATACAGGAGAAATATTTAGAGGCTTCAGCATAATTACGGTTCCGGCCAACCCGCTTATGGCCCACATTCACAATACAAAAAAACGCATGCCACTTATTTTACCTCAACAAAACGAGAAAGACTGGGTGAAGCCGGATATAAGTGAGCAACAGATAAAAAGCTTTATTACCCAATACCCTGAAGCCGATATGCAGGCCGAGGAAATAAAGAAACAAAGCGATACACTTTCGTTGTGGGAATAAAAAAAACCCTGCAGCAAAATGCCACAGGGTTTTATAAAATATATTGAAATATTAAAGAGTACCTGCTTGTGAAGATTTCATCACTTGCATAACTTCATAGTAATCCTTGGTGTTAAGACCAGGATGTTGCTTAATAACCGCAGTAGGAATAACAACTACTTTAAAGTTAAACGCAACAGGTGCAGCCGGAAGGCTACCGTCAGAGTTTTGCAATTGAAGTGTAACATAGCCTACAATATAATTGAATGACAGGGTTTGTTCAACGCCACCGCCTAGCGGGTAAGTATAAGCCAATGGAGCCCAGTTACCGGCAGTTGATTCAAAATAAACTACTACTACAGCATTTGCCACAGCGTTTGCATCAATAGCAGGAATAGGATAAGTGGCAATCATAAATGATGAACTTGCAGTCCAATCGCCGGGATTGCTGGTACCTGCATAAGCACTTCCAGCAAGACCATAAGGGCCTTGAGGACCTGTTGGGCCAGCTGCACCTGCAGGGCCGGCAGCACCACCGCAACCTGTGAATAAAGTAGCAAACAATGCTGCCACTGTTGTTAACAATGTAATTCGTAGAGTTTTCATGTTGTGTTTGTTTTTTAGTTAATACTGATTTAAGAATGTATGTCAAAGATAAAAAAACTAAGATGAAGATTGAATGAATAATGAGGACACTGAAAAAATTATGCAGCTATATCCTTTTAGGTGTATTTATGTCGCAAAAAAATTGGAACTTATATTGATTTTTATATATTTGTAACAATGGAATAAGTCGCAGGACTTATTGAAAACCAAATAATAACAACTCTAAAAACACTTTACATGGAAAACACTCCACAAATTAGCACCAGCGGAATTATGGCTCTCTTAATGGGATATCTGCTGGTTATTGGAATCATTATGGTATTCGTTATTATCTGCGAATGGCGGATATTTACAAAAGCAGGTAAACCAGGATGGGCATGCCTTATTCCTATTTACAATTTAATTGTATTTCTGGAAATTATTGGTAAGCCATGGTGGCATATGTTTTTATTACTGATACCTTTTTACAACATTTACCTTGGTATTAAGTATGTTAACCTGTTTTCCAAGAGCTACGGACAAGGGGTTGGTTTTACAATTGGCCTTCTGTTCCTGAATGTTATTTTTATGGCTATTATGGCCTTCAGCAGCAGCATTAAATACGTTGGCCCGGCAGGAGCACCTGCACCGGTACCTGCAAGCTAACATTGCTTTTTTCTATTATAAAAGCCTCTGTAACACAGGGGCTTTTTTTATGCCCCTACCTTTTATCGTTTTTTAACAAAGACCTTTTATTCATTACATTACCTTTGGCGCCTATAATTGTTCGTTTTGAAAAAGCACATCTGCACGTTTATTTTTTCAACTATACTGGTATCAAGTGGCTTTACACAAGCCAACCAGGCTATTACCATTAGTGGTAAGGTAACCGATATACATGGCAGCGATAACCTGTACCAGGTAGTAGTTGTGAACGAACGCACATCGGAAGGAACACTGGCAGCACCTGGTGGAATATTTAAAATAACCGCCCTACATAGCGATACCATATTATTTACAGCAAGTGGCTTTGCAGTAAAAAAAATATGCCTGAACGATTCTGCTTACAAACCAAGCTACACCATTCATGTTATGCTCGATAGCTTACGCTTAAGCCTTGCCGAAGTAAGGATCTATCCGACCAAAAGCCTGAACGAAATTGATGTAAGAAAGAACCAGCTGGGTAACATTCCCAAAACAGATGTTTACGCAAGCTCTGCATCAAGCCCAATCAGTTACCTGTATGAGCGGTTCAATAAAATGGAACAATCGAAACGTAAAGTAGCTCAACTGCAGGATGAAGAGAACAGGCGCGAGGTATTAAAAGATATTTTTCATTTATACATTAAGAACGACATCATCGATCTGGATGATAGTAAATTCGATTCGTTCATCGATTACCTGAACTTCAGCGACAACTTTATAAAGAATGCCACCGATTATGAGTTACTGATGGCCATAAAGTACAAGTATGAGGCCTTTGAGAATGCAAACTCATATTATGAGCCACCGGCAAAGCACTGACATTTCAGGTAATTAATTTATTTCGTTACCATGGGTACCACAGCCATAGTTAAGCGGCTAATGCATACAAGATCGCCTGTTTCGTTTCGTATTTCAATATTCCATACCTGTGTAGTACGCCCAACATGTATGGGTGTAGCCCTGCCAGTTACAAGTCCGCTTTTTACAGCTTTAACATGGTTGGCATTTATTTCAATACCCATACACTGAAACTTTTCGGTATCAATAGTAAGTACCGCTGCAATGCTGCCAAGGCTTTCGGCAAGCACAACCGAAGCACCGCCGTGCAATATACCATAGGGTTGATGTGTGCGTTTATCTACCGGCATGGTTGCTTCAATATAGTCCTCACCTACTCCGGTAATGCGTATATCAAGCACTTCCAGTATAGTGTTCTTCGATAGTTTATTTAACTCTTCAAGTGGAAATATTTTAAGTTTTGGCCTCATAGCAGGTAATTTGTTTTTAATGCTTTGCAAAGCTATTGAAAATGGCATCTATTTTGTTAACCTTTGTTAAGAAACCACAATAAGCGAAACCATTTATACGTTAATACGTATTATGAATCCGTAATAACATTGAATATAATGAAACGACTGTTGATTATTCTCATCATTGGCTTTTCAGCCACATCGGCATTTGCACAATGCGCTTTTCAGGATAACAAACAAGCTGAAAGGAAAGATCAGTATTCAAAGTCATCGCAAACATGCATTAAAAATTCAGAGAATGCCATGAGCGCACAAAACAGCAAGTTTCAAAAACCTAAGTACGCTGCCGAATTAAAGCCCGATGCTGATGTAAAGAAGATCAGGAAGGCGCAGTTTTAATTTTTTACACTAATTCAATATGCAGTTCTTTGCACGAAGCACACATACACAAAGTGAAAATGTTGGCACTATAATTGGTATGCTATGGGGCACTGCATTAGTGCTTGCGATCATTACGGTTGCAATTGTTGCTATATACCGTTTTTCAAAGAGTCTCTTTCGCAAGGCGCATATTTAATTACTAGTATTAGGTTCGATTTCCTAGTTGGGGCGCCATTCGCTCCCTGCTTGCCTGAGTATCCTATCCTCGCATCTTAACAGCTAACCCGCGCCCACCTTTTGCCTATTTCTTAGCTCCCTGAGGTTTTCAATGAATTTCTAGCAATAGTATTCTATTCTTTTAATAAACTTAACTCCCATCCTGCCAAATCTGTCAGGATGGGAGTTCTTTATTTCTTAGCATAGCTCCACTTCATTCAACCGATACTGCGCCCATGTCCGTTACCTGGCCGGCATTTACTATTATACCATTGTATACAGCCACCCTATAAGGGTATTGCGGTATTATTACAATCTCATATGTTCCGGAGGCAAGACCCTGTACTTCAAATCCGCCATTTAATGTACTGGAAAAAGTGGCGGAGGTATCTGCATTTGCAATAGCAAGCACTGCAAACTGAGATGAGAACGGGGCAATATTTCCTTTAATGCCACCTGTAGTAGGTGCAACATTAGCCCTGATGACAGGTTTTAAAATGTAAGAACCTGAACCATTTGCCACCACTGACATAGCAGCATCGAAATCGAGTACCATTTTAAAGGTCGAAATACCACTGAGGTCGGTGTTAACGTCAAGCTTTAAACCTGATTGTTGCGCACTGGGTGTTTCGAGCGGGTAAACAGTACCATTTACCTTTACTGTATTACCGGTAGGGCCCAGTATAAGCCGTATTTGCGAAACCATACCCGAAGCCACCGTACCGCTTGCAAGCAATGTATCTTTACCATTAGATAAAGTAAGCAGGTTATACACACCTGCATTTATGTTAAGCGATACCCAACCGGAAGCCGTATTTACCTGGGCTGCCGTTATATTAACATTCACTTGCTGGTAATCGGCAGGGGCATCTGTCATATACATATAGTACGACGTTTGAGAACTGCTCTGTGGAGTTTCTTTTTTACAAGCTGAAAAGAAGGTAATTAGTAAGGCCCCAAACAAAGCCAATCCTATTTTCTGTTTTGTTTTCATAGCTCATTGGTTTTAAGTTAAAATACCTTTGATTTTCTTAAAACAAATGTAGGCTGAGGTTTCACCATACTTTTCTGTTTTTCGACCAACAGAAGAAAATGCTACGTGAAACTTAGTTAAGAGTGTTTGTTGTGAGTTTTAACTTCCCAAGATTTTCTTACTCTTTCTTATATTCTAAATGTTAAGCCAGTCTCAACCAGGTAAGGTGTACCAAGCCCAATCTCAATGTGTAATCCTATGGGGCCGATATAAAACCTTACTCCATCTAAATATTGCACACTCGGATATCTCATAACATGATTAGCACCAAGCGTTGGTCGAAAAGAATTCAGGGGAGGTGTTGGAGTAACCACATCTGTCCAGAATGAAACACCGAAACGAAATCCTGTATAAATATCGACATGCCTGCCCAAAGGCAAATCCAATAGAAGCCTGGTCGCCACATTCAGTCTTGATAAATTCTCGGTATAAGGAGTATTATACGCATCTTGCGGAGCACCCGTCGCAGTTTGGTATGCAGCCCCTAATCCAACTGTCAGCCATTTAAGCATACCATAATCAACTATTCCGTCAAACACTGCTGATTGTGATATCCCTACTGCATCAGCCTGACTTCCTCCCGCACCAAAACCATATATATTAATTAATATTGTACTTCCACCTATACCACCACTTATATACCATTTGCCCTTTATGCTCCTACTCCAATTATCTGCAGGTTTAACTGTTCTTCCTGTATCACTCTGTGCAATACCAACCAAAGAAAATGCAAATAATAACAATAATAATATATGATATTTTAAGTGGCGCATTCCATTAAAGAATAGTATCAAATTTATTGATTTATTCTTTTGTATGGTGAACGGCCAAATAATTAAACAAATGATTTTCGAACAACGTTTAACGTTATTCGATTTAAGAGGCCTTAACTCCGTTAAGATTATCCGGTATAAACATCTGGCTACCCTCAGGTGTATTCAGCTCACCTAAACCAATTGCCTTACGCTTTTCATTTAAGGTCATCCACCAGGCTTGCGCAAGTAAATTCACACGGCTCTCCTCATCTTCACGTATCTCCTGAAAATGTTGTTTATCTATTTCAAGGCAATAGCGGCGGCCATCGAGCTTTTCAAATTCAGGTATAAGGTTGCGGTTAAGGCTGTCGATGAACAAGTGCAGTTCAGGCAACACGCAATTAGTAATTAATGATTTACGTGCTTCCTGCATATTGCTATATGTTTTGTTATCGGGATCATTCAGCAACTGACTGCTTATGCCATATACATTACATATATCGCGCATATTCATTTTCTGCCCTTCCCATAAACCCAGGTC
>Ga0206897_1023_pt1 | contig 43947 bp, 32 predicted proteins | sample Alteio_BWOrgHeat_49_FD_152972 | JGI IMG/M metagenome (GOLD analysis project Ga0206897, IMG submission 152972) | Enriched cells from forest soil in Barre Woods Harvard Forest LTER site, Petersham, Massachusetts, United States -... | ecosystem: Environmental > Terrestrial > Soil > Temperate forest >... | reverse complement strand
GGACTGGACTACGCGGCACACGCGAGCCGACTGCGCGGCGGGTGTGGACTACATCGCGGCCAGCTGGACCTTTTGCTGGAGCTCCATGACGTTCTCGCGGAAGAGGCTGTCTGTGTCCATGAGATCTTTGACGGTCTGGCAACTATGGATCACGGTCGTGTGGTCGCGGCCGCCGAAGTGCTCGCCAATGGTCTTGAGCGAATTCTTGGTGAAGGCTTTGGCCAGGTACATAGTGATCTGGCGCGCTTGCACGATCTCGCGTTTGCGGGTTTTCTGCAGTAATTTATCATAGGATACATCGAAATATTCACATACCATGCGCTGTATGGTTTCGATGGTGATCTCCTTACTGCTAGTTTTCACGAAATTACGGAGTACCTTTTTAGCCAATTCCAGGTCGATTTCCCTCTTATTCAGCGAAGATTGTGCCAAAAGAGATATTAATGCCCCTTCCAGCTCACGGACATTGCTATTGATATTATATGCCAGGTATTTCACCACTTCCTTGGGCATCTCGAGGCCGTCGTTCTTCATCTTGCGCTCAAGGATGTCGATTCGGACCTCATAATCAGGCACCTGCAAATCCGCGCTGAGACCCCAGCGAAAACGGCTCAACAGTCGCTCCTGCAGTCCATCCAGGTCTTTGGGTGGTTTGTCGGAAGAAAGGATCAGCTGTTTACCACTCTGGTGCAGGTGGTTGAAAATAGCGAAGAAAGCGTCTTGTGATTTTTCCGCACGGCTGAAGAACTGTACATCGTCGATGATCAGGACGTCGACCAGCTGATAGAAATGGATGAAATCGTTGATGGCATTGTTCCGGCTGTGATCCACGAACTGGTTGATGAACTTCTCCGAGCTCACATATAATACGACCTTGTTTTGATGGAGCCGCTTGACCTCATTACCGATGGCCTGGGCCAGATGCGTCTTGCCCAACCCTACCCCGCCATAGATCACCAGGGGGTTGAAGGAGTTCGCGCCCGGCTTCTCCGCGACCGTCTTCCCGGCCCGGCGCGCCACGCGGTTGCAATCCCCCTCGACAAAGGCGTCGAACGTGTATACCGGGTTGAGCTGCGCGTCGATCTGCATCTTCTTCAGCCCGGGGATCACAAAGGGATTCTTGACAGGGTTGTTTATAATAAGAGGAAAATCCATTTCGTTGTTAGAAAAAGTTTTATACCCGTGCGCCGGAACATCCATGGTCAAGGGTTTGTTCTGATGATTGCCGCTATCTACCATGATCCGGTACTCCAGCATCGCATCCTTCCCCAAGATCCGCCGCAAGGTCTTCGCTAATAAATTTACATAGTGCTCTTCCAGGTATTCATAAAAAAACTGGCTGGGTACCTGTATCACCAGGACGTTGTTTCTTAACTCAACAGGCTTGATCGGCTCGAACCACGTTGTATAATGCTGCCACTCTACGATATCCTTGATTATTTCCAAGCATTGACTCCAAACTTTATCAAACGTTTTTGCCATTATACAATAACCAATTTTTATGCCGATTTAAGAATAGTAGTGTCAAAAAAAAAATCTAAGGAATCGGATTCTAAAAAGTTGCGCAGGGCGGCGAATATCAAAACTTTTCAGGAAATAAAAAATTTTTTATTCACTTGTTTTTTTTGCGTTCAATACAGTTTTGACATACATCATAAAGAATCATTTTTTTTCTACAAGACTCTTGTCCAGCTTGACTAAATCCAAACCTTGCAAAAACGATCCTTCACCATTCGCAGGCCGTTTCAACTTTTCAAAAACCCTTTGCTTCAGGACTTATTCACATCTCATGCGGGTTGGAAACGGTTGCCAGGCAACCGCCTCCTCGAGGCATAGAACGACAGTAGTAGTGGATCCAGGCGTAAAACAGCAGTTGACCCTGCCGATACGATTTAAACTTACTTTGTATGAAGAAGGAAGACGCGAGCTTCGATGTGAACGAACCTTTCTTCATATATGTAGAGTTTGTTGTGAGGTCATTGAAGATACTATTTTTTTGATTGCATTTTTAAATCCTTAATTTTTTTTTTTTGAGAACCATCAAACCGTTTTTTCACGGTATTTATTCTCTATGAGAGACGAATTTTATATCTCCTACAGGCAGAACTATTTATAGTAAATTTGTGCCCCACATGCAAAAGGTAATCGAGTTGAAGGTATTGCCGGCCGAAGCGGCAGATGACCAACGCCTCCTGGATCATATGGCTCGCACCCTGGGTGTTCGCCTGGAAGACATCACCGGCTTCCATTTGTTGCGACGTGCGATCGACGCCCGGCCGCGACAACCGAAGATCCTTCTGACGTTGCAGGTTTTCATCGGTGAGCCTTTCCATGAAACAGTCGTGGAACCTATTCGCTTTAGGGATGTATCGCAAGCCGCACGCCAGATTTTGGTGATCGGCGCGGGTCCCGCAGGTTTGTTCGCCGCCTTGCGCCTCATCGAGAAAGGCATCCGGCCCGTTCTGCTGGAGAGAGGCAAGGACGTACGCGCGCGGAGAAGGGATTTAGCAGCGCTGAATAAAGAAGGTGTGATCAACCCGGAAAGCAATTATTGCTTCGGCGAAGGCGGCGCCGGCACCTACAGCGATGGTAAATTATATACGCGCAGCAACAAGCGGGGAGACGTCAACCGCATCCTGCATCTGCTCGTCCAGTTCGGCGCAGATCCCACCATCCTGGCCGACGCGCATCCGCATATCGGGACCAACAAACTGCCGCATATCATCCAGGCCATGCGTCAACAGATCATGGATAGCGGCGGAATTTTCCTCTTTGAGAAGAAGGTTGTAGATTTTGTTCTACAAGATTCCTTGATCAAAAGTGTAAAGACATCGGACGGCGAAAGCTTCGACGGCGATTCCATCATCCTCGCGACCGGTCATTCCGCCCGCGATATCTTCCGGCTCCTGCATCGAAAAAATATCTTGATCGAAGCAAAACCTTTCGCGCTGGGCGTACGCATCGAACATCCGCAGCCGCTCATCGACTCTATTCGTTACGGCATCCCTTCGCCTTATCTGCCACCGGCCGCGTATGCACTCGTGGAACAAATCAGGGGCAAAGGCGTCTTTTCCTTTTGTATGTGTCCCGGCGGTATCATTGCACCGGCAGCCACCGACGAGGGAGAACTCGTCGTCAACGGCTGGTCGCCTTCGCGTCGCAACAATCCCTACGCCAATTCCGGCATCGTCGTCACCGTGGAAGAAAAGGACATGCAACGGTACGCTGACCAAGGTCCTTTGATGGGATTGGCCTTTCAACAAGCCGTGGAACAAAAAGCTTTTGCGGCGGGCGGCGGACGCTTTGTAGCACCCGCACAACGCATGGCGGACTTCGTCGCCCGCCGCCCTTCTTCCAGCCTGCCGGATTGTTCCTATCTGCCCGGCATCCATAGCGTCCCCTTGCAGGAAGTATTGCCGGAGTTTATCTTTGAAGATCTCCGCAAGGGCTTCGAGGTGTTCGGAGAGAAAATGAAAGGCTATTTTACCAACGAAGCCGTCATCGTGGCCACCGAATCCCGCACCTCCTCACCCGTCCGTATCCCGCGCGACGCCGACACCCTACGTCATCCGCAGATCGCCAATCTCTTCCCCTGCGGAGAGGGCGCAGGCTACGCCGGAGGCATCGTCAGCGCCGCCATGGATGGGGAAAAAGTGGCTGACAGGGTGGCAGACCGTAATATTTGACTGCCGCCCGCGACCAATTGGGAAATTATTGCTATCTATGAATATTCTGGAAGTAAAGGAACTGCAAAAAGCCTTTGCAACGCAGACGGCGGTAGACCAGGTGAGCTTCTCGCTCGAGCAGGGCTCCATCTTTGGGTTACTGGGTCCTAACGGCGCCGGCAAGACTACGCTGATCCGGATGATCACCGGCATTTTCTACCCCGATTCCGGGAGTATCTTTTTCCAGGGCCGTCCCTTTGCTGCGCTCAAAGACAGCATCCACATCGGCTATATGCCGGAGGAACGAGGTCTTTACAAAAAGATGAAGATCGGCGAACAGGCCATCTATCTGGCACAACTAAAAGGCATGAGCCGGTCGGATGCGACGCGGAAGGTCAGGGAATGGTTTAACCGTTTCGAGATGCAGACCTGGTGGAACAAAAAAGTAGAAGACCTCAGCAAGGGAATGGGTCAAAAACTACAGTTCGTGACTACCGTCCTGCATCAGCCGCGGCTGATCATCCTCGACGAACCGTTTAGCGGGCTCGACCCCGTGAACTCCAATCTGATCAAAGAAGAGATCTATTCCCTCGCGCGTCAGGGCGCGACGATCATCTTCAGCACCCACCGCATGGAGCAGGTGGAAGAGATCTGCGATCATATTATTCTCATGAACCGGGGACGCAAGATCCTCGACGGCACCGTCGCGGGGGTGAAACAGGAATTCAAAGAAAATGAGTTCCGCATCGGGCTGGACAGCCCGCCGCCTTCCGAGCTGACTGCCGGCGCCTTCGAAGTCGTGGAACGGCGGGACGGGCAACTGATCGTGAAGATCACCAGTGGTCACCACCCCAACGATGTGCTCCGCTATTTTATCGATCGCGGGATCGGCATCACCTCCTTTACCGAGCTGCTTCCTTCTCTAAACGAAATTTTTATCAAACTGGTGGAAGGCACGCCTACCGCCAGACAATTCCACCGCTTATGAGTAAGATATGGCTGATCACGCGCCGGGAATACCTGACCCGTGTACGCAACAAGACCTTTCTGTTATCGACCTTTCTCTTCCCGCTGGTGATCATCCTCTTTATCGTCGGATCGGTGCTGATCCAGACCCAGACGCATACCCGCGCACGGATAGCCGTGGTCGATGCGAACGGCTATTTTAAAGATTATCTGAAAAGCGACAGCTCCATGAGCTTCGATTTCTCCGCCGGTCTCGACTCCGTCAACTATGCGGAACGGGGATGTACGGCCGTTATGATCATCCCGGTGTTGCCGGAAGGCAAAGAGACCGATTACCGGCTCAAATATAAATCGCAGCTAAGCCTTGGCGGGACGAGCGATCTCCAGAACCGGGTGAACGACGCCATCGTGGACCATATGATCTATCAGAAGACGACGATCAGCCGCGGGCGGCTCGACAGCATCCGCAACAATTCGCATATTGCCAGGCTGCAGGCGTTCGAAGACAATGGCAAGACCGCCAAGGCCTCCAACCAAACGATGTCCTTTGTCGTAGGCTATATCAGCGGCATCCTGATCTATATCCTCACCTTTATCTATGGCGCCATGGTGATGCGGGGCGTGATGGAAGAAAAGACTAACCGGATCGCCGAGGTCGTCGTGAGCTCGGTGAAACCCTTCGAGCTGATGATGGGAAAGATCACCGGCATCGGTGCGGTGGGGCTTACCCAGTTCCTGCTCTGGATCGTGCTCGTCGTGGGCCTCGCCATCGCGGCACAGGGCTTTTTGTCCGCCGAGACCTGGAAAGAGGTGCAACAGGCACAACAGACCGGCCAGATGGGGGGCCCCGCTGCCGGCCGGACAAGCGACCTGGCGGGTAACATCGCCAAGATCGACACTGCGGTCGGTGGCGCTAACCTGGGTCTGACCCTGCTCCTCTTCCTTTTCTATTTTATCGGCGGCTATCTCTTCTATTCTGCGCTCTTTGCCGCCGTCGGCAGCGCCGTCAACGAAGATCCCCAGGAAGCCCAGAGCTTGATGATGCCCATTACCCTGCCCGTTGTCTTTTCCTTTATTATAATGACTGTGGCCGTCCAGGACCCCGGCGGCCCGCTGGCGGTCTGGGCCAGCATCATCCCCTTTAGCAGCCCCATCGTGATGATGGCGCGCATTCCTGCCGGCGTCCCCGGTACGGTACCTTACTGGCAGCTGGGCCTATCGATGCTCCTGCTGGTGCTGGGTTTCCTCGGAACGGTTTGGATGGCCGGAAAGATCTACCGGGTCGGCATACTAATGTATGGGAAAAAACCCACATGGAAGATCATGTGGAAATGGGCTTTTCATGCTTCTTAGCAGTAAAAACCGGTGACATTTCAGGCCTTAGGGATGAATGGCAAAAAAATCGGGAGTGCCGGTGCAACATTACGAACACCCGTGCGTACTTTTATACGAAGGACGTCGTAAGATTCTGTAGGGATGCGGTGTGTCGCCTTTTCGTGCCGGCCTGCGGCCGGCGCCCAAAAGCCGCGGTCCGCGGCTTGTCCGAAGGACAGACGTTAGCGTATTGCCGAAAATGCGCTAATTTTTGAAAGGCGCATTTTCGGCACATCATTCGGCAGGCATAACATCAAGATAGATTTTAAGCCTCATGTGTAGTAGAAAACGGGACTGTTCTCAGCCCCGTTTCGTCTTTTGAGCCGCGTCCTGCGGCATTTGCGAATAAGCCGCGCATCCCGCGGCTCCGTGGGGGGAAGAGATCAGCTGGCCTGGAGCAGGCGCATTACGGGAAGTTCGGAATTGGGGGAATTGGCATCCTCGTCCTCGGGGCGAAATTCCACATTGAGCTTCACCGGGGTTTTTTCCCGGATGGTGATATTCGGCCGTTTGGCTGGTTGATAACCCTTTTTATTGAATTCGATAGTGATCTGTGCCGCCGGCAACTCTACAAAACGGAAATAGCCGTCGGAGTCGGTTAGAACCTCCTGCAGCTGGTTGGTGCCGGGTATAGTAGCGGAAACCACCACGCCGGGCAACGGTTTCTTGGTAACGGCATCCGTTACATATCCATTCAACACCCCTTCCACTTTTCCGATACCGGCTTTCGCGCCCAGGGCAGCCGGCAGGAGCAGCAGGAGGAAGAGTAACTTTTTTGGCGCAGCCATAAAACAGGTTTAGTTAGTTAGCAGGAATGTCCGATGGCAATCGTTGGTGTTTTAGGTCATATGGCGTCTGGACCCGGTTACAACACTAATATACTGGTTTTTTAGCAGATGTACAAAATTACGACTCCCCCAGGTCGATCTCGGTATTATCACCTATGTTCAGGCTGCGGGATTCGCCTTTGACCTCGGTGTCGCTGCCGATAAGGGAATGGGTCAGTACAATATCATAGAGGTCGGCAAAAGAACCGATGATGGAGTCTTTGAGGATGGAATAGTTGACGCGGGTCTTCTCCCCAATGGCCACATTGGGCCCGACGATGGAATTGCGAATATCGCATCCGGGGGCGATGCTCACGGGCTGAATGATGATCGTGTTCTCGAACTGATGTTCGGGAGCGATCGTCCCGCCGAATTTCTTCAGCAATTTCGCGTTGGAGTCCAGCAGCGTCTCCTTCTTCCCGCAGTCGAACCAGTTCTGGACCTTGAAGGCCCGGAATTTCACCCCGCTGCGGATCATGCATTCGATGGCGTCGGTGAGATTGTACTCCCCGTACGACGTGATATGGTTCCGGATATTGTTTTCCAGGCAATTGAACAGGACGGCCGTCTCCCTGATGCGGTAGATACCTACCAGGGCCATATTGGACTTGGGGATCTGTGGTTTCTCCACGACCCTCTCGATGCTGCCGTCGTCTTCCAGCTCCGCCACGCCGAAATTCCGGGGATCGTCTACCCTTTTCACTCCCAGCAGGGAATGCGGTTGGATGAGGACGTCTTTTACATCGTATTCGCAGATGGTGTCGCCCAGCACGATAAAGATCTCATCTTCCCCAACTATGGAACGGGTCAGCAGAACGGCATGGCCAATGCCCTGCCGCTCGTTCTGGTAGACGAAATGCGCGGATAGCTGCGGATATTTTTGTTTGACGAAGTCCTGGATCTTTTCCCCGAGATAGCCTACGATGAAGATGAATTCGGTGATACCCGCTTCCATCAACTGGTCGACGATGATCGAGAGAATGGTTTTTCCCGCTAAAGGGATCAAAGCCTTGGGCTGCGTGTAAGTATGCGGACGTAATTTTGTACCAGCGCCTGCTACGGGAATGATCGCTTTCATGTCAAAATGGTTGTTGTCGATTGCTCGAAACGGGCGTAAAATAGCGAAAATTATTCTTTTTGGCCTATTTTTGCGCCCTATGCAAAAGGACACCCTGGTCTTTGACCTCATTGAGAAAGAATTGGAGCGGCAGCGTCATGGAATTGAACTGATCGCTTCCGAGAATTTTACCTCCCTGGATGTAATGAAAGCCATGGGCACCGTATTGACCAATAAATATGCGGAAGGTTATCCGGGCAGAAGATATTATGGTGGCTGTGAGATCGTAGACCAGGTGGAACAGCTGGCCATCGACCGGTTGAAGCAGATCTTCGATTGCGATTATGCCAACGTACAGCCGCATAGCGGCGCCCAGGCCAACGCCGCGCTGCTATTGGCGATCCTCCAGCCGGGAGATACTATCCTGGGGCTCGATCTCAGCATGGGCGGGCACCTGACCCATGGTTCCCCTGTGAATTTCTCCGGCAAGCTTTACCGCCCCGTGTTTTATGGAGTAGGACGCGAAGATGGCCGTGTAGACTATGCCGGCATGGAAACGGTGGCCAAAAAAGAAAAACCTAAGGTGATCATCTGCGGCGCCAGTGCCTATAGCCGCGACTGGGACTATAAACGGATCCGGGCAATCGCCGATGAGATCGGCGCTTTCGTGATGTGCGATATGGCGCATCCGGCCGGCCTGATCGCCAAAGGGCTGCTGAACAGTCCTTTCGACCATTGTCATTTTGTTACTTCCACGACACATAAGACCCTGCGGGGACCGAGGGGCGGGATCATCCTGATGAAAAAGGATTTCGACAACCCCTGGGGGCTCAAAGATGTTAAAGGCAATATCCGGCCCATGAGCAACCTGATCGATATGGCCGTTTTCCCCGGCACGCAGGGAGGTCCGCTGGAGCATGTGATCGCCGCCAAGGCCATCTCCTTCGGCGAGATCCTCTCCGACGAATTCACCGTTTACGCTAAACAGGTCATCGCCAATGCCCAGGCCATGAACAAGGCTTTCCTGGGCAAAGGCTACAATATCGTTTCCGGCGGCACGGACAACCATCTGCTGCTCATCGATCTGCGGAATAAAGATATCAGCGGCAAAAAGGCCGAGATCGCCCTGGGCAAGGCCGGTATCACGGTCAATAAGAACATGGTCCCCTATGACGATAAGAGCGCCTTTATCACTTCCGGCATCCGGGTAGGCGTTCCGGCCATCACCACCCGCGGGATGAAAGAAGGTCAGATGGCTGCCGTGGTCGAGCTGATCGACAAGGCGCTGGTGAATGCGGAAAAAGACGATGTACTGAAGGGTATCTGTGGCGACGTGAGCACGCTGATGAAGCAATTTCCGCTGTATCCGGAACTGGGTTAAGTAAATTTAGCGATCATGCTGCAACGAATACAAACTGTTTGGACCTTGCTGGCCGCTTTATGCGCAGCGCTGACCTTTAAATTCGCCTTCTATTTCGGGAATATGAAGGTTGGGCTCAACGGGATAGCACCGCTGGAAGTGAAAGCATTGCCTACTTTTGGCGCGGGGTCTGTAAGCGCCGGTTCCGGTAGTGTCCTGATCCTGATCGTTACGGTCATCATCATTGCAGGTGCAATTATCAATATTTTCAACTTCAAGGCAAGGAGTAAGCAGCTCTGGATCACCATCGGGCTCCTTTTCCTGTCCCTGCTGAATATCCTTCTCTATTGGTGGAAGAGCGGGGTTCCCCCTTTTGAGTCCGGCAGTTACAGCGTCGGTATGCTTTTATCACTGGCTATACCGGTTTTTTTATTCCTGGCAGCCCGGGGCATCCGGAAAGACGAAAAATTGGTTAAAAGCGCCGACCGCCTTAGGTAGCTATGCAACAAACCAGGGGATTTTGGTTATTTTAGGTAAAACTCCCCTTATGCTACGAAACTACCTGCAGAGCGCTTTCCGCCATCTTTGGAAGCACAAGACATTCTCCTTCCTCAATATCGCCGGGCTCACTATCGGGATGTCGGCCTGTTTCCTGGTGTTCCTCTACGTCCGGTTCGAGCTCAGCTACGATGATTTCCATTCGAAAAAGGATCGCATCTACCGCATGGTCTGCGATATCAAGACGCCTACGGAGGTCATCCATGCGGATGTTTGTTCCAACCCCATGGCCGTGAATGCCAAATTAGAATTCCCGGAGGTAGACCAATTCTGCCGGTTCAGCCTGGGCAGCACGCTATTCCGCCGGGGAGAGATCAAATTCCAGGAAGACCGGACGGGTTTCGCCGACAGCACCTTTTTAAGGATGTTCGACTTTCCCCTGCTGCAAGGTGATCCGGCGACGGCTTTGCGGGAGCCTTTTAGCGTGGTCCTGAGCGAATCGGCCGCCAAAAAATATTTTGGGAAGGGGAACCCCATGGGCCAGCATCTCACCTGGACGGACGGGAACCAGGTCACCACGGTCACGGGGGTCATGAAGGACATCCCGGAGAACAGCCTGCTGAAGGCGGACGTGCTGGTGTCTCAAGCCACGTTTTCCCATTTCGATTCGGCCAATGACTCGCACTGGGGCAGCTTTGGCATGTATAGCTACCTGCTCCTGAAACCACACACCGACCCGAAGGCGCTGGAGAAGAAATTCCCGGCGTTCCTTCAGAAACGGGACGGTCACGAGATGCAACAAAGCCAGATGTATTTCAGCTTGTTCCTGGAGCCGCTTGCCGATGTCTATCTCAAATCCACGCGGGGTGGCCCGGAGACCGGCAGCATGACGAATGTGTATGTATTCTCCCTGGTGGGCATCTTTATCCTGCTGATCGCCTGTATCAATTTTATCAACCTCACCACGGCACGTTCTACGGAGAGGGCGCGCGAGGTCGGCATCCGCAAGGTCATCGGCGCGGAACGTTCCCAGCTCACGGGGCAATTCCTGGGCGAGGCGGTCGTGCTGGCGCTGCTGGCGTTCGTCCTGAGTGTGGGCGTCTGCGCGTTGCTGATATCGCCGTTCAATTTCCTCGCCGGGAAGACGGTGAGCACGGGCTTTTTCCACCATCCGGTTTATATGCTTTGGCTGCTGAGCATCGCCGTGAGCGTGGGGCTGCTCGCGGGGGTCTACCCGGCGCTGGTGTTGTCGTCCTTCCAGCCGATCCTGGTGCTCAAGGGACGGTTCTCGACGGGCTCGCGGGGACTGCTCCTGCGTCAGTCGCTCGTCGTCCTGCAGTTCACGATCTCCATAGGCATCATCGTGTCCACGATCATTGTACACAGACAGCTTTCCTTCATGCGCAACCAGGACCTGGGTTTCAACAACCAGCGGATGCTCGTGCTGGATACGCATGGCGACAATCACAAGACGGCGCTTAAGGATGAGATCGCCGGTCTGCCCAATGTGCTCTCCACCGCGATGTCTTCGAGCGTACCGGGTAGCGGTAACCCGGGCGCCTATAGCCAGGTCCAGAACGCAAAAGGGGATATGCAGATCGCCAATCTGGATCTCTATTTTGTCGATTTCGATTATATGAAACAGTACCAGATGAAGATGGTGGCCGGCCGGATGTTCTCGCGGGCCTTTGGAACGGATACGACCCACTCCATGATCATCAATGAAAGCGCGGTCCGGCTTTTCGGCTATCACTCCCCGCAGGACGCCATCGGCCGCAAGTTCTCGCAATGGGGCCGGGAAGGCCAGATCATCGGCGTCGTCAAGGACTTTCATTTCAAGAGCCTGCAAACGGAGATCAAGCCGCTGAGCATGCGGATCGAACCGAATGGCTGCGACCAGATCTCGGTGAATGTATCCGGCGCCAATCTCCCGGCCACCATCGACGCCATTGGGCAAAAATGGCGGAAGATCATCCCCTATCGTCCCTATAGCTTTGCCTTTGCCGATGAGATCTTCGACCGCCAATATCGTTCCGAAGAACGATTCGGACGGCTTTTTCTGAACTTCGCGATCCTGGCGATAGCCATCTCCTGTCTGGGTCTATTGGGCCTGGCCTCCTATGCCACGATACAGCGGACCAAAGAGATCGGCATCCGCAAGGTCCTTGGCGCCAGCGTGCCGCGGATCGTCAATCTCCTGTCGCGGGAGTTCCTGCTGCTGGTATTGATCGCGTTCCTGATCGCCACGCCGATCGCGTATTTCCTGATGCATGGCTGGCTCAAGGATTTTTATTACCGGATCGCGATCCCCTGGTGGATCTTCGCCCTGGGCGGCATAGGCTCGATGGTGATCGCGGTGCTGACGATCAGTTTTCAGGCCATCCGCGCGGCGATGGCAAATCCCGTGGAAAGTCTGAAATATGAATAAACTTCTTTTCCGCCGCCTCCGGCGGCGTGGCGGCTATGCCGTGCTGAATATATTGGGGCTGACCATTGGTCTCACGGCTGCTTTTCTGATCTTTCTCTATGTCCGGTTCGAGCGGAGCTATGATGCTTTTCATAGCAAGGCGGATCGCATCTATTTGCTGAACGGCGATGAGAAGACGCCTACAGGAGTCATGCGCCAAGGACTGACTTCAGCGCCCGTGGGTGTTGCGATGGTGCACGCTTTTCCTGAGATCGAAACAGTCGTGCGGGAACAGTTTCAGTCGATGCTGGTTCGGCATGGGGCGGTGGTTTTTCAGGAGGAACATAGCGCCTATGTCGATTCGGCATTCTTTGCCGTTTTTGATTTTCCACTTTTGCACGGCGACCGCCGGACGGCGCTTTCCGCACCATCGAGTGTGGTGTTGAGCGAGTCGATGGCTAAAAAATACTTCGGCGAAAGCGACCCCATGGGGCAGACCCTGCTGATCCGCGACGAGGGGATCGCCGTCCGGGTCACCGGCGTTATGAAGGATATGCCGGAAAATACCGAGCTCAAGGCGGATATGCTCGTGTCGAGGTCTACGACCTTGCTATTTGACCCGGAATGGGATAAGCACTGGGGCAATATCGGACTTTATACCTATGTGCTGTTGCGGCCGGACGTAGATGCGCATGCGCTCGGGAAAAAGTTTCCGGCTTTGGTGGAACAGCAGGATGGTGCGGAAGAAAAACAGATGCAAATGTGGTTCATCTTTTGGCTGCAGCCATTGCGCGAGGTGTATCTATATTCGGGGAATGACGGGGATGCAGGCGGCCCGGCGGCCGGGAATCCAACAAATGTAGCTGTGTTTTCGATTGTGGGGATTTTTGTGCTGTTGATCGCGGGGGTCAATTTTGTCAATCTCACGACGGCCCGGTCCACGGAGCGGGCACGGGAGGTCGGTATCCGCAAGGTTGCCGGCGCCGGGCGGGGACAGTTGACGGGGCAATTCCTGGGCGAGTCGGTCTTTCAGACGATGATCGCCTTTGTGCTGGCCGTCGCGAGCTGTGCGCTGCTGATCCCGGCCTTCAATGGCTTGGCGGGTAAACCAGTGAGCACGGGACTATTCCAGCATCCCGCCGATCTGCTGGTCTTTCTGGGAATCGCGGTAGCGATTGGACTCGCCGCGGGAATTTATCCGGCACTGGTGTTGTCGGGCTTCCGGCCGGTGGTCGTGCTCAAAGGCCGGTTTGCCACCGGCTCTAAAGGCCTCGTGCTGCGAAGATCCCTTGTTGTTTTTCAATTCGTCATCTCCATAGCGTTTATCGCGGCGACCTTTATCATCCAGGCGCAACTGTCGTACTTACGCCATCATCCGCTGGGTTTCGAGAACAAACAAATGCTGGTGCTGAACACTTACGGCGACGAACATAAACTGATGTTGAAAACCGAGATCGGGCGATTGCCAGGTGTGTTGTCCACCGGGCTGAGCTCCAGCACGCCGGGCAACGGCAGTCTGCTCTATGCGTTATCGAATCTGGAAAATAAAAAAGGCGGGTTGCAAACCGAGAATTTAAATGTCTACCTGGTGGATTTCGACTATATGCGCCAGTATAAGCTATCGCTGGTGGCCGGCCGGAATTTTTCGACGGCATTTGCCACCGATTCGACCCAGGCGATGATCATCAATGAAGCCGCGGCCAAAGACCTCGGCTATGCCAGCCCGCAGGACGCCATCGGCCGGCGGTTCAATTCGTTTCGCCGGGAGGGACGGATCATCGGGGTGATGAAGGACTTCAACTATTATTCGTTGCATGATGCGATAAGCCCGCTGGGGATGCTGATCTCGCCGGATGCGCAGCTGCTTTCCGTGCAGGTGAGCACCGCCGGGTTGCCGGCGACGATAGCGGGGATCGAGGCAACCTGGAAGAAGATCATGCCGATACGCCCCTGGAGCTATTATTTCGAAGACGAGATGTTTAACCGGCAATACCAGGACGAGGATCGTTTCGGCGGGCTTTTCGTCGACTTTTCTATCCTGGCCATTCTTATCTCGTGCCTGGGCCTGCTCGGGCTCGCTTCTTATAGCACCTTGCAGCGAACCCGGGAGATCGGCATCAGAAAGGTATTGGGAGCAAGTGTAACGGGGATCGTCAAGTTACTTTCGGGGGAGTTTCTGCGCCTGGTCGCCCTGGCGCTCCTGATCGCTGTCCCGCTATGCTGGTTTTTCATGCACCGATGGCTCGCGGACTACTATTATCGTATTACTTTCCCATGGTGGCTATTTGGACTGGCCGGGGGACTCGTAATTTTTATTGCCTTTTTAACAATTGGTTTTCAAACGGTTAGAGCGGCATTGGCTAACCCGGTGAAGAGTTTGAAACAGGAATAAAGAAAAAAATTCTTGGCGAAATCCGAATAAGTTCTAATTTTGTCTAACGGTGTTAAATTATTTACACCACATAACCACATGGGGAGTAAGGAGAGAATTCATCGATTAAAAGAGCAGACCAGGGTCAATATCCTCGATGCTGCTTATGACATCGTGAAAGACGAAGGCTGGCAGGCCTTGAGTATGCGCAAGATCGCGGACAAGATCGAATATACCGCCCCGATCATCTACGAATACTACGCTAATAAAGAAGCGATCCTGCTGGAGCTCACCAAGAAGGGATTTATGTTGCTGGCAGGCCGGATGCAGGAAGCGAAGAACAATTATACGGACCTCGGCGATCAGCTGGAAGCCATGTGGCTGGCGTATTGGAATTTTGCCTTCGAGGAAAAGGAATATTACCAGCTGATGTTTGGCATAGAAGTGAACTGTTGCATTATGGACGAGATCCTGCCGCCCGGATCCACTCCCTATGATATCGCCGCCGGACCTATTGCCGAAATGATGGGCATCAGCGATCCGGAAGACGACCGGGTATGTACAAAATATTATACCTATTGGTCGATCATCCATGGTCTAATCTCCATAAACATCGTCCGGAAAGAAACTTCGGACGAGATAAACCGTCAGATCTTGAGAGATGCCATTACCGGCATCACCCGGTCATTGAAAAATTAACCGCCGTACCAAAAAACTTTCCCAACGATTGTCCGGAATGACGCCATCCATTCGTCTTAATGATCATGGATTGCTATCTCGCCATCTGAATGCCGTAAAATTTTTTTGTCCAACCATTTAACAGTGATAAATAAAATGAACAAAAAGAACTTTTATCCGTTGGATTTAACAGCATTAAAAAATTTAATAAGGTTATGAGAAAGATTCTGGTATTTTCCGTTTTGTTAGCAGCAGCCGCCATCTATCTCGCCGGCTGTAATCAGGCCCAGGGTACGCAGGCCGCTTTTCCGCCGCAGTCCCTCCCCGTATTACCCATCAGTCCCGCTGTCGCGACGACCTATCTGGAGTTTTCTGCCGCAGTAGAAGGCAAGACGAATGTAGAGGTGCGTCCGCAGGTCAGCGGGTATCTGGATAAGATCTATGTCGAAGAAGGCGCTTATGTAGCCCAGGGACAGCCGCTCTTCAAGATCAACGACCGGCCCTATGATGCCCAGGTGCACAACAGCACGGCCAACATCGAGGCGGCCAAAGCCAATGAAGAAAAGGCCGCCATCGAAGTCAACCGGTTGAAACCTTTGGTGGATAACCACGTGGTCTCCGACGTGCAGCTGAAATCCGCGCAAGCCGCCTATGACGCAGCCAAGGCACAGGTCAGCCAGGCCGAAGCCGAGGGCAATAACGCCGGTATCAACCTCGGTTATACGCTGATCAAAGCCCCGGTAAGCGGGTACATCGGCCGTATCCCTTTCAAGGTCGGTGCCCTGGTAGGGAAGGGTGAAGCGCAGCCGCTCACGGTCGTCTCCGACATCAACGAGGTGTACGCTTATTTTGGAATGAGTGAGAACGACTTTTTACATTTCACCGAGCAGGTTCCCGGCAAAACGATCAATGAAAAGATCAAGGCATTGCCAGCTGTAGAGCTCGAGCTCGCAGATAAAAGCATCTATGCTTCCAAGGGCAAGGTCGAGCTCATGGAAGGTCAGTTTGACAGGAACATCGGAGCGATCACCTTCCGCGCCACCTTCCCGAATGCAGATCGGCTGCTGCGGTCCGGTATCACGGGTAAGATCCGTATCCCCCAGACCAATACCGGTCTGCTGCCCGTGCCGCAGACCTCCACTTACGAAATACAGGACAGGGTCTTTGTATACATACTCGGGGATAGCAACAAGGTCGTCGGTAAACAGCTGCATATCGTAAGAAAAACGACCGACTATTACCTGGTTGATCAAGGCGTACAGCCCGGAGACAAGATCGTGTTCGCCGGTATGGATCGTCTGACGGATGGTGCGGTGATCAGCCCACAGCCTCTATCCGCCGACAGCCTGTTAAAGGTCATGCCTTTGTAATCTTTCGCCGCCTGCGGCGGCGATAATTAATCAATTATTATGCTAAAGAGATTTATTGAAAGGCCGGTGTTATCAACGGTCGTGTCTATCATACTACTTATACTGGGCGGGTTGTCCGTATTCACCCTCCCCATCTCGCTGTTCCCGGATATTGCGCCGCCCAGCGTAGTGGTGCAGGCCACTTATCCCGGTGCCAACGCCGAAGTCGTTGCCCGTAGTGTCGCCACCCCGCTCGAAGAAGCCATCAATGGCGTGGAGGGCATGACGTACATGACCTCCAACTCCAGCAACGACGGGAGCATGTTGCTCACGGTATTTTTCAAGCAAGGGACCAACGCCGATATCGCGGCGGTGAACGTCCAGAACCGCGTTTCCAAGGCCACGAGCCAGATCCCGGCAGAAGTCATTCAGGCGGGTATTTCGACGCAAAAACAGCAGAACAGTATTATCATGTTCGTCGGTCTGTATTCGACCGACACCAGCTATGACGAAACGTTTCTGCAGAACTATGCGAAGATCAACCTGATCCCCAAGATCCAGCGTATCCCCGGTGTAGCAGACGCCCAGCCTTTTGGCACCAAGGATTATTCCATGCGTATCTGGTTGAAACCGGACCGGCTGGTGGCCAACAACCTCTCGCCCATCGAAGTGACCAATGCGATCAAGGACCAAAGCCTGGAAGCAGCGCCCGGCCGCCTGGGTCAAAGCAGCAAGGAAGTGTACGAATATGTGTTGAAATACAAGGGCAAGCTGAATAAGAACGCAGATTACGAGAACATCATCGTCAAGTCGAACAGCGATGGTTCGGTAGTCCGGCTGAGAGATGTGGCCCGCGTGGAATTCGGCTCCTATACGTACTCGTCGAACAGTACCCTCAACGGCCATCCCACTACCGGTATTGCGATCCAACAGCTGTCCGGCTCCAATGCCAATGACATCCTGACGCAAGCCGAGGAATTGATAAAGAAATTCGATACCCAGCTTCCCAAGGGTTTGCACACGACCATCATGTTCAACTCCAAGGAATTCCTGGATGCCTCGATCGAACAGGTGAAACATACGCTCGTAGAAGCCTTTATCCTGGTGTTTATCGTGGTATTCATCTTCCTGCAGGACTTCCGGTCGACGCTGATCCCCGCTATTGCCGTGCCGGTGGCCATCATCGGGACCTTCTTTTTCCTCCAGGTATTTGGGTTTACCATCAACCTGCTGACACTGTTCGCCCTGGTGCTGGCGATAGGTATCGTAGTCGATGACGCCATCGTGGTCGTGGAGGCCGTGCACGCAAAAATGGAAATCACGGGATTGCCGGTGAAACAGGCTACGCTAAAAGCGATGAGTGAGATCTCCGGTGCCATCGTGTCGATCACCCTGGTGATGGCAGCGGTGTTCATCCCGGTAGGCTTTATGAAGGGGCCCACGGGGGTATTCTACCGCCAGTTCGGCTATACGCTGGCTATCGCCATCTTCATTTCGGCGGTCAACGCCCTGACGCTGAGCCCCGCGCTTTGCGCCATCTTCCTCAAAGATCTTCACAGCACGGACGAACATGGAAAAAGAAAGGGATTTGGCGCCAGGTTTTTTGCCGCTTTCAACGCGGGTTTCAAAACCATGACGGACAGATATGTAGGCAGCCTTAAATTCCTCTTCCGTCACAAATGGATCACTATGGCCGCCTTGATCGTTCTCGCCGGCAGCGCCTACATGATCATGCAGCGGACGCCCAGCGGGTTTATTCCGACGGAAGACCAGGGTTTTATCTTATATGCAGTGAACACCCCTCCCGGCAGCAGCCTGGACAAGACGCATAAGGCAGTTGCAGAGATCGACAGCATCATCAAGGCCTCTCCGGTTACCGACAGAAGGTATAATGTGGAAGGGCTGAACTTTATTACCAATGCCAATGCCTCTCCTTATGGCGCGGGTTTCGTCCGGATGAAACCGGTGGATGAGCGGGGGCCGGTAAAAGATATCAATACGATCAGCGGCATGTTGACAATGCAGGTCGCCATGCAGGTTAAAGACGCCCATGCCTTCTTCTTTACCTTCCCGACCATACAGGGTTTTGGTAACGTGGCCGGCTTCGAGTTCGCGCTGCAGGATCAGACCAATGGCTCGATGGACCGGTTAAGCGCCATGTCCAATCAGTTTATTGGGGCGCTGATGCAACGACCGGAAATCGCTTATGCCTTCACTACGTTTGCCTCCGGCAATCCTCAGTATATGATGGATGTGAACGATGACAAGGCTAAACAGATGGGTGTCTCCATCAGCGATCTGATGCAGACGATGCAGATCTACTATGGTAGCGCGTTCGTCGACGACTTCAACCGGTTTGGCAAATACTACCGCGTGATGGCACAGGCCGACGTCCTTTACCGGAATAATGAACAGTCGCTCACGGACATCTATGTCAAGAACAACCAGGGGCAGATGATCCCGGTGAATCAGCTGATCACCTTAAAGAAGGTATATGGTCCGGAAACAGTGAGCCATAACAACCTTTACAATTCGGCCACGATCAATGGGGTTCCCAAACCAGGATATAGCACGGGTGACGCGATCAAGGCCATCGACGAAACGGCTGCCAAGGTGTTGCCGCGGGGATGGGGTTATGAATATACGGGTATTACCCGGGAAGAAAAGGCGGCAGGTTCGCAGATCATCTTTATCTTTATATTGAGCCTGGTATTTATTTACTTCTTGTTAGCCGCACAGTATGAAAGCTATATTCTGCCGTTTGCGGTCGTATTGTCCATCCCTGCCGGCGTATTCGGGGTGTTCCTCTTCCTCCAGATCTTCGGCATCGATAACAATATTTATGTCCAGGTGAGCCTGGTGATGTTGGTAGGCCTGTTATCCAAGAATGCGATCCTGATCACAGAATATGCGGTACAAAGACGGCATGCGGGTATGGACCTGTGGGATGCGGCGATGGAAGCGGCCCGGCTGCGGCTTCGTCCGATCCTGATGACCTCTTTTGCCTTTATCGTGGGGCTGATGCCGTTGATGCGTGCCAAGGGCGCCGCGGCGCTCGGCAACCGGAGCATTGGTACCGGCGCGGTCGGCGGGATGCTTACAGGGGTGATCCTCGGTGTCTTTATCGTACCGGTGCTGTTCATCGTCTTTCAATATCTGCAGGAGAAATGGATCGGCAACCCCAAGAGGGAAGCCCAGGCACATCCTCAAGGCGGCGGTGGTGGTCCTTTAGCTGGTCCCTCACCTGCTTTTGAAGCTTAAGAAAGGAATCATAAACAATATATCAATTATGCAATCGCATTTAATAAAAACAACCGCTTTTGCCCTTTTGCTTGGGCTGGGCTCCTGTAAGGTTTCGAAAGACGTGGCCACGCCGACGACGCAGCTGCCCGGGCAGTTCCGGAGTGCTACGGACGCCGATACGACCAGCGTTGGCAGCCTGCCGTGGAAGAGTTTCTTCGCGGACCCGGAGTTGCAACGGCTGATCGACAGCGCCATCGTCCATAACTATGATATGCAGATCGCCTATCAGAATATCAGATCGGCGCAGCTGGTGCTGGGCCAGGCTAAGCTGGGTTACTGGCCGGATGTGACGCTGAATGTGGCGGTGAACCTCACCCGCCCCGGCAGCGAAAGCCTCAACGGCATCACCGCCAATGATTTCCTGCACTCCAAATACCTCAACGATTACAACGCCAACCTGGGGTTGTCCTGGGAGGCCGATATCTGGGGCAAGATCCGCAACCAGCAATCCAAGGCGCGGGCGGAGTACCTGCAAACGGACGAGGCCAGGAAAGGTCTGCAGACGAATATCGTCTCCGGTGTCGCCGAAGGCTATTATAACCTGCTGATGCTGGATGCGCAGCTGAACATCGCCAAGGCCAATCTGGCTTTGAACGACAGCACGCTACGGATCATCCGGCTGCAGTATACGGCCGGGGATGTCACGGCCCTTGGCGTACAGCAGGCCGAAGCGCAGGAGCTGGTGGCAGCGGAGCTGGTGCCGCAGATCCAGCAGGATATTATCCTGCAGGAAGACGCGTTGAGCATCCTGACGGGTAGTCTCCCCAACACCATCGAACGCGGAAGGTCGCTGGATGAAGTCCCCGTACGGGATACACTTTCCGCCGGGGTGCCCGCACAGCTGTTGAGCCGTCGTCCCGACGTGCGGAGTGCCGAGCTGGCGATTACCGCTGCCAATGGCAATGTCGGTATCAACAAGGCGGCGTTGTATCCGTCCATCGTCATCTCACCGGAAGGCGGCTGGGACAACTATCTCATCAGGAACTGGTTCAATATCCCCGGTAGCGTCTTTGGCGCCGTCGTCGGCGGGGTCACCCAGCCGCTGTTCCAGCGGAACAAGCTGAGGACGCAGTATAAGATCTCGGAAGTCGACCGCGAGAAGACGGTGATCCAGTTCAAACAGTCCGTGCTCACGGCCGTGGGCGAGGTCTCCGATGCGTTGGGTAAGATCTCCAAATTAAAAGAGCAGCGGGTGGTGGTTGCCAGCCGGGTCGATACCCTGCAGCATGCTATCGTGAACGCCAACAGCTTATTCGCCAATGGCCTGGCCACCTATCTGGAGGTCATCACGGCACAGAGCAATGTATTACAGAGTCAACTGGAATTAGCCTCGATAAAGAAAGGACAATTAAGCGCAGAAGTGGAATTGTATCGTAGCCTCGGCGGAGGATGGAATTAATAAAAAAACCGGGCTGCGCCCGGTTTTTTAGATAAAGGCGGCCGTTTGGCTGTCTTTTATTATTTTCAGCCCTGCGGGCACGCCGGCGTACACCAGGCCGCCGCCGCCGTCGCCGGCTTCGGGTCCGAGGTCAATGATCCAGTCCGCACTACGGATGACATCGGTATTGTGTTCGATCACGAGAATAGAATGGCCTTGTTCGATCAACGCGTTGAAGGAGGCCAGCAATTTGCGGATATCGTGAAAATGCAGCCCGGTGGTCGGTTCGTCGAAGATAAACAGGATATGCCCCTGCGACCGGCCCTTGCCGAGGAAAGAAGCCAGCTTTACCCGCTGGGCTTCACCGCCGGAGAGGGTGTCGGAAGACTGCCCCAGCTTCACATAGCCCAGCCCGACATCGCTAAGCGGTCTTATCTTTTGCAGGATGTCCTTTTCGTCTTTGAAGAAGTCCAGGGCCTCGTCGACGCTCATGTCCAGCACCTCATATACGTTCTTTTCATGGTAGGTCACCTCGAGGACCTCCTCTTTGAACCGTTTGCCGTGACAGACCTCACAGGTCAGATGGACATCGGCGAGGAACTGCATCTCTACCACCTGTTCGCCTTCACCCTTGCAGGTGTCGCAGCGACCCCCGTCGACGTTGAAGGAGAAATGTTTGGGCTGGAAGCCGCGCATTTTGCTGAGCGGTTGACGGGAATAAAGATCGCGGATCTCGTCCCAGGCCTTGATATAGGTTACGGGGTTGCTGCGGGAAGATTTGCCAATGGGGTTCTGATCGACCATTTCCACCTGGGAGATGGTATCGAGATCGCCCCTGAGCGCTTTATGCAGGCCGACCTTATCGCCGGGCTCGCCCTTTAGCTTCTGCAAGGCCGGATAGAGGATCTGTTTCACCAGGGTGGTTTTGCCGCTGCCGCTCACGCCGCTAACCACGCAAAGGACTTTTAGCGGGAATTCTACCGTCAGATCTTTGAGGTTGTTTTGCCGGGCTCCTTCCAGGATCAGCGAGGTGGTCCATTTCCGCACCTGAGCGGGCGGTGTAATGGCCAGCTCCCCTTTGAGGTATTTGCCGGTGAGGCTGTCTTCGTCGGCGATCAGGGTGTCATAGTTCCCCGCCGCAACCACCTCACCGCCCAGATGGGAGGCCAGGGGGCCCATGTCGATGATATAATCCGCTTCCCGCATCATCATCTCGTCGTGTTCGACGACGACGACGGTATTGCCCAGATCGCGCAGTTCTTTGAGAACGCGGATGAGCCTTTGGGTGTCGCGGGAATGAAGGCCTATCGACGGTTCGTCGAGGATATACAGCGAGTTGGTCAGATTGCTGCCCAGCGAACGGGTGAGCTGGATACGCTGGCTTTCGCCGCCGCTCAGGGAGTTAGCGAGACGGGCCAGGGTCAGATACCCCAGGCCGACATCCATCAGGGTGCCGAGGCGGTGACGGATCTCGATGAGGATGCGTTTGGCGATGGCCCGTTCGTGGCTTTCGAGCTCCAGGGCGTCGAACCATTGCACGAGGTCTTTTACCGGCATCTCGCAAAGTTCGCCAATATGACATTGGCCACGCTTGTCCCCGATCTTTATGTAGAGGGCTTCCTTGCGCAGCCGGTAACCCTGGCAATCGGGGCAGGCAGTACGGCCGCGGTAGCGCGACAGCAGGACGCGGTATTGTACCTTATAGAGATTGCGTTCCACCTCGGCAAAGAATTCGTTGATGCCTTGCGCATGTTCATTTCCTTCCCAAAGCGTTTTGTATTGTGCCTTGGTCAGGTCGATCACGGGTTTATGGATCGGAAAATCGAATTTTTTGGCGGCTTTGATGAACTGGTCTTTCCACCAGACGAGCTTCTCCCCTTTCCAGGGCGCTACCGCGCCTTCATAGACGCTTAACCGTTTATCGGGGATCACGAGATCGGCGTCGATGCCCAGGACCTGGCTAAAGCCCTCGCAGGTGGGGCAGGCGCCAAAGGGGTTATTAAAAGAAAAAAGGTTGGGTACGGGTTCTTCGAAGGTGATGCCGTCCAGTTCGAAGCGGTTGGAGAACGAAAGCTTTTTTTCACCGTTGATCTCCAGCTGCATCTCGCCTTCGCCTTCATAAAAGGCGGTGCCGACGGAATCGGCGATCCGGTGGAGATCGTCTTCGTCGAAGGCTTTCGCCACGAGGCGGTCTACGAGGATGCTTACGCCGGATTGGGTGGCCGGCAGTTTTGCCTTTAGCGTTTTTTCATCCATTTCCAGCAGGTCCTCGATGCGGAGGGTCTCGCCGACAGCGCCTTTGGCTGACACATACAGCCGGGAGAATCCTTTTTGAAGGAGGATATTCAGCTCTTCCCTGGTATCGCGGTTCCGGTGTTGCTTGAAGGGGGTGAGCAGCAGGACTTTTTCGCCCGCGGCCAGCCCGCTAATGGCGCTGACCACATCCGAGACATCGTCTTTTTTGACGATACGGCCGGAGACCGGGGAATAGGTCTTCCCGACCCGGGCAAAGAGGAGGCGGAGATAGTCATAGATCTCCGTCATGCTGCCGACCGTGGAACGTGGGGTACGGGTGATGACCTTTTGCTCGATAGCGATGGCCGGGCAGAGACCTTTAATATAGTCCACATCCGGTTTATCCATCCGGGCCATGAATTGCCGGGCGTAAGCGCTAAGACTTTCCGCATAGCGGCGCTGGCCTTCGGCAAAAAGGGTATCGATCGTCAGGGAGGACTTTCCCGAACCCGAGACGCCGGTGACCACCACCAGTTTGTTACGGGGGATGGACACGTCGATATTTTTCAGGTTATGGACCCTGGCTCCTTTAATAAAGATATCATTGCTCTTGCCGGAGGAAAGATTAGACGCGGCAGGTGCTTTGACGTTGACGTCCGGAGCGGAGGGAGTGATAGATTGTTTTTTTGATTTTGCTTTACCCGTGGAAGTAGCCATATATTATTGTATACAAAATTACTTGAAAATAGATCAATTTTGCCAAAAAAATTAGGAGGGATCGGGATGTAGCTGTTTCGCAAAAATTGCGGCCGAGATAAGACAAATAGGTACTTACTTTATTGATTGTTTGGGGACATGGAGAATTAAAAAACAAAAAATTTCCCAAAATGTAGATTATTCCAAAAAATGTATATCTTTAAACTCTATTAGTACAAACAAGTTTTATTTGTACACATTTGGTCAGTGAGTGTGAATATTAAAAGCTGCACCGGCAGCTTGTCCGCAAGGACAGAATTTATTTTTAAAGTTTAAACTAGCTTTGCCTATCGACTGAGGACTTCTACACAGAAAAACCGAACCATCTTTAAAATCCAAAATATATCCTATCACCTTTAAAACCCGTAGAAGTTTATGACATTGCTACGCAAAAAAACTGACCACGAGCTTATTCACCAGTTCAGAGACGGAGACTTATATGCCCTGGAGGCATTGATTGTTCGTCACAAGGATAAGCTGTACACCTCCATTCTCTTCCTGGTTAAGGACAAATACCTTGCCGAGGACATTTTCCAGGACGTTTTAATCAAGATCATCGACACCATCCGCGGTGGCCGTTACACGGAAGAAGGTAAATTCCTTCCCTGGGCGATGCGTATTGCGCATAACCTCTGTGTCGACCATTTCCGGAAGGTAAAAAGGACTCCTGCTATCAAGACCAGCGACGACCGGGACATTTTCGAGGTGATCCACTTCACGGAAGAAGGCGCGGACACCAAGATGATGAAACGTCAGAGCCACGACAGGGTTCGGCAGATGTTGGATCTGTTGCCCGAGGATCAGCGCGAAGTGATCATTCTTCGTCACTATGCCGATCTTTCTTTCAAGGAGATCGCTGCTTTGACGAATTGCAGTATCAACACTGCCCTGGGCCGCATGCGTTATGGTCTGATCAACCTCCGCAAGATGATGACCGAAAAAAAGATCGCCTTGTAATGAATTTTACTCTGTAAAAGGATTTAAAAGATGGTAGTCCATTCGCAGGTACGAAAAATACGATGGGCAAGTTTTTTTAACAATCTTTAACTACCTTTAGGTACGGGGAACGGACAGAACCGCTAACTTCATTGTGTGAAAAGATCGATTAAAAAAAAATTTTTGAGGGTTTCTACTCTAACGAGTAGAAACCCTTTTAACTTGAGCCGCTGACAGCGGCTCGACCGAAAGGTCAGACATAAGATCTTGTCATTCTGGCCCCCCATCTGGTGTTTAAGCCACTTGCCCTTAGTCTTGCCGGAAGGCCGGGCCGGAATGACGCCTAACTAGAGATGCCTGCGCATCTCGCCAACCCTAAGATGCGATAGCATCTTGTCCGAAGGACAGACATTAGCCGCTTGCTGGAAATGCGACATATTTCCAGAATCGCATTTCCAGCAACACAAAAGGCCATCCCTGAAGAGAGATGGCCTTTTCTTATTATCTATGGTGCGGATCTACTGCCTTGACAAGGGCCTCCGCCCGGGCGTTGCATCCACTTTTATTTTTAACAAGTGATTTACCTGCGGTGGGCCGGGCTCCCCGGCGACCGGTGGTTCGTTAGCGGCCTGCCGTTTTGACGTCGACCGATTTGAAGGCGTCGAGACCACACCGGAGCCACTGGGCATAGGCCTGGGGATCGGGGGTATAGGGCACCGGGTTAGTGAGTAATTTTTCGTCCGGGCTGATAATCGCGTACAGCGGCTGAGCAACCTTGTGAAAATTCTCGGATTGAAGCGTAGCGAATTTATCGCCAAAGGTCTGAATGGCTTTTTTGCTCCCGTCGCTCGTGGTGAAAATAAACTGCTGATCATCGGGAAGGGCCTTGCGATCATCGACATATAGCGATACAAGAATATAATCTTTGGTGATCAATTCTTTGACATCGGGTTTTGGCCAGACATTCTCTTCCATTTTGCGGCAATTGACGCAAGCCCAGCCGGTAAAATCGATAAGGATGGGTTTGTGCTGTTCTTTCGCCAGCTGCAAGGCCTTGTCCAGATCGTTGATCACGTTCGCTTCCACGCCTTTGCCGGAAGAGGCAGCCCCGTAAAGGCTATATGTCAGCGGCGGTGGGAAACCGCTCACCAGCGAAATATTTGCATAACGTGTATTCGTAAGACCCGGCAGCAGATAGAGGCCGAGGGCCAGGAATAGCCCGGCGATGATCTTGCGTCCCAGGCTCAGCTTTGCGGGAGGTGGATCGTGATGGAATTTGATAATACCGAACAGGTATAAGGCTGTGCCAATGCTGATAAGTATCCAAAGCGCGAAGAACGTCTCGCGTTTCAACAATCCCCAATGCGTCACGAGGTCGGCATTGGACAGGTATTTCAGCGCAAGGGCCAGCTCGATGAAACCAAAGACGATCTTAACGGTATTCATCCAGCTACCGCTACGAGGCAGGGATTGAAGCCAGTTAGGGAACAGTGCAAAAAGAGCAAAAGGAAGTCCCAACGCCAGGCCAAAGCCTGCCATGGCTATGGTGAGCTGTACGGCGCCACCGGCCTGGCTCAGGGCATTTACCAGCAGGGTACCCAGGATGGGGCCCGTACAGGAAAAAGATACGATAGCCAATGTCAGGGCCATGAAAAAGATCCCTCCAAGGCTGCCCATGTTGGATTTGGCGTCCACCGAATTGGAGAGGCTGCTGGGCAGGGTGATCTCGAAAAGCCCGAAAAAGGAAAGGGCAAAGGCGATGAAGATGACCCCGAATAGGATATTTAACCAGACGTTTGTCGAGATCGTATTGAGGATATTCGAATCGCTTTGTTTCAGGAAGTAGAAGGGTACACTGATCAGTATATAGATCAGGAAGATGAAGAACCCGTAGATGAAGGCGTTGGCAATTCCTTTTGACCGGGAGGCAGCGCGTTTGGTAAAGAACGAGACCGTCAGGGGGATCATGGGGAAAGTACAGGGCATGATCAAGCCGATCAGGCCGCCCAGAAAACCCAGGATAAAGATGCTGAGCAGTCCTCTGGACGCTTCGGCCCCGGTGCCGCCGCATTGATTGATGGGGTTGGCCAGATCGATGGTGTTGAGCTTGAGACTGCCCGAGGCTGCGGCTGTTTCCACCAGGTCCGTAGATCTGGCAGTCAGGCTGCCATCGGCCGCGGCGACATATCTAAAGGGGACTTCGACAGGCCCTACCACGGAATCTTTGCGAATGGCCATAAAGGTTACCGTTCCCTTGAGATCGCCAGTTGTCACGTCTTTACCGGCCCTGGTGGCTGCTCCCTTGGGCTGGAGCTTCACGATCCATTGCGCATCCTCCGTAAAGAAACGCGTCAGTGCATTGCTGAACAGCGGGTCTTTGGCGCTTTGCAGCTTCCCCTGCTCTTCGATGCCGGCGATGGTCGCTTTAGCCGAGGAGTCCAGGGCCACGCGGGAATTGGGCAGGCTATCCGGCATCGTCGTCGAATAGAGTTTCCAGCCGTCGAGGATATGGGCATGAAGGACGAGGGCCGGCCGGCCGTCGCTGCCCGGCTGGGTGCTGAATTCCCAGGTGACGACTTTTTGTGTGGTGTCGGCCTGGGCCAGCGAGCGTTGTCCCAGTGTCAGCAGGAGAATAGCGGCAAGAAGGACACCAGGGGGGCTGAGAAAATGGTATAATTTGTTCATATGCTTACCCGCCGATATTAACCTTGATATCTATATCCGCAGGAGGAAGACATTCGTGATCATTACAGACCATGAACTCCACCTTGCCGGCCAGGGCTGTTTTGACATTGCTTTTCAGTTTCACGACCTGTACGAAATCCACGGTCTTTTCGTAGTATCTGACGTCGTGATTCCAGGCGCTCTCGAATTTCTTGACCAGCTGCCCTTTTTCTTTCACGGCCCCGTCCAGCGCGAATAGCGGGCTTTTGGTGAAGGTAAAGGCAGTGGGAATAGGGCCGTCGCCCCCGGCGTCCTGGGCGTACAGGTGATAGTCGCCATTGATGGTGGCCGTCATATGGATCTCATACGTCTTATCGGCTATCTTTTTAGCGGAGTAGATCCAGCTGACCTGTTTGCTCGACTGCGCCATGGCCAGGGTGCCGGTGATCGCGGCCAGGCTGAATAGAACTATTTTTTTCATAATGAGCGCTAAAGTTCAGGTATAGAATTGTTAGGGAAACCTTAAATGTTCGCGAGCGCAGGCTTCTGCTGGGCAGACGGGGCTTTGGAATCAATAAACAGGGTGCGGAGGATGGCTTCGCCGTCGATATTGCCCAGTTCCCGGGAGCAGGCGCGTTCGGGGTGCGGCATCATACCGAAAACGTTTCGCGTCTTATTACAGATCCCGGCAATATTGCGAAAAGAGCCGTTGGGGTTGGCGTCGGGGGTGACCAGGCCTTGTTCGTTGCTATACCGGTAGATCACCTGTCCATTGGCCTCCAGCTCATCAAGGGTCTTATCATCGGCATAATAGCGGCCCTCGCCATGGGCGATGGGGATCTTGAGCGCTTGTCCCTGGTCGCCTTCTCCGCGGAGATAGATATTTTTGGAGATGAATTGCTGGTTGGCGTTCCGCAGCAGGGCCCCGGGCAGCAGATGCGATTCGCAGAGGATCTGGAAACCATTGCAGACACCCAATACCTTACCGCCATCCGCGGCGAAGCGGGTGACCGCCTGCATGATCGGGCTAAAGCGGGCGATGGCGCCGCAACGCAGATAGTCGCCATAGGAGAAACCACCGGGTAATACGATGCAGTCGGCAGGCTCGAACCCGGTGAGCCGGGTATCTTTATGCCAGAGCATAACTACCTCTTGTCCAAGGTCTTGCTCAAGGGCTCCCTGCATATCGCGATCGCAATTCGAACCGGGGAAAACGACGACTCCAAACTTCATAGACGACGATTTTTGTGAAGGTGTAAAGGTACGATTTTATATAAAATAGTTCATAGCCAGGATATAGGCCACGATCAGCCAATGCAGGGTATTGGGGATCCAGAGCCGCGTGGGATAATAATAGGCTGCCGCGTGAAAGGCGGCAAAGGGAACGGCCATGATGACCCAGTTCTCATAGGAGTTCACCCGGTTGATCAGGATCACCAGGATGGAGACCATGAGAAAGATGAGCAGCAGACTCCAGCTTTTGCGGATCTGGATCAGGTATTTGCTCAGATTCTTTTGGATGAAATAGCCGCCGATCATAAACGGGATGATCAGCCACGCGATCCCCATGGTGATCCAAATAGAGGAAGGCAGGGCAGGCACGGTGAAGACGATCCTGGGGACGATGTCCGCCCATTTCCATTGACCGGTGAGATAAAGGATCAGGAACAGAAAGTAATAGGGAAAGGTGAAACCCAGCAGCCCCACAAACCATTCGCGAACCCTAAAGGGGCGCATGGCCAGCAAGCCGAACAGGACCAGCAGCAAAAAGGCGATGGCCGGGATGTAAAGCAACGAGATGATGCCTGTCCAGATGCCGATGTTGAAAATAGTCGTCCCCGGCCGCTGGCTGTTGTACAGCTCCATCATCCGGTACCAGACCCAGACCAGGATGGTATTGATCAGCAGGGGAGCGGAGAAATGCCCCCAGTCCGGCAATAGCGACGTGATCAGGATATAGGACATGCCCGGCAGGAAATTGGTCTTGGGCAATACCTTGTAATGATTGAAGATGCGGTTAAAAAGGATTGCCTGGCCGAAGAGCAGCAAAAAACTCAGCAGCGAATAAAACACGGGGAACTGATGAAAGGCGCTGTCCAGGCCTCTCAGGATAACCCTGTACAGATAGTTGTCCTCGGGGTGCAGCGCCGGGGTCACCGGGTGCAGGAACAGAGGGAACTTCAGCACGAGGGCATAAAATAATAATATCAGGGCGTTCGCCGGGGTCTTCTGTCTGAATGTGCCGATCATGTGGTTTAGAAATCAACTTTTGCAAAGCAAAGATAATTTCTGTAAAGACAGGGAATTATTGCTTCCCAACTACTCACCTGTTTACCATACCGGGGCATAAAATCGTAACCATGGTCCAGGTTGCGGAGTGTGGGATAGCGGGTGACCCTACCCTCGGGGGAGATGCTCTGATCGTTGAGGAGCAAATTGCGGCGTTCGTACAGGTTGAACAGGAAATGCAGCTCACCGCCGGTATTCACCAGCTCATGGGAAATGGTATTCTCGGACTCCTCATCGAACTGGCTTTTGGGGATGACGGCACTCCACTGGAGCTGGTTAGCGCCGTCGAAGGAGAGGACCATGATGTTCTCGGCGTGATAGCGGGTAGCGTAATTGCCATAGTTCCTGGCCCAGGGGTTATAGTAGGGACTATAATAATAGGGGGAATAGAATCCGCCCGGACCGAAGGCGGGGTTGTACATATAATCCCAACGGTTGAACATATTGCCGCGGGAGGTGGTATACAGGGATTCGGTGACCAGGAGGAACCCCCCATCCCGTTTAATGATCACATGTTTGATGAAGAAGTCGTTGAAGGCCGTTCGCAGAGTGGCATCCGAGCTTTTGGCCTGCCCGCGCAGCTCTTCGCTGAAGACGGTCATCTGTTCGCTGACGCGCGCATTGGTATTCTTATCCCATACGACCGAATAGAGACCTTCGATATTGCCGCGACGTTGTTTGTAATAGAACCCGGCGAGAATATAGCGTTTATTGGTATTATCGACCTTGATCTTGATCTCGTCGAGTATCCTGTCGCTGGAACCGATGTCGCTGATCAAAAAACTGTCCGCCGTAGCGCCCTTGGTCACGAGCGCTACGCGGGTGATATAATCGTTGCTGCCGCTGCGCAGATAACGGCCGAACACGAGCTGTCCATCGTTGTCCAGCTGAAAATCCGTGAACAGGTCGTTGCGCTCTTCCATGGGGAGAAAGATGCGATGCCGGTCGAGCTGCTGGAGCTTCTCATCGTACAGGAACGTGGTGAAAAGGAAATGGTGGGGATCCTTGCTGTTGATCTTGAAGATCATGATCCGCTGTTTGTCCTCGCTGACGACGGTGGTATAGATCTTATTGTTGGAAGCGAAGCCTACCTGGGTCGTGTCGAGCTCGACGGGCTCACCCATCTTTTGGGCCTGGCTATTGAGCCTTACGGCCGCGCAATGAACGATATTCTTATGTTGGTATTCGTAGATGAGATAGCAATGGTCGGGATAGGCGACGAAGTCGACATTGATGTAGCGCTCTGGCATGAACGTAAGCGGTACGCGTTGTTGCAGGTGCATGGCGCTATCGTAGATGCTGATGACGCTGCTGGAATTGTTATTCTTGAAAACCAGATAGTTACCGTTAATTTTTCCGATGATCTCGAAATTGGTGCGGCGGCCGTCTTCCCGCTCCGGTTCGGTGTAGGTGATCGATTGGACCTGGGCTTTCAGGGCGGGGACCGCCAGGGTCAACGACAGTAGCAAGCAGTACAGGATTCTATGCATCGTTTTCAATCCGTTTGATGAAGGTTTGCGGACCGGGGGTCCGTTCATTGTCTAAGATAGGTAAAAGTTTTTGGGCGGCTAGCTCCGCCTGTCCCTCCCTACGGCCTTTTTAACAACCGGGTTGCCGAAAACACGTAAATTTGCCGTCATCGTGAGTAAACAGATCGACAGGGTTAGCTTTGCTACCTTAGTTATAGCTTTAGGAATCATATATGGTGATATCGGAACATCTCCCCTCTACGTTCTGAATGCCATTATCCAGGGAAGGGTAATCGAAGAGAAGTTGATCCTGGGTTCACTATCCTGTATCATCTGGACCCTGACCCTACAGACCACCGTCAAATACGTCTGGCTTACCTTAAAGGCTGATAATAAAGGAGAAGGAGGGATTTTTTCGCTTTATGCGCTGGTACGGCGGCAGCGGCGCTGGCTGGTGTTCCCGGCCATGCTGGGAGGCGCGGCCCTGCTGGCGGATGGGATGATCACCCCGCCCATCTCCGTGACCTCGGCCATCGAAGGGCTGCGGCAGATGCCGGCTTTTCGCTATATAGACCAAAGCACCATCGTCTACCTGGTCATCGGCATCCTGGTGATCCTGTTCTTCCTGCAGCAGTTCGGCACGGAATCCATCGGCAAGCTGTTCGGTCCGATCATGTTCATCTGGTTCTCCATGTTAGCGGCGCTGGGATGCAGCCACCTCATCGACGACTGGGGCATCTTCAAGGCGTTGAGCCCGCATTATGCCATCGAGCTGCTGACGACCTACCCCAAGGGGTTCTGGATACTGGGCGCCGTTTTTCTTTGTACCACGGGGGCGGAGGCGCTGTATAGCGATCTTGGTCATTGCGGCCGGGGAAATATCCGTTTTTCGTGGATCTATGTCAAGGTCTGTCTGATCCTGAACTATCTGGGACAGGGCGCCTGGCTGATGGCCCAGTACAAGGGCAGGGTCTTCGATACGAGTATCGGCAACCCTTTTTATAATATCATGCCTTCGTGGTTCGTGATCCCGGGGATCATCATCGCCACGGCGGCGGCGATCATCGCCAGCCAGGCACTCATCACGGGGTCGTTTACCCTCATCAGCGAAAGCATGCGTCTCAATCTCTGGCCGAAACTGCGGATCAGCTATCCCACGGAAGAGCGGGGACAGTCGTATATCCCCGCCATTAACTTACTGCTTTTTGTCGGCTGTACGGGCGTCACGCTGTACTTCCGCAATTCCGAGCATATGGGGGCGGCCTATGGCCTGGCCATCACCCTGTGTATGCTCGCCACCTCGATCCTTTTCTCCAATTACCTCATCTCCCGGCGGACGAATTCGCTGCTGATCTATTTATACCTGGCGGTTTATCTGACTATCGAATTGAGCTTTCTTTTTGCCAACCTGCAAAAATTCCATCATGGCGGTTTTGTGACGCTGATCATGGGCGGCGGACTGTTTGCCGTGATGTACGTCTGGTTCCGGGCCCGCCGTATCAAGAACCGTTATGTGGAATTCGTACGGATGGAGCATTATATCCCGCAGATCCAGGAGCTGAGCAACGACCGTACGGTGCCCAAATCGGCGACACACCTGGTCTATATGACCAGCGCCAACAACCCCAAAGAGATCGAACATAAGATCATCTATTCGATCCTGAATAAAAAGCCCAAACGGGCGGATATCTACTGGTTCGTGCATGTAGATACCCTGGACGATCCGTATACCGCCGAATATTCGGTGGAACACATCATCCCCAACGACATCATCCGGGTGGAATTCCGGCTGGGCTTCCGCATCGAGCCCAAGATCAACCTGATGTTCCGCAAGGTCGTCGAAGACCTTGTGAACAACCGCGAAGTGAATATCACCAGCCGGTATGAATCGCTCGAGCGCAACAATGTGGTAGGGGATTTTCAGTTCATCGTGATGGAGAAATACCTGAGCCAGGATAACGAACTGCCATTCTTCGAACGGGTGGTCATGAAACTGTATTTCTGGCTGAAAGCGCTCAGCCTGTCCGAAGAACGGGGTTTCGGGCTGGATCCCTCCAATGTGACCATCGAAAAATTCCCGCTGATCATCTCGCCTGTGCCTAATTTCAATCTCCAACGAATCGAAGTCGAATGAGGAAAATCATCTTCCGCTGGGTCAAACTGGCGATCCTGGTCTATTGTAGTATCGGCATTATCGTCTACTATCTCCAGGACCGTTTTATCCTGCATCCGGCAAAGCTGGAGGCCGGCAAGGGCTATGCATTCACCCAGCCTTTTACCGAGCTCAATCTGAACTACGACCAGGAGACCAATCTCAATATCGTCGAGTTCAAGGCTACCGGCGGGTCTTCGGACAGCCTTGCGCCCGGTGCGGATGGCCACGGAAAAGGCGTCGTTCTTTTTTTCCACGATGGGCGGGGAAATATCGGCGACTATGCCGGGCCGAGCAAGGCGCTCACGGATCAGGGATATGAGGTCTGGATGATGGACTATCCGGGTTTTGGAAAAAGCACGGGTCCGATGGACGAGCAGCGGTTGTACCAGCTTTCCCTTGTCTTCTATAAATTGGCCCGCAGCCGGTGGAAGCCCTTGCAGATCGTCCTTTATGGTCAGGGATTTGGAACGGGTGTCGCGGCGCAGCTGGCTTCCATCCGGGATTGCCGGCGGCTGATCCTGGAGCGGCCGTATTATAGTATGACCTCGGTCTTTAGGCGCTATCTGTTCCTGTACCCGGTAGGGGGCCGGTTCTTACATTATCATCTGCCCGTGCATGAATATCTTGAAAAGGTAACCGCTCCTGTAACCGTTATCCAGAACGGTCCGGTCACGCTTTGATCAGCGGCTTCAGCCGGTCCAGGTGCTCCCGGGGAATAAAGTAGTCGTTCTGAGCGACGATCTGGCCTTCCGCATAGATATCGATGGGGATCAGCCTGCCGCTTTCCAGGGCAAAGGGCCGGTAGCCAAAAGGCTCGACCAGCTCATGAAAACGGATGCGCATCCCGCGATCGAAGAATTCGCAAAGCAGCACCGGGTGATGTTTTTGCAAGGTGGCCGTCATCGACGCAAAGACATTGTATTCCAACCCTTCCACATCGCATTTGATATAGTCCAGCCGCGGCAGATCGAGAAAAAGTCTGTCCCCTTTTTCGTTCTTTATCTTTTGTGATCCGTTAAAATGGAGATGCGGATTGGCGTCGATCACCCGGGCCATCGCAAAATGTTTAGCACCCGAGGTATCGGGGATACCCATCTCGACGTAATCGCCGTCGCCGCCGAGGGCTACCTGGTAAAGGGTGACGTTATCGGCATTCCGGCGCTCGAGCTGCCGCTGCAGGGTCGCGTGAAAAGGGGGCATGGGTTCGATCGCAATGACTTTACCCGTGGGGCCTACGAGCCGGCTGAGATTCAAGGTAAAATAGCCCAGGTGGGCGCCGATGTCGGCGCAATAGTCGCCGGGACGGATGAGCTTTTTCAGGAAATAGACGTCCTGGGACTCCTTTCCCAGCAGTCCGGCGCGGAAGAGCCGTTGATAGGTGGAGGACATAAAGGAAAGGTAACGCTTCTCACCTAAGACCTTGAGCAATATCTTTTTGATCGCCATATCGGCTGCAATTTAAGTTGCTAAATCGGCACGACATTCAAATTTTTATTCTGCCGGATCTTTTCGGGTATCGACAAGAGTATCTCCTTATGGAGGGCCTGGACCAGCCGTTGTTTTACGAAATCGCGGTGGATCACGAGGCTGACCTCCCGCATGGGGGCGGGGCGTTTAAAATGGCGGATCAGCTGTCGCTGTTTAGCGCTAAGGTCCCGGGCGGCCAGTTCGGGCAGGATGGTGATGCCGTCGTTGAGCTCCACCATGCGGCGCAGGGTCTCCAGGCTGCCGGCTTCGTAGTCGAAATGACTGCCTTCCTTACTGGCTTTACGGAGCTCGCACAGCCTGACGATCTGAGACCGGAAGCAATGGCCTTCTTCGAGCAGCCAGAGTTTGCCGGGATCGATATCCTGGGCCAGCATATAGGTCTTTTTCCAGGCGGCATTCTTCCGGGATACATACACCAGCAGCTCCTCGTAAAAAAGCACCTGTTCGCGGATGCCGTTCTCCTGGAGCGGGGTCACCAGGATGCCGACGTCGATCCGGCCCTCGCGGAGCCGGGCCACCAGCGACTCCGTGGTCAGTTCATTTACGATCAATTTGATCTGGGGATATTTCGCCGAAAACCCCTGGACGAAGAGCGGGAGCAGATAGGGCGCCAGCGTGGGGATGATGCCGATACGCAACTCGCCGGTGAGGACGCCTTTTTTTTCCTGGACGATCTCCCCGATGACGTGTTTTTCGGCGAGGATCTTACGCGCCTGTTCGATGACCTCCCTGCCCGCCTCGGTGGGAATTACGGGCTGCTTGCTTCTGTCGAATATCTTCAATCCTAACTCTTCCTCGAGCTTCTGTACTTGCATGCTTAGCGTCGGTTGCGTGACGAAGCAATGTCCGGCTGCCGTAGCAAAATGACGGTACGTATCCACGGCGACGATGTATTCCAATTGAACAAAGGTCATAATAGATTAATTCTATGCGAAGATAGAACTAATCAAGTTCTTCTATTGCCCCCTGGTCGATCAATAATAATTGAAAAAGACGGTCTCGCCGATGCCGAATACGCTGGCCGAAAGCACCGATAACCGGCCTTTGCTATCCGTGGTCTGGCTGAAGTTGATGGTAAACCCGGACGGAAGCCCGGCAATATTTCCGGAAAGTGAGTTCGAGGCTTTTTGGGATACCGGGTCCATACCGCCGCCCAGGCCGTTCACGGTGAGGAGATAGAGTAAGGGCCCGATGCTGCCCGTGACGGCCGAGTGATACATCGGGTTGGCAAGCCCGCTATACCCAAATTTCAGCGATCCCTCGAGGGAGTCGGCGGTCCCGGCGTTATTGGGCATCCAGGTATTGGCCATGGCGACATTCCCACCGCTCATGTACAGGGTATCGAGCTGGTTATCCAAAGCCGAGCCGTTGAAAAGCACCGTCGCGGCGATATTCCCACTGGGATAGGTGAAATAAGCCACAAAGCCGGTGGTGGGGCAGGTGTCTTTGATGATCCTGCTCTGGTTATCGTAGCTCAGGGCATGCACCACCGAGTTTCCATTAATCGAATACGCATAGCCAGTAGGCGGGGTGGTGCCGGCAGCCAGGGTAAACTGGGTGGAGGCTACCGTCAGAACAGGTGTGCCGGTGCTGGTATCATATTTGGTCTGGATAAACTGTGCTATACGGTGAGCGCTATCGTAGTCAAACGAATCCACGACCCGGGCGCCAGCGGTATAGGAGACCGCGGAGGACAGGTAATAGCCGGAATCCGGGGAATTCCTGGACGAATTGCTTTTATGACAGGACCAAATAGCCACGACACACAAAATCAGGAAAAACAGCAGGTATTTTTTCATAAAAAGACGTATTTCATGTTCTTAACGTTGCGATAACTAACTTTAATATGTGAGATCGGTCTGTTTTTATAAATCTTGCACTCGAAAATCCAAAATAGAAGAATTATGTCTAAAACACTTTCCTTTTTCGTTCTAGCGCTGCTCTTTGCGGGCCGGTCATCTGCCCAGCCGAAGACCCAGCCCAAGATCCGTAGGATCGACACGGTTGCCGTCGCCATCCTTGACAAGATGAGCGCAGTGATCGGCGATCTCAGCTCCTGCAGCGTGACGATCAAGAGCAATTACGACATTACCAGCAAAGAGCTGGGTCTGATCAAACACTCCGACGAGCAGCAACTGTTCGTCCATGGCTCCAGCAAGATGCTGGTCAAATCCGATGGCGACCGCGGAAGCCGCGATTTTTATTTCGACGGCACCAGGTTAAGCTACTATTCCCTGGACAAGAACCAATATGGGCAGATCGACGCGCCCATGACGCTGGTGGAAATGATCGATACCGTAAGCAAATTATACGGCATCGAGTTCCCTGCGGCGGATTTCCTGTATCCTTCGTTTGTAGACGATATCCTCAACGAATCCCGGGAGCTGGTCTATCTCGGGCTGACCAAGGTCGATGGCAAGGAGTGTTATCATATTGCCGGGAAAGGGGTGGATAAAACCTTTCAGTTCTGGATCTCGGACGACGCCTATACCCTACCCCTGAAGATGGTCATCGTCTATACCAATCAGGAGATGAACCCGCAATACGAGGCCGTTCTCTCGGACTGGCAGGTCAATCCCAATTTGCCGGATGCGTTATTCACGTTTACCATACCGCATAAGGCGCAGCGGGTGAAGCTGGTTCCTATGGCGATGGCGCATAAAAAATAATTCTAATACTCTAATTTTTCGTTATGAACAAACACATCAACTATAAAAGTCTACTTTTCTCTGCCGTCATGGGGTTGGCCCTTGCCGGTCATCCCGGGCAGGGCATGGCGCAACGATTCAATCACGGAGGTGGCGGAGGGGGAGGCTTTCACCCTGCTCCGGCTCCCGCGCCTCGTCCGGCTGCGCCGGCGCCAAGGATGGCTGCTCCAGCCCCGAGACCGGAAATGACGCGGCCTGAAGCGCCCCGGCCCGAAGTAGCGCGGCCCGAACCGGAACATGCCACCATCAACGGCGGCGCACGGAATTTCGGCAACCACGACTTCAACCGGCCCGCGCCGCAGGTAGTGCATGAGAACGTCAACGTACATACGACGGTAAATGTCCGGGAACATGAGAACGTCTATCATACCGGCGGGTATCGCGGCGTTCACCCCTACTACTATCATCCTTATCGTCCTTATTACTGGGGTCCGCACTGGCACCCGGTGGGGTTTTTCCTATCGGCACTGGCAGCCGATGCCATCTGGTTCAACTTCAGCGGGCAGCGGTATGGATATGACGACGGCGTATATTATCTGCCGGCAAACGGCGGTTATGACGTCGTTCCAGCGCCCATAGGAGCCGTTGTTGGCAGCTTACCCGATGGGTACGAGACGACGATGGTCGGCAATGACACTTTTTATTATTTCGGCGGCGCTTTCTATGTCGCCACCGATCAGGGTTACCAGGTGGTAGCGGCTCCTCCGGGAGCGGTGATCACCCAGCTGCCCACGGGTGCCGTCGATCAGCAGATCAATGGACAGGACCTGCTGGTCTATAACAATGTCTATTATTCACCGATCTCGGAGAACGGGCAGGATGCCTACGAGGTGGTGACGCCATAGGCGCCGACACCGGTAAATTTTTATAGGCCACCGCAAGGTGGCCTTTTTTATGTCTATTCCACCAGCAGCGTAGGCTCGTCGCTCACGATGAGCGTATGCGTCACGCCCATCTTGAGCGCAACATTGTCTACACCGTGGCTCACGGGAAAACCGAAACATACGGGATAGTCATACTCGCTCACGACATCGCGGATGATCTCCTCGATCGTGGCGCCAAAGGGTCTGGCGGTATCCTTACAATCCGTGAACCCGCCGGCGAGAAGGCCGGCGAGATGCGCCAGCTTTCCGCTGCGTTTCAGCTGCCGCAACATCCGGTCCAGGTTGTAGAGGTATTCGCCGACGTCTTCAAGGAAGAGGAGCTTGCCCCTGGTATCGATGTCGGAGGGGCTGCCCACGAGGTGGGCCAGGATGGACAGGTTACCGCCCACGAGGGGCGCGGTGGCTTTGCCGTGACGGTTGAACCCATGGGTGGGGCAGGTGTAGGCAGCAGGTTCGCCGGTGAGGCTGCGGCGGAGCGAGAGGACGCCTTCGCTCACTGCTCCGCCATCGTTGAAGGCGCCGGCCATGGGCGAATGCAGCGTTGCCGTATCATACTGATGAAAGACATGGGCATGCAGAACGGTGATGTCGCTATAGCCGATCAGCCATTTAGGTGTTTGGCGGAAGGCCGTAAAATCGATCGTGTCGATGATACGGCTCAGGCCATAGCCGCCCCGGCCGCAGAGGATGGCATTGACGGACGGGTCATCGAGCGCGTGTTGCAGATCGGCGAGCCGCCCGGCATCCGTGCCCGAGAAATAGTTCGCAGAATCGCTGCCAAGGGTGGCGCCTATGCGGACTTTATAGCCCCATTGCTGCAGGGTATCGATGCAGGTCTGTGCTTTTTCCAGGGCCATGAACCCTGCGGGGCAAACGATCGCGATGGTGTCGCCGGGTTGCAAAAAGGGGGGGATGATCATAAAGTATAGAATTGAACGGAATCGGGTTTTACTTCGAGGGTATGCGTCATGCCGTAGCGGAGCGCGAAATTATTTTTCTGGTGGCCTACGGGAAAGTCGAAACACACGGGGAAGGAGAAATCTTTCACCCGTTGGGCGACGATGTCATACAAGGAGTGGCCGAATTCTTCGCCGGGGTCGTCGGGTTTGACCTTGAAGCCACCGACGACGAGACCGGCCAGGCGATCGAGTTTCCCGGTGCGTTGCAGATGCCAGAACATCCGGTCGATACTATAAAGATATTCGCCCGTGTCTTCGACGAACAGGATCTTGCCGGCGGTATCGATGTCGGAGCGGGTGCCGGCGAGGGTTTCGATGGTCTTGAGGTTGCCGCCGACGAGGGCGCCCTGGGCATATCCGGCACGATTTTGCGGATGCACCGGTACGTTGTATTCCATTTTGCCGCCGGTGAGCGCGTGGCGGATGGAGAGAATGGAGTCGGCCTGCACCGGCTCCGCTTTAGTCCAGTCGTCCGGGAAGCTGTTGCACATCTTGGAATGGATGGAAGCCAGGTTGAGGTTGGTATGCAGATGACAAAGCAGGACGGTGATATCGCTAAAGCCGATGATCCATTTAGGCTTTTGTCTCAACGGCGAGAAATCCAGCGAATCGATGATATGTACAGCGCCATAGCCGCCGCGGGCGCAGAGTATCGCGGAGAGCTCGGGGTCATGCAGCATCTGTTGAAAGTCGGCTGCTCTTTCCGCATCGGTGCCGCCGAAGATGAAATCTTTTTTACCTACGGTGTCACCGATCCTGATGCGAAAGCCCCAGCTCTGAATGAGGTCTACCGCCGGTTGGATCTCCTTGACGGTGATATCGCCGGCGGGGCAGGTGATGCCGATGGTGTCGCCGAACTTCAGATACGGAGGGATAAGTAAAGGAAGCGGATCGGTGTTGGCAGACGGCGCCATCGTGCGGGTCGTGCGGGTCTTCGCCGGATCGGGTTGTGCGAGTACGGGCCCTGCGACGCCGATGGTCAACAGGGACAGAAAGTTTTTTCGGTTCATCTTAACAATTGAATTAATATTGTTGTTTGAGCAGCCAGAGCGGCTTAAAATTACTACTTTATAACTATGCGTTTTGTATTGGTGGTGATCCTGTGTGTGCTGGCAGGATTCGGAGAGTTGGTGAAGGGACAGGATCTTACCGGTCAATGGACGGGCTCCGCCACGACGGAGGGACAAAATCACAAACTGGTCCTGTCCATCATGGAAGGGGACTCTTCTTTTGCAGGAGTGCTGCACTGGTATACCCCCGAAACGCGAACGATCCGGCATATCGTCGTCAGCGGGCGGTTCTATGCCCGCGACTCGACACTGACCGTCCGGGAGGACAGCGGAGTGGCGACAAATGGCGTCGCAGACGGGGGTCCGCCTGGCGGTTTTTATATCTTGTTTTATCGCCGGACCGCGGGCCGGCGGGATATGCTGGAGGGGCAATGGCATGCCGGCGATGACTATACGGGCCGGTACGACCTCACGATCCGGCTGCAGAAAAAAGCGCCGCCATTCATTCCCATACCGGTGGTCACGCCCGTTCACAAAAGCGACACCCCCGACCTCAGGCGCTATCCCATTTTACAGGGCCGCGAATCGATAGTGGCGGCGCGGATCCCTGTCACCGGCATGGACACGGCGCGGATCGAGCTATACGACAACGGTGAGATCGACGGGGATTCCGTGAGTCTTTTTCTCAATAACGCGCTTTTGGTGCAGCACGTGCTGCTGGCGGTACAGCCAAGAGTGTTATTAGTACCTATCGACAAAAGCCGGCCCGTGAACACCCTGTTGCTGGTGGCCGAGAACCTGGGCCGGCTGCCCCCGAACACGGCCCTGATGGTGGTCACCGTGCATGGCAAGACCTATAATCTATTCCTTTCCACCGACTACAAGAAGAACGCGTCCGTCCAGTTCAACCTGCAGGAGTAGGTGCCCGCGCCGCCTCAACCAAACGTCGCCGCTCCCGAGTGACGGAAAGAGCGTAAATTTGCGTCCTATTACTATTATGAATCAACCGAAAAGATACCTGATCACGGCGGCACTGCCGTACGCCAATGGCCTGAAACACATAGGGCATCTGGCGGGGGCTTATCTGCCCGCCGATATTTATGTCAGATACCTGCGGGCGCAGAAAAGGGATGTTGCCTTTATCTGTGGCAGCGACGAACATGGCACGGCCATTCCCATCCAGGCGATGAAGGAGGGCACGACGCCGAGAGCGATCATCGACAAATACCATGAACTGATCAAACAGAACTTCGCCGATCTGGGCATTTCCTTCGATATCTATCACCGGACCAGCGAGCCGATCCATCATGAGACCTCGCAGGAGTGGTTCACGTATCTGTACGAGCGGGGGGAACTCATCGAAAAAGAAAGCGAACAATATTATGATGAAGCCGCCAAGACCTTTTTGGCGGACCGGTTCATCGTAGGCACCTGCCCCGTGTGCGGAAATACCCGCGCCTATGGCGATCAATGCGAAAACTGCGGGACATCGCTAAGTCCGGAACTGCTGATCAACCCGCACAGCACATTGAGCGGCCAGCCGCCGGTGAAGCGAACCACGCGGCACTGGTATCTGCCGCTGGACCGGCATGAGGCTTTCTTACGGGAATGGATCCTGGAGGAGCATAAGGACGACTGGCGTGCCAACGTGGTAGGCCAGTGCAAAAGCTGGATCGACGGCGGTTTACAGCCGAGGGCCGTCACACGCGATCTGGACTGGGGTATCAAGGTGCCCTTGCCCCAGGCGGAAGGAAAGGTATTGTACGTGTGGTTCGATGCCCCCATAGGGTATGTCAGCGCCACGCGGCAGTGGGGCATCGACACAGGTAAAGACTGGAAACCCTATTGGTACGACAAAGACACCAAACTCGTGCACTTTATCGGGAAGGATAACATCGTATTCCATGCCATTATCTTCCCGATAATGCTCAAATTGCATGGAAATATCCTGCCGGCTAATGTCCCCGCCAATGAGTTTATGAACCTGGAGGGCGATAAGATGAGTACCAGCCGGAACTGGAAGCTGGAAATGCAGGATTATATCGATGACTTCATCAAAAAGGAGAACGGCGGTACGCAACTGGCCGATAGTCTGCGGTATTATCTGACGACCATCGCGCCGGAAACCAAGGACAGCGAGTTCACCTGGAAGGGTTTCCAGGACGCCAACAACAGCGAGCTCGTGGCCAAATTCGGCAATTTCGTCAACCGGACGTTTGTCCTGATGCACAAATTATGTAATGGGAAGGTCCCGCCGCTGCACGCGGCCAAGGTAGATGAGACCGATCGGGAGATGATCGCCGCTATCGGCGAGACCAAAAAAAAGGTGGAGGATCTCCTGGAAGGCTATAAGTTCCGGGAGGCCCAGTTCGAGGTGATGATGCTATCCGACCTGGCCAACAAGTACATGCAGAAAAAAGAGCCGTGGATCGTGGCGCGTAGCCTGGCGGAAAAGCCGGAGAACCAGCAGCTCATCGATAATTGCTTGCACGTCTGTCTGCAGGTGACGGCCAATCTGGCGATCCTGATCAACCCCTTCCTGCCTTTTACTGCACGGAAGCTATTGCACATGATGAAGGTGGTGGAGAAGATGCTGGATTGGGAGAATGCCGGGAAGCCGAATCTGCTGAGCGTAGGCTACAGCCTGCGTGCCCCCGAATTGCTGTTCCGGAAGATCGAGGACGAAGAGGTAAAGACCCAGATCGCGAAGCTGCAGGCGGCCGCAGTGGAGAAACGGGCGGCGGATGAAGCGGCGGAGGCTCCTGCGCCGGCCAAAGAGAAGGAGGCCGCGGCCCCCAAACCCCCCATTGTGTATGACGATTTTGCGAAATTGGACCTGCGGGTCGGCACCATCGTCAACGCCGAAAAAGTAGAAAAGGCGGACAAACTGCTGAAATTGCTGGTCGACCTCGGCACGGAACAACGAACCATCGTTTCCGGCATCGCCCAGCATTTCGAACCTGGTGCCATCGTAGGCCGGCAGGTCGTCGTCGTAGCCAATCTGACGCCGCGAAAGATGCGCGGGATCGAAAGCAATGGCATGATCCTCATGGCGGAGGACGGCAATGGTAAACTGCACTTTGTAAACCCCGAAGATAAGATTGCGCCGGGCTCGGGCGTGAGTTGAGCGCGCTCTCGCGCATCCGGGCTGGATCAGGCTA
>Ga0206897_1004_pt2 | contig 44331 bp, 51 predicted proteins | sample Alteio_BWOrgHeat_49_FD_152972 | JGI IMG/M metagenome (GOLD analysis project Ga0206897, IMG submission 152972) | Enriched cells from forest soil in Barre Woods Harvard Forest LTER site, Petersham, Massachusetts, United States -... | ecosystem: Environmental > Terrestrial > Soil > Temperate forest >... | reverse complement strand
CTTAACGGCTTCCCTGCGGCACTGCATTGGCCATAAGCCAATGCATCACCGAGTTTGCATCGTTTACAGCTGGGACTACCCGGGTATCTAATCCGGTTTGCTCCCCCAGCTTTCATCCCTCACCGTCGAACGTGTTCTGGCAGACCGCCTTCGCCACTGGTGGTCCTCAATGGATCAGAGGATTTTACCCCTACCCACTGAATACCGTCTGCCTCTCCCACTCCCTAGCTCTGTAGTATCTCCAGCGGCCCATCTGTTGAGCAGGTGGATTTAACCGAAGACTTGCAAAGCCGGCTACGGATGCTTTAGGCCCAATAAACGTCCTGACCACTCGAGGTGCTGGTATTACCGCGGCGGCTGACACCAGACTTGCCCACCCCTTATTCACCTGTGCTTTTAGGACAGGCAAAAGACTCCTTTATCAGGAATCACTCGGACTGACCCAGTCGTGCTTTCGCACATTGCTAAGGTTTCTCGCCTGCTGCGCCCCATAGGGCCTGGGTCCGTGTCTCAGTACCCATCTCCGGGCTTCTCCTCTCAGAGCCCGTACCTGTAATCGCCTTGGTGGGCCATTACCTCACCAACAAGCTGATAGGCCGCAGTCCCATCCCATGGCAGTAAACTGTTTGGACCATAAGCCATTCCAGGCACTATGATCTATCGTGGTTTATTCTCAGTTTCCCGAGGTTATCCACGTCCACGAGTTAGGTTGACTACGTGTTACTGAGCCGTCCGCCTTGTATTGCTACAATGACTCGCATGGCTTAGTACCAATCCGATAGCAGTCAGGTCCGGCAGGATCAACCGGATTCGTTTTGTTCGTACATATTTCAGTACGCGTCGAAGTAAGACGTAATATTTATTGGAAATTGGTGGATTGCACACACTTTCTTCAAACTTCGGATAAGATCTTTTGATCAAACCCACATGTTGTATGCGTAACTGGAGGCCTGTGAATCACAAACTGGCATATTACCAAACATCATCACAAGCGCCGCCTTGCTGTTACGTATGCAAAAAGGGGATCAAATAGAAATAATATAAACCATGCACAAAACTTGCTTTTTTTACAATTTTTTTCCGATCACTAATATTAAACAGATTGGTGATTGTGTTTGATTGCTTTCTGCTTTAGATACATACAAAAAAAACACAAAAAAGTCTGCCAAGATATTTGAGAGATCAAAAAAACTCCACATCGGCGGAGTATCACATAACATAAGATTTTTTGAGCCATACCCGTTTGTTACCAAGTCTGCAATAGGCAAGCACCTGATAGATGTAGATGATAACAAGTATACAGATTACTGGATGGGTCACTGGAGTCTGATTCTAGGACATGCCGCACCAAAAGTTGCAGAAAAGGTCAGAAAACAAATCAACAGTGGTTGGATGTATGGAACAGTAAATGAGAATACAATTGAATTCTCAGAAGTCATACAAGGTGCAGTTCCAGTTGCAGAAAAAATTCGTTATGTCTCAACGGGTACAGAGGCCACAATGTATGCAACAAGAATTGCAAGGGCAAAGACTGGAAAAAAAATAATCGCAAAGATAGACGGCGGTTGGCATGGATACACAACTGATTTGCTAAAGTCAGTCAACTATCCATTTGACCAACCAGAGAGTGCAGGACTTGCAGACGAATCACACATAGTATCAATTCCGTATAATGACTTGGAAAAATCAATCTCAATTTTAGAATCTGTAAGAAATGATCTTGCAGGAATCATAATAGAGCCAGTACTTGGAGGAGCAGGTTGCATCCCTGCAACAAAAGAATATTTGGTAGGAATCCAAGAGTTTGTCCACAAGAATAACGCATTATACATCCTAGATGAAATTGTCACAGGATTCAGGTTCAGGTTTGGATGTCTCTACAAAACTATGGGCCTTGACCCAGACATTGTAACACTGGGAAAAATTGTTGGTGGCGGATTTCCAATTGGAGTTATTTGTGGAAAAGATGAAATCATGAAAATTACCGATACAAATTCAAACAAAAGACTTGACAGGTCATACATCGGGGGTGGAACATTTTCAGCAAACCCAGTGACAATGACATCCGGAAAAGCAATGCTGAAATTTTTAAAGAAAAACTCGGGCCCTGTATACAAAAAGATTGGAATGTTGGGTGAAGAAACGAGGAGGGGACTGGCAAAGATATTTCAAGATAAAGTTGCGATTACTGGAATGGGTTCTCTTTTCATGCCTCACTTTCTGGCAAATGGTATAACACATGTTACAAATGCAGAAGAGGCATCAATGTGTGATACAGAGACACTCAAAAAATATCACTTTGAACTGATTGCAAAAAATGGAATATTTTTCCTTCCAGGAAAACTTGGTGCCATATCTTACGTGCATTCAGAATCAGACATCAAGCGTCTGCTTGAAGCTTCAAAGAAATTCGCGATTTCGTTAAAATAATTAGCCAAACCCATTAACTAGTCAAATAACGAATTTCAGACATGCTCAAGATAGCAATAGTTGCAGCAATTGTAATTTTGTTTGCTCCAATGGCATCATCGTCTTTTGCTCAAGAGTATAAGACATTTCCAGGCGTTGGAAAAGATGCAGGGGATGGAATGACAACATACGATGTCCAGTATTCTTCAGTGAAGGATATCGTAAGTGCATCAGTTAGCGTAAAAGACAAGTCAGTTGATTTCGTACTTGCAGGTAAGACGGATACTAATAGTACGCTGATTCTAAAACTTCCAAAAGGGCTGATTAATGGATTCATTGGAGTTTTCGTAGACGGTCAGATAGTGACAAACTATACCACAACAGACGAGTCAGGAGACACGCTAGTATCAATACCAATCACTCCTCTTACTGAGAACATCTCCATTGTAGGAACAACTGTAGTGCCAGAATTTGGACCAGTAGCTGCTATAGTTTTAGCAATTTCCATTGTAGCTATAGTTACAGTTACAAGACTTGGACCAATTCGCCTGTAAAGATACAGTCAATTAGAAAAATCTTTTCTTATTTTATTAAATCAAACAGAATAGCTCTGATCAGGATCAAAACGCTTTTTGTGACTGTGCGATTCCACATCTTTTGCAAGTGAATCAAACTCCGAAGTATCTCCGAACTTGCGATAAGTCAGCTTTTCAAGTGTCTTGATGATGCTCTTTGCAGATCTATACTGTGGAAGTTTTGGCTGGTTTAATTCTGCATACAACCCAATTCCCTGTATGCCATTCATCTTTGCAAATCCAAGTATCAATCCATTGAATCCTGTTATAATAGAGGCCTCGGGAGTTGTCAAGATTCCAAGTTTTCTTACTTGTTCTGTGAGTTCTTTGGATGTAGTAGTAACAAATGTTTTTGGTTCACCCTCGATTGGATTTTTTGTATGAAAACCTCCAAGTGTATAGATAAATCTTGTAGAATGTTTTTTTGCAACATCTATGACATCTTGGCACAATACGTTTAGCTCTTCTGTAGATGATGGTTGACCAGATCCACCTCCAAATATGATTATATCTTTTGCATATCGATAGTCCCATTTTTCTTCTGGGATGTCAATGTACCCACCATTGTCAATAACATATGCAGGGTATGATGGTTCCACTTCTCGAAATACTGCAGTGTTCAGACTTGAATTAATAAAATCAATGACAATGCTTCCAACATCTCCCATGTCTTGCATGGCTGCAATCAATAGAGGCTTTGAGACATCAGGATCGCTCTTTTGGATAAAATCCACACTAGTCATTCGGCCTTTTATGATTAATACCTTCTCTGGTGTGTACTAGATCTCAAGATTTTACTTCATGAAATGCACATGGCGAGCGATTATTTACTAGGAAGATAGCAAGTCTTCAATGGAAGACAAGGACTCGGACCCATTTAGCACGTATCAAGAAGACAAGGACTCGGACCCATTTAGCACGTATCAAGAAAACAAGATTCTCCTCAATTCAATTTTCATGAAGGAGAAAATGTCCAAGTATTCCAAGCAGGTAATTGACAAATATTTCAAGTCATTGCTGAGGGCACACAAAAGGATAGAGTTTACAAGAGACTTGATGGAAATAGGTATGATTCAGGACATAGTGGCAGATTATTTGATGGACATGCAATGGCACGTAAAATATGACTCGGCACACTCTGATTTTGATCCACAGTACAGATTTGATCTGGTTGCAAGAAAAGAAAAAAGAACAGCTGTTATTCTAATCCAGCCTGAAATTACCAGGCAGTCAATATTAGAAATTCAAAAGGATATCTTTGGAGTCAAAAAAGAGATGCCAAGCACAAGGGTTCTCTTGGCAACAGACATTCTGGAATTGCCCACTATTTTGCAAAAGGGAACACTTTCAGATTTTCTCATAGACATGGCAAAAAAACACAAGCTTGGAATACTCCTTGTCGATAAAAACCTGGACTATCAGGAGACTTGGCTTGTTCCATCAGAATTTCTGTACGCCTAGAACATAGTTTAGAACGTCAAAAGAACGTGGTTTATACAAATTTCATTGGACAATAGTTGGGTTATTATTGAATGACAGCTTGACAGGTGTGTTATTCATGGTAACACAGAGTTCAACAGCATTAGAAGCACGATGTGCTAGATGTGGAAAGGCCAAGATGCTAACTGATGGCACTACTGGTGAACGATTTTGTGGAGGATGTGGATTTGTAGTAAATGAGATTGTAAATGATTTGGGTCCTGAGAGACAATCATTTTCAAAAGAACAGTTCGAAGACAGGGCAAGGACAGGCATACCAACATCTCTTGCAATGCACGACATGGGACTTGCAACAGTAATTGGACAGGCAAACAAAGATTCAACTGGAAAGCCACTATCTGCATCAATGAAAAATACAATCACTCGCCTTAGAACATGGGACAATAGAAGCCAGGTCCATGAAGCAACTGAAAGAAATTGCAGACAGGCATTCAGTGAGCTTAGTAGATTAAAGGACAAACTTGCTCTATCAGATGCAGTAGTTGAAAAGACTGCATACATTTACAGAAAAGCATTAGAAAAGGGATTAGCAAAGGGCAGATCAATTCCAGGATTAATTGCGGCCGCATTATATTTATCATGTAGGGAGACTGGCACACCAAGAACACTAAATGAGGTTGCAAGAAGAATTAATGTGAAAAAGAAAGATGTTTCAAGGTGTTACAGATTGCTATTACAAGAGCTTGACATGACAATGCCAGTGTTAGACCCGATAAAATGCATGTCAAGAATTGCAAGCGAATCAGGTCTTAGTGAAAAAGTAAAACGTGAGGCACTCAAGATTTTAGAAAAGGCAAATGAGCAAGAGATCTCGGCAGGAAAAGATCCAATGGGACTTGCAGCAGCTGCACTATACTTGTCATGTGTAATACATGGAGACAGCACAACACAGAAAGTTATTGCAATAGCAGCAGGAGTCACCGAAGTAACTATACGAAATAGGTACAAGGGATTACGTGAACTCTTGGACATCAAGGTTCCCGACAAAAAAACAAAACCAGACTTGTCTTAAAAGTACGTTTAACAAAATTATAAAAAATTCTGAATAATTTTTAAGAGATTATCTAAAGTGAGATATTGCTACCTTTTGTCCAATCTTTAGTTCTTTTTGGATCTTGACTTTCTTTACTGCTTCCTCAAAGTCGTGCATCTTTACTTTTGCAACCTCTACTTGTTTTTCTGCCTCTTTTGGATCAGGATACTTGTCAACAAAGTTATGCAGTACAATGGATGCAGCAGTATTTGCAATTGCGGCAACATCTGCACCACTCATGCCATCAGTCATTTCAGCAATCTTTGGAAGGTCAACAAAGTCTGGGTTTAGTCCATTTGGCGTTCCCATTTCTTTTTCAATTGGAATGTTCTTGGAACTAATCTCCAATATTTTCAATCGTCCCGCCTTGTCTGGAATTGGAACTACAATGATTTTGTCAAATCTACCAGGTCTGAGCAATGCAGAGTCAATCATATCTGCTCTGTTTGTGGCAGCAATTACCACTACACCATTTAGGGATGTGATTCCATCCATTTCTGTTAGCAACTGGCTGACAACTTTTTCAGTGGTTGCGCTCTCCCCCATTCCCCTAACTGGTGCAATGGAATCAACCTCATCGAAAAATATTACACATGGTGATGACTGTCTTGCCCGTCGGAATATCTCCCGGATTCCACGCTCTGATTCTCCTATCCATTTTGATAACAATTCAGGGCCTTTTACAGAGATGAAATTTGCTTCACTCTCTGTTGCAACTGCCTTTGCAAGAAGTGTCTTTCCGGTTCCACTGGGTCCATGCAACAAGATGCCTCTTGGCATTCTATACCCAAGTTGAGAGTAAAGTCCTGGATATTTCATTGGCCATTCTACTGCCTCTTGGAGTTCGCGCTTTACATTTTCAAGCCCACCAATCTCGGTCCATGCAATATCAGGTGTTTCAATGTAGACTTCACGCATCCCAGCTGGTGTGACATCTCGAAATGCAAGCTGATAATCTTCAGCATTTACTATTAGCTTATCCAAAGTTTCCGGAGGAATTTTTTCATCAGATAAATTAATTTCAGGCAATAACCTTCTCAAACATTTCATTGCAGCTTCCTTGCAAAGATATTCCAAATCAGCTCCTACATATCCATGGCTGGAACCTGCAATTTTTTCCAGATTGATATCTTCGTTTAGAGGCATGTTTCTTGTATGGATGAGCAAAATCTCTAGTCTTCCTTTTTTGTCAGGAACTTTAATCTCAATTTCTCTATCAAATCTACCAGGCCTTCTAAGAGCCGGGTCTAATGCATTTGGTCTGTTTGTTGCAGCAATTACAATTACTTTTCCTCTTCCTTCAAGACCGTCCATTAGTGACAACATTTGTGAAACAACTCTTCGTTCTACTTCTCCTGTTACCTCTTCTCTCTTTGGTGCAATAGAATCAATTTCATCTACAAAGATAATGGATGGTGCTTTTTCTTTTGCCTCTTTGAATATTTCACGTAGCCTTGCTTCACTTTCTCCATAAAATTTGCTCATTATCTCAGGACCTGATATGCTGATAAAGTGCGCATTAGTTTCATTTGCAACTGCCTTTGCAAGAAGTGTCTTTCCTGTTCCAGGTACACCATATAGCAATACACCTTTTGGAGCTTCAACTCCTAATTTTTCAAATATCTCAGGATGTCTCATTGGCAATTCAATCATTTCTCGAACTTTTCTTATCTCGTCAGACATTCCTCCAATGTCCTCGTATGACACTTGTGGTACTCCGCGCAAGCTCTCACCTTTTTCAGCAATATGAAACTCTGTCTTTGGAGTTACAAGTACTGCATCAGAGGCAGGAGTTATTCCAATTACCTGAAATGTTAATCGACCGCCAAAGTATGGCACCATGATATTATCCCCTTTAACAAGAGGAATATTTTCTAGAGAATCTGTAAGGTATCTTTCATCTATCGGAGGTATAGAATCAAGTGGTGCAACTATTACTTTTTCAGCAGGTACAGTCTTTATCTTTCGCACCGTCACAGTATCTCCAATTCCCACACCTGTGTTGTTTCTTCCAAGTCCATCTACTCTAATGATTCCTTTTCCTTCATCGGATGGATATAGTGGAAGGCATCGTGCTACAGATCTTCGCTTTCCAGTAATTTCTAAAATGTCGCCAGTTGATGCACCAAGGGCGTCCATTGATTCATAATCAATACGTGTGACACCCCTACCTACATCGCGAGTATACGCTTCCAATATTTTTAATTGAACAGAGTTTTGGGCTATGAATATACTTTGTAGGTATGTCTTGTTATACCTTTGGAATCTTTGATACATTAAAGCCAAAATTCTACCTCCGATCGACCAAGAATTGAATCCAGTTTCCATAATTGGTAGTCAACCCTCCACATGAAACGATCGAGAACTTTTATACAGTTAGCAATGGTTCCAAGATCGAGTTGGACGCATACCTTGAAGAAGAGTTGTATGACCTCATAACATACTGCATCCAAAATTCTGGCGCCTCGGATTATTCCACCAAAGAAGTCAGGATAAAAGAGATAGGCCAGGAATTATTTGCAGATGGTGGCGTAGATGCGCTTGAGAACATGTACTTTTCAATAGAACATAGAATTAAAGAAGAGATTTCAAAAGATGTCAAACCATACCGTTCCCTTTGGAACGACATTTCAAGCGAGTGGAATTACTAGGCAACTGCAGCCAAGGGCATCTCTTTTGCTGGTTCTTGCATCTCTTTTCGTGCTCGGGCAAGAACCATTCTTAGATGCTCGATTTCAATTTCGTCAATCATTTCGCACATGTTTATTTTATAAAAAATTGTGATACTTAAGGGCTGTGTATCTTTTATGCAAATGATCTCTTGGACTCTAGATTATTTACTGATTTTAGGTTTGTGCAATAATCAATCCATTGATGTGTAAATAATATCTCATTGTCACCGTGCAAATAACATCCAATTACATTTTTGCCATTTACAATTAGTGGAAAGTCTACTATGAATTTTTCCTGCTCGTCGACTTTTCTAAAATATGTTGGTCTAAGACCCATTGCATATAGTTCAATTAAATATTCAAATGGATTGACTCCACCAAGTTTTTCTTTGACGGATTCGAACACTGCATACCTTGCAGCATATTTTGCAGCGTCTCTTGCAGAATCTCTTGCGGTCTCACCAGTGATAAATTCACTTCCATACCATCCATAGTTATTGCGAGCAGCTTGACTTGCTTCTTTCCATGCAAAATTCCATGCAGCATCCCAAGTGTTGGTTTTGTCCAAGTTTAATGCTGCGACTCGTGCAAGATCCCAAAGTGAATCAGAAGCAAGTTGTAATGTACCATTGTCTTTTTTCCAAGGCATCAAGGCTTTGGTGTATTTTTCTACAATCTCTGCTACCTTTGGTAATATGGAATTTGCCTCCACAATAGATCGTGCAGGGGTAAAATACTTGATAGAGTGTAATACGGAATTTTTAGAATCAGAGTTTGTTTGTGTCATATCTGCATTCAAAAATTTCCGGGGTTTATATTAATCTGTTTTTTTGCGTTCATAAAATTTTTCAGGCGGTTCTTGTCTATCCTTTTTGCGTCCAGGCAAATACAATTTAGCCACAGCACCCATCATAAATCCACCAACAACTACTATTGCAATTCCACTTACTATTAGCACCAAAATACGCCCAATTGATTTGAGTATTGACATCTCATTCTAGTTAGTGCTTACCAGTAAATATGGATTGGTCACAAAGTGTGGTCTTTGACCCTTTTTTCAAGGGAAATCTCTTCTCTGATTGCCACAAGTGCAAGTGCTCCCACTACTAGTTCAACTGCAAATATCTCTACAAATGTCCAATAGATCTTCTCGCCAAGTTTTACACAGTTACCATCTTGGCAAAATAGTATGTGGTTATCTTTTACCACTATATCATCAGGGTTTAGCAGCGGCCCAACCTCTATTACAAATACCAGAATAGACGAAGATAGAAATATTATAACACCCCAATGAATAAACTCTAGAACTTTACGTTTCACAGGACAATATTTCAGACTAGGATAAATAAGAGCTTTTCAGGAAAGTGATGATTTTCTTTCAATTCTTTATCTTTTTGAGATTAGTCATTTGAGAATCCCCAAGATATCCAGTCAGGTTTTCAGATATTTTCTTTACAACTCCAAGTGCAGATTTGATCTCTTGTTCGGAAAGATCCTTTGTTGAAACTTTTCTAATTTGCGCAGCACACTCCATCATAGAATCCCACAGCAAATCAGCCTTAGATGTAGCGTAGATCCGCTTTATTCTCCTGTCGTGGACATCAGACTTTCTTTTCACATATCCATCTTTTTCCATTTTATCAATCACTGGCACAAGTGTTGGGCTTTCAACTCCGATTTTGTCAGCAAGTTCTCTTTGAGTAGGACCAGACTGCATGTATAATGCAAATATAACCTTGGACTGGGCCAAGTTTATTCCTATTTTATCTCGTAGTTCAAGATCAAACGCCTTTTGCATCATCTTTGATGCAGAGTATATCACAAATCCTATACTGTTTTCATAATCAAATTTTTTCATTTGATTCCTAATCATTAGGAAGCTAATTAATATATAGACCTTGTTTTAATACATAATACATGAAACCAAGTTTCACAAGGCCAATTGCAAGAGTGATAATCTAAATGGCAGTGAGCATGAAACAGCAATACAGATCAGAAGTTGGAATAATCTCAGAGATACTGCAGGTGACAATGGACTGCGGCATGCAGGGCACAATAATATCTTCAATCGCACGAAGAGCAAACTTATCACATTATACTGCAATGGAAAAATGCCAAAAATTAATAGATTTTGGACTAATGGAATCAAGAATAGACAAGCGAAGTCGCAGTTTTGTGATCACAGAAAAAGGGATCAAGTTCCACCAAGAGATACAGAAATTTCTAGAGATTGCCCAAGAAATAAAGATTAGATATTAACGCTTTTAGATTATTCTTCAGATTCAAGGCCAGTTTTTTCCGGAACTGTCTAGTCAGACTACAATTGACTACATCTAAAATGAGGTTCGCTTGTAAGTCTTCATTGACTTGTAGAAATTAAATCCAAGCACCCACTTGCTTTAAATTAAGAATAAATTTCTTTCAAAGAATGTCAGAAGATCTTGTCAGTACAATTGAAGAGTTGATAAGATCTGAGAGATGTGATGTTGGAAGATTACAAAATGTTCTGGCTGCAATCAAAAATGGTGAAACAGTCTCTTTTGAGGATCACCGATACATTGAAAGTTTGACACAGAGTCAGCCTAAATCTCGTCCAGTTATAGAAGATATAGTAGAATCCAAGCCAGAAAATGCAGTTGACAATACAGTTTCAGATTCAAATACTGAGACTCCAACACATGAGGTATCAAGTACAGAGCCCGCAAAGAGATCTCCTGCAAAAAAATATGCTTCAGTTGGAATCATAATTGCAATAATAATTGTAGCATATGTAGGACTAGACGTATACGCGATAAACAACTTGCAGTTTCGTCCACATCATGGCCAACAGGTAGCGATTTCAGATACTGAGCTTAGCATACAAACAGATGCGTGCAACCCATCATATTTTCCCGCTACATTTACCAAGTACGAAATTGACGCATTCTATAATTCCGACATTATAGAAAAAGCTACGGTGGGAGGTTCTACATTATCTCCAAAATCAGCTGCGGTATTAGACGGAATATTTGCAATAAACAAGGATGTAGTAACCAAGATAGGGCAACAAAATTCTACTTTTGATCCGACCAAGGCAACCATAACAACTTCGGTAGATGCTTCAATCTTGGGATTTATCCCATATGCAGTAGACAAAAAATATCCTGCAATAGAATTCCAGAACATGTTAAAAAATCCACCTCCTGGAACATTTGACTGCTATCCATAACTGTAAAAAAAGACAAAAATTTTCATCTTAAACTAGGTTTTACCAAAAATATGTAATGCTCTACACCATATCTTATTTCTGCAACAGTGGACCTGTCTGCGGTCCGGGTAATCATTACAATCCATTTTTTTTACATAAATCAACACACAGAGTTCTGTAAATTAAAAGGGGTCGGTCAGACCACCAATAGAAGATCTGAGTCCCCTTCTAGTTGAATGAATTTCATACAATACGGTATGCCTTATGTCCATGTTCTTTCATTTTGAATAAGCTACGCATGACGTAACTCCAGAAGATTGAAAACCTGTTTTAGGCTAAAAAATCACCTATTATAATAAAAGAAAAAGAAAAGATTTCACTGAAAAACCGCTAGTGGCATGGAAAACCAGATGCATGTCTCATGTCATGGGCAAACTCGTGCATATATCCAACACCATTCATCTGGGCATATGCGGACTGTCCTTCAAATATACTAAATATCTGTCCTTGGTCAAAGCCCACTACAAAGTACCCTAATCCAAATATTGCAAACAGAACTGCTGCGGCAATTATTGGAACTGCATGCTGTGTCTTTGTGATTTGTGATGTGTTAACCATTTCTATTTTCGTGCTGTCAGATGAATATTTAAACAATTGGATGGTTTATCCGACCTGAATCATACTAGACTTAAATTTGATAATACAATCATAAGCTTCACAGCAAAATGCATCAAATAATACATCTGCTCTCCAAGGTAGCGCAAAGGCACGCGCCAAGCAGAATGCTAAGTTTTGATCTGGTTCATGTTTTCAAGACAATGCAGATGATGTCAGACAACAAGAGAACAAGCAGATCGCTTATGATGCAAGAGCTTGGGCTTGGAGAAGGCTCGATCAAAACATTGGTAAAGCATCTAAAGATGCACGGCCTTGTAGAAAACTCCAACGCAGGCATGTGGTTGACAAGCAAGGGAGAGACACTTTACGCCAAATTACGCATTTCAATTCCAAGAGAGATGGATATTGCAAAATGCTCTGTTGCTCTGGGTAAATTCAATCACGCAGTACTTCTAAAGGACATGTCTCATAACATCAAAAGTGGAATTGAACAACGTGATGCAGCGATAAAGACAGGGGCTGTTGGAGCAACTACGCTGCTTTGTAAAAATGAAAGACTTGTCTTGCCTGGAACTGGTGAAGACTTGATGCGAAATGACCAGAAGATACATTCATTGATAATGGAAAAATTATCACCTGAGCAAAACGATGTAATAATAATTGGAAGCTCACAGAACAAAAAAATTGCTGAGATGGCTGCAAAAAGTGCTGCGCTATATACAATCGAAGATCACGAAAAACACTAGTGGTTTTTGTAACTTGTTATGAATTCAGGGATTTTAGACTTATTCTTGTTTTTGATAATACAGTAAAGACTGTTACCAATCCAACTGCAAAAACAAGTATAAAACTAGAGATGTTTTCAAACTCTGGAATTACCGTAGTGCCAATGATTTCAATCTTAGAGTCGCCATTTACAATAGGAATATCGAGGTACCTATACCCATAATCAGATGTCCCCTCACGAAAAGATGTTATCTCATCATCATTAACGAAGACCAGAAAGGATTCGTCAGCATTGCCTGGTTTTTTTGCGTCAAGCAACAATCTTGGCACCTGAAGATGAATCATGCCGGAATTTATAGAATCTATTTGTACAACAAGTGAAATATCCTGAGGATCAATGACCACGCTGTTGACTCGGCCTCCGGTAATGGTGTAATTAAGATCAAAGTTTTGTCCACTTGAGAGATCTTTTACGTTGAACACACCTGCTGTGGGAATATCTGTTTGTTCAAATTGGAAGTTTGCTATTGCAGAAATATGCTTGAATCCATATTGCACCACAAGTGAATATTCACCTGGTATACGCCATAACGGGCCTTCAATTTTTATAGGTAATGAAAATCTTCCATCCACTGCAACCAGTATCTGTTCAACGTGAACCAGATTATTATCAGGATCAAGTATCTGAATTGTTAGTGGTACATTTGTTACAACACTTTTGACCTCTCCTGATACAATCATGATATCACCCCTGTTATACCGGTCCTTGTCAATCTTTACAGTAATCTGAGCTCCTGTTGGTGGTGAAAGTGATTCAGCAGTAGCATGTTGAACAGTTGAAAAAAATGTCGATGTGACAAGTGCCGCTAGACAATATAATATTACAAATTTCATCTTTGAATTAACACAAGGTTGCCAAATGTTATAGGATAAAGTCATTTCTACTGATATCAACGAAAGTATCTTAATCATATACATCTTGTCAGCTAAGCTTCATTTATGAGAATTAAGCTACGATCTTTAACAAGTAACATATACAATGCTGAGAATTAAATTTAGAAAACCAGTGTGATATGCTTTTTGTAACACATATCTACAATATGATTTTCTCAGAGGAAAACAGACATCCAGTCATGCCCTCTGGTTTTATTTCAAAGTAACAATTTACAAAATGAAAAAGCCTAGTCGTGTTTTCGTTCTCTTTTTCTCTGCAACATTCGCTGCTCACCTTCTGTAAACCTTTTCTTGTCATCTTCTGTAACAAGTAACAATGGAGGCACATCAGTTGGTTTGCCAGATTCATCTAATGCAACGGAAGTAACATATGCAGTGTTTGTAAGAGTTCGGGTCCCAGTAAGCAAGTTTTCTGCCTCAACTTTAATTTCAATCTCCATGGAGGAACGTGATACATAGTTTAGTCGGGCATTTAGTATGAGTGCATTTCCCACAAGAACAGGTTTTAGAAAATTGACTCTATCAATTGATGCAGTCACTGCATTTTTCCGACAATGTCTTTGAGCTACAAGGCCTGCTATCAAGTCAATTTGTCTTAGTATTTCACCACCAAAGACATTACCTGCCGGGTTTGCATCAGATGGAAACATTCTCACAGTCATCTCTGCTTTTGACTCTTCTGCACTCTTTGGTTTTAGAGACATGATATTGCAATCAGGCAAGTCATGGATTTATGAGTTATTCTTTTATTTGTCAGTTGAAATACCGTTTAATTAACAGATATTTTGACACAAAACATTGAACTCTATAACTGAGACTTGTGTGGTGAGCGCATCAAGAGATAATGTATTTGAGTTTTTATCAAATATTGAAAACATTCCAAAATGGGCTACAAAATTTGTCAAGAAATTATCACTAGTTGACGACAAGTACAAGGCATTAACACCGGTTGGGGAAGTATTCATCAGATTGGATGTAGATCAAAAGGCAGGTCTTATTGACATCCATGCAGGACCCACAGAAAAAGACATGACACCTGCATATATGAGAATAATTTCACTTCCTGGCAATTCTACTGCAGTCATGTTTACTTTTTTCCAGTATGATTCCACACCTGATGCAATCTGGGAGATCTTTTGCGAGTGGATAAAAGTAGAGGTAGAAAATATCAAAAGACATTTTTCCTAGCAGGAAGATAAAATCAATCTTATATTTTGGATGAATCAACAAAGACTAAATGAAGTACTTTTGGTGGAGACTGCTAGATTATGTAATAGGTGCACTTGCTGGAGGCGTGATCATATTTCTTGTAGACAAGTTCGCATGTAGACAATGCATAGGTCAGTATACACCTGTTTTGATGCTTGGAATATGGATTGGAATCATGCTGTTATGTAATTTCATATTTCAAAAGGCAAGGCCTGCTAGCGCAAAACCAGACAATATGTAAAGAAAAATTTCCCAGAAAGCAAATATAGCCTAACTGATACTCCATATTGAATGGCATTTTTTGAAGATTTCTGTAAAAGTGTAGTGGCACTAGACCAGAAAATAAGATTTGCTGGAATTGCAGATGGTGATGGAACATTGGAAGGAACATCTGAGAGAAATGGTCTGACTCCAATTATGAAGCCAGAAGAAAGAGCCCAGTATGCAATAACGGCATCCACAAGACAGTATACTAGGCTTAGATGGGAATACCTGCTTGGAAAGATCTCTTATGCAAGTTCACACTATGCAAAAATAATCAGGGCTACAATACCAATTGCCGATGAAAACAGAAGACTTGCCCATGTGTTGCTGTTATCATTTGATCCCGATGCAGATGATTTTCATCAGATCATCACAAAGAAGATAATTCCTCTTGTGAAACAGAACATGGAAAGATTCATGCAAGAAGCCCAAAAATAGAAAAATTATCATCCAGTGTTTATAGGTGGACGTTCAAGTCCCCTGTTGTCAACATATTCCTGTACTCTCACATCTGAGCAGACAGAAATATTTTGGTCCTTGTTGTCACTACAGTATTTTTTTATCTGCAACATCTCTTGATCACAGTCTGAAGTTGGATTTGACATACATGCATCAATGTCACTTGCCAGAGTAGAAACCGAGTCAGGACTTTGACTAATGGAAGGAATCAGGCCATCTTGGTTTGAAGAAGACAGAAATGGTGACGCAAAAAAGTATGCGGTAAAGGCAAACGCTACTGCAATTACGAAATAAATAGGAGTCTTTCGTTTTGTGTTCACACATCTAGTCTGAATTTCCAAATTATAACTGATGCTGAACTAGGTTCCTGAAAGCTATAGCACTATAATCTTCATTGCAAGTGGAGGAGACAGTGCATCAGGATTTCCCACACTTTCCCATACAAAGATCTGTGCAGTATATGTTCCAGGAGCAGTAGGTGTCCACGACTGGGACGGGCTGAGAGATTGACCCGCATCAAGTGTTCCTGTAATCCACGATAAAGAGTACACAACTCCATCCTGGTTTTCTATCTGGACGATATATGCAAATGGCTGTGCTCTATTCTGTCCATTTGTAACATCTGTTGTAACCTGAACTTGTTTTCCAATGGTTGTATGCCATGCTCCGTTTTCAAGCGTGGCAGTGGACTTTGCAAGTTGAGAATACCCAGATGGTATAAGTGAGAATACAAGCATCACAGATAAGATCATTACAATAGCAATATTCACAAGATAAATTAGATTTGCCTTATTTTTTAGGGTTTGGTAAATTATGATACCACTTCAATTATCTTGTCTTGAGATTTTTCTCCAACAACTATGCGTATTTTGGATTTTGATACACCAAGATGCTTTGCAATCTGTTTGATTATCACGGTATTTGCCTTGCCTTTTACAGGCTTGACCATAATACCAATTTCGATAAGATCACCTTTTATTTTTACATAATCCTTGTGAAATGATACAGATACCTTGTAGAACATTTGACATATTTTGATGCAAGACAAATATTAAAGATAAGGCAACAAGCAGTGTGCAAGACGACAACGACGACCTAGAACGACTGCAACTACTAGACATTGTATTTACAAGAGGAGTCAATGCACTATCAAGAATTGAACTTGAGCGTCTCCATGATCTGATAGAGAAAAAAGATTACAGTCATGATAAGAAAGCACAAAAATCAAAAGCAAAACTTCTCAAAAAAATAGGCAATGCAATTTATGATCATGATGTGAAATATGGCAATTCATTTAAAATGAGCTAAAATGAAGTTTAGGTAATGCTAGGCGAGATCATAAACGCTCTACTACATGATACAATATTCATAAAATATGGTCTGCTTGGACTTTTTTTTAACGGAATGTTTTCAAGTTTCATTCCAATTCCCACAGAGATTACCATCTCAGCTTTACTGCTAAGTGGCATAAATCCACTGAATGTATTTTTGGTTCTAACAGTTGGCTCCATAATTGGAGGCTATATTGCATATTATCTTGGATACAATGGAAGATTATTAAAAAAACTCAGAAAAATTCCAAAGGAAAAATATGAAAAGAAAGGCCTCAACATCATGACAAAATATGGTTGGTTTACAGTAATTTTGCTTTCCCCATGGATTCCCATAATTGGAGATGTCGTTTCAATAATAGCTGGAACCAAGAGATACAACATTGTAAAATATTCTATTGCAATGACTGTGGGCAAAACTGTCAAAGCAGTTGCAATAGTATTCTTTGGAATACGTTTTATACATTGGCTAATACTGGTTCTTCATTAGAAAGTATATTATGTGTAGATTAGAACAAAAATTCTGTGAAGGATGTATCTCCAATAAATTATGAAATAGAGTTTGAGCCAGACTTTAAGAAATTTACATTCAGAGGAAAGGAAAAAGTATCAATCAAAATATCAAGACCTACAAACAAAATAACACTACATGCTGCAGAACTTGAGATAAAGCAGTGCAAAATATCTTGGAATGGAAAAGAGATAAAACCAAAGATAAGACTAGATGAAAAGACAGAAGAGATCACACTTGCCTTTTCTCAAAAAATATCCGGCAAGGCAATACTTTCAATTGATTTCATAGGGCAGCTAAATGACAAGCTTGTAGGGTTTTACAGAAGCAAGTACCAGTATAAAGGAAATGAAAAATATCTTGCAACCACTCAATTTGAGGCAGCTGATGCACGAAGAGCATTTCCCTGCTGGGATGAGCCAGAGGCCAAGGCAACATTTGATGTTTCGTTACTAGTTGACAGAAACCATACCGCAATCTCAAACATGCCAGTAATATCAAAGAAGAACAAAGGTCAGAAGACACTGTACAGGTTTGACACCACACCAATCATGTCCACATATTTGCTCTATCTTGCAGTTGGAGAGTTTGAGTTTATCTCAAGCAAATCAGGTAAGACGCTTATCAGGGTAATCACCACACAGGGAAAGAAACAACAAGGAAAACTTTCACTAGAGTTTACAAAACAATTTTTGTCATACTTTGAGAAATATTTCAAGATTGCATATCCATTGCCCAAGCTTGACATGATTGCAATACCTGACTTTGCATCAGGTGCGATGGAAAACTGGGGTGCAATTACATTTAGAGAGACCATATTGCTGTATGATCCAAAGACATCATCTACTGAAACAAAACAACACATTGCCGAAGTAATTGCACATGAGATAGCGCATCAGTGGTTTGGCAACTTGGTAACCATGAAGTGGTGGAACGACCTATGGCTCAATGAAAGTTTTGCAACATTTATGGCAACAAAGGCAGTGGATGCACTATACCCAGAGTGGGACTTTTGGGACCAATTTCTTATTTCAGAAATGACTGGGGGTTTGAGCCTTGATTCGCTAAAATCATCACATCCAATTGATGTTCCAGTTAAAAGTCCATCAGATGTGCGACAGATATTTGATGAAATAAGTTACAACAAGGGAGGCTGTGTACTAATGATGCTAGAGAATTTTATCGGAGATGATAATTTTAGAAAAGGATTACACAGCTATTTGAAAAAACACGAGTATGCAAATGCCACAACAGAAGATCTCTGGAACTCGCTTGGATCAATATCAAGACAGCCAGTAAGACAGATGATGAACACATGGGTAAGACAAGTTGGATATCCAGTAATTGAAGTAAAAGTAAAGGACTCAAAATTAAGATTATCACAGAGTAGGTTCCTACTTGAAAATAACGGAAAAGCAAAACAAGGAAACTGGATAATTCCGCTCTCCGTGAGAACAGGAACCAAAACAGTCACAAAATTGATGAAAGGACCTGTAACAATTCCCTACAAGGCAGACTGGTTCAAGGTAAATGACGGCCAGAAAGGATTCTACCGAGTAAAGTATGACAAAGACGCAAGAGATGCACTGGGAGAGCAAATTGAAGAAAAGACAATATCAAATGTAGACAGATGGAGTATTCATCATGATCTCTTTGCGTTATGTATATCAGGTCAGATATCATTTAGAGATTATCTTGACTTTGTAAGACATTATGAAGACGAAGATGACTATGTGGTTTTATCAGATATCATATCAAGTCTAAACTTTTTCTACATATTGTTGTCAAAGGAGGAATTTTGGGATGAAATAAAAGAATTCAACCGCGATTTCTTCAACAAGGTATTTGCAAGACTTGGATGGGACCAAATCAGGGGAGAAAAGTCAACAACTGCACTTCTTCGAGGTCAGGTAATCAGTTCACTTGGAAGACTAGAAGACGAAGAAGTGGTTGCAGAAGCAAAATCAAGATTTACCAATTTGTTAAAGACAGGCAAACTAAACCCAGACCTTAGAGGTCCAGTATATTCCATAATAGCATGGACTGGAGATTCTTCTACATATCAAAAAATGCTTGGCCTGTACCGCAAGGCACCGACACAAGAAGAAATGGTCAGACTTCTCAGCTCACTTGCAAACTTTCAGGACAAGAAATTATTATCAAAGACACTCTTGTTTACACTCTCAAAAGAAGTTCGAACCCAAAACCTATTTCAGCCAATTGCAAGAATGGTGACAAACCCACAAGGAAAAGAACTTGTCTGGCCATGGATAAAGCAAAACTGGAAAGGAATTGTTTCAAGATTTGGAGTAGGAAACCCACTTCTTAACAGAATAATTGGTAGTGTCTCAATCGAAGTTGATTTTGAGAAAGAAAAAGAAATAAAAAAATTCTTTACAAGACACCATGTTCCAGGAACTGAGATGAAGCTTGCACAGACATTAGAAAGGATAAGAATTCATTCAAGATTTGTCCAGAGTATAAAAAAAGAATTTAGTTAGAACGTATTTTCTAGTTTTGTATAATACATGATACAATTCTCTGAATGTTTAATAGTGTCACAAAATCAAAACTGCTAATGAATAATCCCGCCCGTCGTAAACAAGTAATCATCACTGTAATGTTCTTCATTGCAGGATTTTGGGGCATATTTATGGGATTAATTGTATTTACCCAGCCAAATTTCATCTTGACTGCACTTGGAATGGTAAACATTTCACTTGGAATCTTTCTTGGATTTAGAATTCTAAGAAAAGACAGACAAGAGTTAAGCCGAAGAAAATAATCAAAAATAGTTCAGATTTAGCAACGACTTTTATAATTTGACAGCAATAGTCTAAAGATGTCCGAATTAAGTTTGGGTCACCTGTTATCAAGTGAATATGTGATTCCAGTTTTTCTTTTGACAATATTTCTTGCTTCACTGGTTGCAACAAGGGTAAAAATTCCATATACAATGATTCTAGTAGCAATCGGAATTTCCATATCGATAATAGACTTTACAGGACATGGAATTCCAAACATCTCAGGATTCAAGGTAGATCCAAAGCTTATTCTCTATTTTGTAATTCCCCCTCTAATTTTTGAGGCAATGATGAAAATTGATCGTGAGCAGTTCAAGACAATCAGGATATCAGCTCTTGCATTGGCTACAGTTGGAGTTGGGCTTGCCACAATAGTTGGAGGACTGTTATTATCATATCTTGCAGGGTTACCAACACTGGTGGCTTTTGCCTTTGCTGCGTTAATTGCTCCCACCGATGCCGCAATTGTAATAGAGGTTTTCAAGAGGGTAAAGATTCCAAAGACACTTGCAACATTGATGGAATCAGAAGCAAGTTTCAATGATGCAACAGGTGTAATCATATTTTCTTCAATCATGGCAATAGCAGCATCACAAGGATCATCGCTCTCTACAGATAGCATATCAGGGATCAATGTCAACATTTTAGAAACACTTGGACATTTTGCATGGGTATTTTTTGGAGGAATTGCAGTAGGAGTGGGCCTTGGAGTAGGTTCACAATATTTACACAGACTAATAGAAGAGCCATTTTCTGAGACTGCACTATCAGTAGCAACATTGTTTGGCTCTGTTGTTATTTCAAACGCACTTGGCTTTTCTGGTCTTGTTGCAGCAGATGCAGCAGGATTATGGTTTGGTGTAATAATGAGAAAGCCCAACATCATGGGCGAAAAGGTAAGAGCGTACGCATCAAACTTTTGGGAGATGATTGCGTTCTTTGCAAACTCTGTGGCATTTTTGTATCTAGGATTAAACATGGACATGGCAAGAATAGGACAAAATCTTCCTCTAATTGCGCTTGCAATTATTGCAGTTTTGGCTGCAAGGGCTGCATCTACATATCCAATACTTGCAGCAACGCATCGTTTTACAAAGGAAAAGACAACAGGGGCATGGAGACATGTTGTCATGATTGGAGGCATGAGAGGAGCACTCTCGGTCGCACTTGTTGCAACCCTACCTGAAAGTGAAATGAAAGAGATACTAAAAACAATCACCTTCGGAGTGGTCTTGTCTTCTCTGATAATCCAGTATCCAGTCCTTTCAAGGTATATCAAAAAGGCATTTCCGGAAGTAACGCAAGAACCAAAGAATGACTAATCATAAATTTATTGATTTCTCACAAATTCCATCAAAAAGCATTAAACAAGACATCAGAAATATTTCTAGTATATCAAAATGAGTCAAAAAGATCAGGCTGAAAAAACAGTTTTGGAGGGAATAAGTTATGCCAAGCTTGAAAAACACAAGGATGCAGTATCGTTTTTTGACAAGGCATTAAAACAAGATCCAGGAAATGTAGATGCACTATACAACAAGGGAATGTCTCTTTTGAAGCTAAAGAAAAACAAGGAAGCAATATCATGTTTTGAGAAAATAATAGAGTACGATCAAAATCATGTTGATGCACTAAATAACCTAGGGAACCATTTTGCAGAATTGCAACAATTTGAAAAAGCTGTAACATACTATGACAGGGCATTGTCAAATGATCCATTGTACATTCCAGCACTATACAACAAGGGAATTGCAACAATTCGACTTGAGAGATATGATGACGCATTAGACTGTTTGAATAAAGTGCTTGACAAGGAACCAGAAAATACACAAGCTACATACTACAAAGGATTGGTGCTTGGCAAGCAAAAAAAACATGAGGAAGCGCTATCATATTTTGACAAAATTTTAGAAAAAGAACCAGATAACAACGAGGCAGTATTTTACAAGGCAACTGAACTATCAGAGCTTGGAAGACATGAAGAAGCAATTGCAATTTTTGATAAAATATTAAAAGAGTTTCCAAAAAATGGTACTATAATTTATGCAAAGGCAAGAAGTAAGGCACTACTTGGACAAAATGATGATGCACTCGTTCTTCTTGCACAAGCAATATCCCATTACGGTAGAACGATAAAGAATTGGGCAGTCAAGGATTCTTCATTCGATAAGATAAAAGGGGATCCAAGATTTAGGACAATAGTGAAGTAAAATGTCAGAAGATATGATAAAGACAATCAAAGGTTTGTTGTCAATGGGCAGAGGAAACCCAAAGAGACTACGAGAAATAATTGAGACTGCAAAAAGTGGCGAGCCCATTGTAATGTCAGATTATAGATACATCCAGAATTTGCTAGAGTCTCCCGATGGTGCAGATGCAGAACAGTCCCAGGCCATCCCACAGCCTAAGAGAGATACATCGCTTGAAGTTCTCAGGATAAGACTGGCAGAGGGACAAATTTCAATTGAAGAATTCAGAGTGCTCAAAAAAGCCATAACAGACGAAGAATAAATCATTCTAAAATCTTAAATTCGAAAAGACCAGTACAGTTACAGGATTGAAACTAGAATATCATGTCTACAACTATCAAGTACAGGATGTACAAACTTGCACTATAGGGTTAAAGAGACAAGTTCAGGTTTTAGGTAGTGAGTAGAATTGTCAAAGTTTGCCCCATTACCACCAGCGCCAGTTATTATGACATGTTTTGGTCATTGCGGAATTGGTCTTGGTGCTGAGACATATAGAAGATTATTAATTGATGTTGGCGCTGATCCCCTAAAACCAACCTTAAAGGGTGAAAAAGATGAATCTAGAATACTCAAGAGATATGGGAGTACTATTTTGCGATTTCCAAATGCCTATGGTGGAAATGAGATTCCATTAATTCCAAGAGCATTATTAATTGATCTAGACCCAAGAGCAGCCAATTTGATTTTGCAATCATATCCAGATCTTTTCGCACTAAGAGACAAGCATGTAATATCAGGATCAGGAGGTGCTGCAAGAAACTGGGCAGAAGGTCGTACAAGATTCATCAAAGAAGTCAGTACAAAGTATGACATGCAAAAACAACTTGCAAGTTTGTCCCCAGAACCAGTAAGAGGTTTTGTCGTTCCATTTGCAATGGGCGGTGGTACTGGTGCCTCATTTGCCAGTGCATTTATGCAATACATCAAAAAAGACACCAAGGAGCATGCAACAATTGCATCATTTGGATTATTGCCAGAGTTTGGATGGGATCCAGTAATTTTAGAAGCATCTGCCATCAACATTGTAATGAATCTAGAACACCAGATAAAATACAGTGACTGTTCAATTCTATTTTCAAATAAAAGACTAAGAGAGTTAGCACAAAGACATGAAAAGCGATTAGAAAAAATGTCATCAATCATAGACGACCTTCCAAAAGAACATGAGGTAGGTTGGAAGGATTATAGAGGAATGAATTTGATTGCAGCAAATGCAATGTCCATGTTTGTTGCATCCTTTGCAAGAGAGACAGAGTGGGATATGTCAAACTACAGGACATGGCTTGCAACAAAGAGACCAAGATTTGCAGTTCCATGGGTTATCCCAATTGTTCCAGAAGAGAGACAGTGGAGTTCAGACTTGATGGCAAGTACCAAACACAACACTATGGAAGGAATAGTAGAGCACATCAACAAGAAAGAAGACGGCATACTGTTTGATATTGATGAAAATGACATTAGAGACAAGGGCGGTCCAAAAGATTCATGCTGTGCACTTGTTAAAGTAAAAGGAGATTTCGAAGCAAAAGAAAGAGACATTCTAAAGAACATGATAAAAGACAGATTCCACATCGAGGATGCAAGAATGATCTTCATCAAGATTCCAATATTAGAAACAGAACAAGCAAACGTTACAGTACTTGTCAATACAAAAGCAATTGGGCCAAAGATCTTGGAGATTGCAAGTGAGGCAGAAGCTTCATGGGATGCATTCAAAGATGAATATGGCAAGTGGGGATTGTCCACTGAAGAATTCAAGGCAAGCCTTATGGACGTAGTCCATGAGTTTAGCTAGAAATGTCCGACTTTGCCTTTCTAGAACAGGTTGCAGCCCGTATCAGAGAAAATAGAACGCAGTTAAAAGATACAGAGGATGAGCTTGCAACAGTAAATTTCAGAATTCATGAAATTCCGCTCAAGAGTCCAACCGAGTCCACATTTGCAAAAATGATTGGCCAGGATTATTATGATGCATCAGTTGATTTAGAAAAGGCACGAGAAAAACTAGTTGCACAAAAAGAAGAGCTTACTGTAAAGGTAAAAGATGACATAGCATTATTCATAACAGAATTTACTTCTCATGAACTTATCATTCCATTAGAACCAAATCCAAAGGTTGCAGAAGGCAATACAGTATTTCACTACAAAAATAATACAACTTTTAGCAACATACTTGCAATACTAAGCGAACTTTTAGGGCTCTCCCCTCCAATACTTGTCAAGGATGTAATGTTTTCAGCATCAGAGATAGTCATCAAGGTAACAGATGAGTATGAAGCCAAACAAAAATTCCTAAGCAGTATAAACGAGGTTCAAAAGACCTTATCAATCAAGAGAAAATAACCTGCTTGACTCTCCTCTTGTTCTAAGGAATTTTACGTATAAAGATATAACAAGGTAAAAACAGCCAAGATTTTGTGAACAAGAACACCAAAAAGATTCTTGCGTTAGCATTTATGGCAATTTTCATCGTTTCCACAGTAAGTGTTGCATTTCTAGGAGGAGGACGAGTTGCAACCCAAACTACCAAACCTTCTGATACAACAATTACCAATACACCAGCTGATAATTATCCTGATGCCAAAAGAGCAACTTTTTGTGAAACAGGTCCAGCTCAATCAACCAAGTACATAACAGAGTTCAAAATTCCGACAGCCTGCACCCAACCGCTTGCAATCATGGCAGACTCTTCAGGGGCAGTATGGTTTACAGAGTCAAACACTGGAAATTTGGGCAAGTTTGACTTGACTACAAAATCATTTCAAGAATTTACAAATGCACAGTGGCAAAAAGGAGAAAAATCTATGATGTGGGGACTTGGCACTGCACAAGACGGAAACATATGGATTACAGACTCTCAGCATAATTTGATTTGGAAATTCAACCCTTCAGACAAGAGCTATCAAAGATTTGCATTCCCTAAGAGTGACACATCAGAGGGCTCTTTCCCCCAGATGCTCCTAATAGATGGCAAGAATGCATACATCAACGACTTTACTGGAAGAAAGATTGGAGTCTTTACTACAGATCATACAGGTCCAGACCTTGGTGTGACAAACATTTCATCACCTGGCAATTACAACTTTACAAGTTCCATGGTTACAGATTCTACAGGAAAAGTATGGTATACAGTTTGGATATATCAACAGGGAGGAAATCTTGTAAGTTACGACCAAAAGACTGGCAACTCTACACAATATCCTTTGCCTCAAGACATTCAAGCACCAAATGGGATATCAATTGACTCTTCAGGAAAGTTATGGATAATGGATACTGCAAGTAGTTACTTTTTTGATTTTGACCCAGCAAGTAAAAAATTCACAAAACATACAACTTCCCCTCCACCAGTATCATCATATGGTAACGCATCAGGACTGATCAAGACACCAATATCAAGACCATATTGGAATCACTTTGATGATAATGGAAGACTATGGTTCAATGAACAAGTTGCAAACAGTTTAGGAGTCTATGATCCATCTTCGCATTCTCTTGTAGAATATGTGATTCCATCCAAGAATCCAAACTGGTCAGATTGTGGAATCATACAAGATTGTGGAGTGGCCCAGATACTAGACTTTACAGTTGACCACAATAAGGTCTGGTTTACAGAATGGGTTGAAAACAACATCGGTGTATTGGATTCCAGTGTTGCATTGCCAATCAATGTAACTGCATCTGATTCTTCAATCACAATACATCATGGACAAAATGTGACAGTTTCATTAAATATCAATCCGCAAGAACAGCTTAGTGCTCCAGTATCCATAATCACATCAAACATAGTAGGACCACAAACCCTTTCAATCACACCACAACAGACTATGGTTACAGTTGACAAGCCACAGACTGTCAAGGTGACAATATCTGCAGACAACTTTGCCATGCCAGGAACCTACCAAATATTGATAGGCGCAAGGTATCAAGATGTCACCATCTCAAAATACATCAATGTGACACTAGAGTAAGAAGTGGTTCCTAATCTAGACAGACTGATTGGAATCTCAACCTATTGTACCAAGACAGAGGGTACTGGAGGCAAGATCAAGTCATCGCCAGAGCAATTTTTTGTCTCAGAGATATTACGAGACAAGTCACTTGACAAGATTTCATCTTCAGGAAGTTATACTGTATACAAGCTAAAAAAACAAGGCATCGACACAAATCATGCACTGTCAGACATTTTTACAAAATACGGCCTCAGGCTCAAGGCACTTGGCCTAAAGGATGCAAATGCCACAACGGAGCAATATGTATGTGATATGACAACAGGTAGGTCTACAGATACCCTGGTTACAAACCGGTATACGCTTGAAAAAATTGGGCTTGTTCAAAAGCCTTTAACAAAAAAAGACATGGTTGGAAACCATTTCAAGATAAAAATAGAAGATGCAAATTTTTCCAAAGTATCCCAGTTTACAGACCATGAAAAGATTCTGAATTTTTTTGGGTATCAAAGATTTGGGAGCAAGAGACCCGTATCACATCTAATAGGAAAGGCCATCTTGCAGAAAAACTTTGATCATGCTGTAGAAAACCTGCTTTCTTTTACTTCAGAGTATGATCTACCACACAACAACAAGATACGTGAAATGCTCAAGGACAAGTCAAACTATTCCAAAGTTTTTGATCAAGTTCCTCCACAGATGGACATTGAAAAAATTGTACTGGATGAAATGATAAACCATGGTGATGCACTCAAGGCCTTGCGTGCAATACCTATACAATTGCGGAGATTTTTTGTTGAAGCATTCCAGTCATTTGTGTACAATCAAACAGTATCAAGAGCATATGAATTTGGAGAGAATCTCATGGAACCGCAACAAGGAGATGTGTGTTTTGACAAAGATGACAACCTTGGAAGATACCAAAATGATCCCAAGCAGAGACTGGCAGTTCCACTTGTTGGTTATTCATATTCAAAAAAGAATCGATTTGATAGTTTCATATCGCAAATATTAGTAGAGCAGCAGATAACTCCCAAGGAATTTTTTGTAAAAGAGATGCAAGAGGCAAGCGAAGAAGGAGGATTCAGGCAGGCGGTAATATCATGCAACGACTTTACAATCAAGGAGCCTTACGTAGATTTCACGCTCTCAAGGGGCTCATATGCAACCATACTACTACGAGAGATAATCAAGCCATCAGACCCAGTAGCTGCTGGATTTTAATCAAGACATACCAGAAAGTTTATGCACAAAGAAGCATAACAATACACCACGAATTACAAACCATTGTTTGATAAAATCATGGCCATTGACCCCAAGATTCGCTTTGCTACAATATTTGACATGAAAGGACAGGTATTATTTAGTGCCCATCGAGATGGCGTATCAAATCTATTGTCTCCAGAGGAGAGCCAGAAATCTCTTCAACTTGCAATCAATGCATGGAAATCAAGAAACGAAGTTTCAGATAAGATAGGAAGAGGTAAGTATGCTCTAGTAGAATATGAAAAACTCAAACGTATAACAATGCCACTTGACTCTGATCACATATTATACATCACAACAGATGTAGAGGCTGATCACGGTCCAATAATTTACAGGGCACTGAGGTTAAAGCAAGACGCCCTCCACTCTCCAGAAGGAATGCCATAAACAATATTTGATTTTTCAAATATGATTTGACAAGACAACATCTTGGAGTTACATAGACAGATCTTACTGACAAATCACACCCAAGTCTTATTAATTATCAATTTTAGTTTTTGTCATAATTGAAAAATATATTGTTACTAGCGATAGGATTAGGTGTAATACCATTATGCAGTGCAGTGTGGGCAACTACAGATCTTGGAACGCTTGGCAGTCCACATGTAACAATATCGCCAGCTTCGGGACCTCCAGGAACCAAGATAACAATTACAGTATCCGGCATACCAGACATATCAAAATCAAGTTATCCATATCCTGATCTTTACATTTATCTTCCATTTTCACAACCCTTTGGTACCACTTTGACAAGCCATTGTGGAGGCCAAGACTGTTTTCCGATATACACACACGATGATGCCATAAATCAGGACTATGCAAACAGAATTATCATATTTTCGTTGCCAAGCACAAACAATTCAAAACCTGTTTTTCTCAATGGTTTTGAAAATTCTGTCTGCGATGTAACAGTTAATGGCAAAATACTAGAGAGATTTTCCACACTGTGTAACACAAAAGACGAGCCCCAGGGCTTGTATCAAATCAAGCTTGCATGGTTACTTGAAAGCGATTCGGAGCAGAGCTATACCACAAAGACAATTCCATTCTTTGTTACGCCCGGAATGCCTTCATCTGAAGGCCCAGTTGCCGACAATGGAGATATCATACTGAAGCAATATCAGAATGGAACAATCAGTGAGGCTCAGTTTTATGCAGAACTCAAAGCACGCGGTTGGACTGAAGAACAAGTAAGACAGGCACTTGCAGTAATTGGAAAACTACCTCATCAGATGGGTGCTTCCGGTCCTGACTACAAATTACCACTATACCAGACAAATTCTTCAGCCAACTCTGCAAATATTACATCACAGACAAACATCACAAATCCAGAGTTATCACAATCAAAGATCAAACTTGATGATAATACCACTAAAATCAATACAACTAGAATTAAAACAGAACAAAACAACGGGTCATTGCCAATACCGCAAAATTCTTCAACAGCCAAACCGGTACAAAATAATCTTCCAATTCAACCTCCACAAAATGATTCCATGTGGAATAACATCATAATTGGGTTGTCAATTGTAGCTGCTGCAATAATGGTAAGTGTCACAATATTTGTAAAAACTCACAGGAACAAACAAAACGCCAGATAAATTATGTCGAACATGCGGTGAAGAGCTGTTAAATAATCAAAATCTCAAATCTATATCATGTTTGACAACATATTTTCCAAGGTTACCAAGGCATCAGAGTTTCCTCCAGATTTTGATTGGATAAATACAAAAGAACCTCTTTCACTTGAAAAACTCAAGGGTCATGTTATAGTACTAGACTTTTGGACCTATTGTTGCATAAATTGCATGCATACATTACCAGTACTTGCAGAGCTTGAAAAAAAATACGAGGACCAACCAGTTGTTTTCATAGGGATACACTCTGCAAAATTCTTCAATGAACAAGACAGGAAAAATATTGAACAGGCAGTAGCAAGATACGAGATATCTCATCCAGTACTAGTGGATAAAAAAATGACCGTTTGGAACAAGTTCGGTGTGACTGGCTGGCCTACAATCGCAATAATTGATCCCAATGGAACCCTAGTGTACAGGCAGTCAGGAGAGGGTCAAAAAGAGATGGTAGAGGATACAATTGATGTTCTTTTAGAAAAGCATGCAAAGTCTCACACATTAGCAAGAGAACCAATCAAGATTGTAAAAACCATACAAAGGAACAGTGCTACCTTGTCTTTTCCAGGCAAGATATCAATATCAAAGGATAAAATTGCAATATCAGATTCAAACCATAACAGAATCATTGTAACTGATCTTTTAGGCAAAATATTACACATCATTGGAAATGGCAAGATAGGACTGCAAGATGGTAATTTTTCAGAGGCTACGTTTTTCAGACCCCAAGGAGTAGCATGGAAAGATGATCTTATTTTTGTTGCAGATACTGAAAATCACACATTACGAAAAATAAATCTCCAAGATAATCAAGTTACCACACTTGTTGGAACAGGTAAGCAAGGTCCTTGGAGATCAACAGGCGGCAAGGGGAAAGATACTGCGATTTCATCTCCATGGGATGTTGCAGTAAAAGACAGCGTGGTTTTCATTGCAATGGCTGGAAATCATCAGATATGGACATATGACATTAACACAGATTTGGCAAGACCTTTTGCAGGAAATGGTCAGGAGGATATTGTAGATGCCAACAGAATGCAAGCACAACTTGCACAACCAAGCGGAATTTTTGTGTACAACGACATTATATATTTTGCAGATAGTGAGACATCGTCTGTTCGAGAAATAGATCTCAAGACAGAATATGTGAGAACCATTGTAGGTCACGGGCTATTTACATTTGGACACAAAGATGGTAAGACAAACGAATCGTTGTTCCAACACCCACTTGGATTGTGTGCAACTGGAAACAAAATATTTGTTGCAGACACTTACAACTCGGCCATCAGAGAAATTGATTCTGAAAATGACTTTGTTGTGACACTAGTTGGAAAGCAAGGCACAAGTACAATGTGTAAACTAGACGACCCAAACTGTGATACGTTGGGACTGTACGAACCAAGTGATGTAGAGCTGTACCAAGACAAGTTGTATATTACAGACACCAATAATCACCTCATACGAGTATATGATCTGAAGACAAATATTCTAAATACACTAGACATACGAATTTAGTTTATTCAAAAAAGTTTTCTGTTACTATATGATTGTGTAGTGCAAATTCCTTTAGCTGTAAAAATTGTATTTTTCCTTTGTGATACTGATCCCAGACAAAATCAAGTACCTCTATACTTGATAGATGTTCCTGATCAATTGCAGGCTTGATCCCAAGGGTTTGAGTGCAAAAGTTTTGCAGGTCAGCGAACTGAAAGTTGTCAAGCAAGACTCTCATTTGTTCAACGGTATCGTCTTTTGGCTTTGACTTTCCAAACAATCCCATGGCAGTATATTTTCACGACCGCCATTTAATTCCATGGTCAATATTCATCATGAAAAATTTACAAAAATCATGGCATTATCCAAGAACAAACCAGTCAAATTCATGGAATAAGGATTTAAGCTTGTGTTATAATTTGATATATCATGGAAAAGGCATACGTTTTGATCGGTTGTGAGCTTGGTGCCGAAAACGAAATTGTCGGAAAATTAAAGAAAATAGACAAGGTAAAGGATGCAAGAGTCGTATACGGAGATTACGACATTGTAGTAGAAGCTGAAGCCGATACGGAATCTCAGATGGATAATCTGATTACAAAAAAGATTCGCCAACTATCCAAGGTCAGATCCACTATGACTTTGGGCGTCGTAAGCTGATTCCAAGACCAGCAGCCAAGATCAATACACCACTGACGGCAATCCATTGTCCGTTTACAATCCATTTCGGATTTGAATACATAAACGAGGAAGTAGGTCCAACTATGGAATTTCCTTGTAGGTAAAAAATTATCCCAAATACAATGACTACAATCCCAATCGGTATAATCGCAATTCCTGCTTTCATGTCATAATACACACGACCTCAAATAAAAGGTAAAATGAGTTGATAAAAAAGGCAAAATCCTTTCGATTTCCTTCTTTAATCTATTATTTTACATAATAACATCAGATTGGATGAGTGGGGAACAGACCTATTTGAAATTAGGAAGAACCGAAGTTCAGTAGACATTGCAATATTTGTGGGAGCCGCAGTACTGGCACTTGTAGTTTACCTCATATTTGGACCAGACATTGACAAGATGACAAAGCAGAGTCCATTGATAATAGACTTGATGTTTGCACCATCATTTGGAATTGGTTTTCTATATGGCCTGAAAATGACCGACAGAGTTATGCAGCCTTCAGAGTCCCGCAGCCCTCTAAAACGGGCCTTCTTTAAGGGATTTTTATTTTTGTTTATGATGGGTGCAATATTCACCTCAGTCTCTTTTGCACTTCATGGAGGCGCACATCCACCGCACAAGTCAATTTTTACGGATGGCCTAATTCCATGGGCAACAGAGTTTGTCCAGGCAAACGGCGGTTTGACATTTTTGATAATATCAAGTATAACTATGATGGCAGCTGCAACAAAGAGAATAGTTGGAATGGAAGGAATATTCAGTAAATTGTTTACGTTTGTTGGAACATACATCTTCTTCTCCATGCTTGCACTCACCTTTACCCATTCAGACCCGTCACATTCTCAAGTTTACCTGTATGCATTTTATCAGGCAGGAATTGTAGGTGGAATATTCTATCAGATGAACAAACTTACCACAAGGGCAAACATGTGGGAAGATTACAATAACGGGTTTTAGAATTTTCCAAGTCTTGGTATGAATAATACCATTGTAACAGACAAAACCATTACAAGTAAAGTAACACTTGAAAACTCTGGAAGGTATGTAGTCCCAAAAACACTTGTATCCATTGTACCGGTCTGATTGAATTTTAACATTATAGTAGAACTGTCAGTACCTGGAATCACTATAGCAGAAACTGGTTTTCCATTCTGTGCTACTGTAAGATTTCCCCCTATCAAGTTAGTTGGTATATCAATTTCAGCAATGTTTCCATCATGGGTACTGTTACCAGTAAAGATAAGCTCCTTGTTTATCTTGTTAAATGTCACATTTTTCATGTCATAGTTTGATACGGTAGCAACATCAAAGGTATAGTTTTCCGCCTTTATCTTCCAGTCCCACTTTATGCCAGGGTGATCAAGGCTTTTTGGAGCAGTGACTTGTTGTGCAAAGGCAGGCGCGCTTAACAAGCCTAGCAAAATAACACATGATAATAAAATCTGAGATCTCAATTTTTCAGAGTGGCTAGTTTTCCTCGAATCTCTTTGTCCTTTATGATTCTTGGATGTGAGACATCTGCAAGTATTACTTCATACCAAAGATACAAACCGTCTTGATGAACATAATATGAGCCAAGAAGATCCATGTTTGGAAATCTTTCCAATACTCTACGCTCTGCAACTCTTTGCATGCTAAGTGCAGGCTTTATTCGCAATACACCCAAATGTTTTGGCCTTCTTCCAGCCACTGGTCGTTTCTTGCGCATGTTACCCTTGCCTACACGCATTCTTACTACAACGATTCCTTGTTTTGCCTTGTATCCTAGTCTTCTTGCACGCTGGATTCTGCTTGGTCTTTCTACACGTACTAGAGCATTTTCTTTTCTCCACTGTACGGCTTTTGCCCTAAGCTCTGGAGAATTTTCTTTCCACATCTTAATCCAGATCTGATCCTGTTGACTAGGCATACTCGGCACTACAGATTTACCCTTTATATTCTGTTAGAAAAAATTCTGACATTTAGTGTATTTTAGGCACAATTCCGTAGCTAATGCAGGACTTTGATGAAAACAGTATCAAAAGAAGAATTTGCCAAGATGGATAGTATAAACAAGCAACTAAAGAGAGCCAAATCCAAAAGCACCCATACAAACTGGGTCAACGCACTGTACAAGTTTTTCAAGACAGTCGATATTTTACCAGATGATTTTGTTAAACTTCCAAAGGACAAGATTGAAGATACAATTGAAAAGTACGTCGATCATCTAAAGGAAAGAGCAAGTCAAGAAGGTACAAGCCCGAATAGCTTACCGTGTTATGTTAATCCGCTAATCAGTTTCCTAGTATTCAACAAAATTGACGGAATGCATGAAGCATGGAAGAGAATCAAGGCCATATTTCCTGAAAAAAAGCGCTCAAACGATGGCAAGTACAACGAATTACAACTTCAAAAGATGTACCAATTTGCAGACATTAGACAAAAGGCAGTTCTCGCACTACTAATGTCTGGAATGAGAATAGGAGGCATGGCAGACCTAAGGATGAAGCACTTTAGATCAATAGAAGATTGGGGAGCTGTTGTGGTTTATGCAGGAACGATGGAAGAGTATCATGCATTTGTAACACCGCAAGGATACAGGGACATTACAGACTACATCGAGTATAGAAAGAGAAATGGTGAAAACATAACTGACGAGTCTCCATTGATAAGAACCGAGTTCCAGCCAGACAGAGCAGGAGAGTGGACAGATACCAAAGGTAAAGAACATCGACCAGAACCAATCAGAACTACCATGGGAACTTCACAAATAGTTACCAACATAGTTCGCAGATCAGGTGTACTAGAGAACTCGCACAACTTTAGAACGAGACATGGTATAATGACCTGCCACGGATTTAGAAAATACTTTAACACAGTTTGCAAGACATCGGGGATGGATTCTGAAAGGGTAGAGATGCTCATGGGTCATGCAAGTACATCTCTTACGAGCCATTATTGGAGATTGCCAAGCGATGAGTCCAGGATGAGTCCGCAGGATCAAAAACTCTTCCAGACCATCAAAAATGAGTACAGGCGATGCATCCCAGAACTGACCATAGGCGAATCTGAAATATTGAAGGTTCAGAACCAACAACTCGAAGGAACATTGAATGAGAAAATGAAGGAAAAGGATTATGAAATAATGTCATTACAAAAACAAGTTGGACAGATGAAAGAGAACCCTTTCCTAGGCATGTCACCAGAGGATATGGAAGGACATATTCAGATGTATCAAGACTGGAAGCGACTCAGAGAGCAACTACCAGTTAATACTTAGTATTCTATTTTTTGTTTCATTTTTACGAATAATAGTAAGCCAAACATTATCTTTGAAGGGACTTTTTCCATGAGATATCAAATAACCTTCTATCATTTTTATGACTTCGTTCCTTAATTCAAAGGAGTCAACATATTGATACCATAGAGTTACTGCAACATACAAAATAACTTTCTCCATCATTTTACATTTAATTTCTTGTGGAGTGTTTAGTTTGGTAACGAGTTTATCATAAATTGTTTTACTACTTTCTATATTTTTTGAATCTATTAGATCATGACATAACTTGAAGCTCTTAAAATAATGTCCACGAACATCATCATATTTTTCTTTTTCCTGATTACCCCAGAAGGGAGGCTCTATTTCCAAATCCAAATACCTTTCATGATGAAACAAAGTTGATCTTCTTTTATCAAAATATGATTTCAGATAACGGAACTTGGTCCAATCAACTCCTTGTAACTGATTATGATATAATAAAATGAAAATTTCAGATTTGATATAATCAAATATGCATTCTAGTTTTTGTTCATCTTGTGTGTATTTTTTTAAAAATTTTCGATATTGCTTAACGAGATATATTTTATCAAATCTACTCATTCGAAGAGTTGCAAGTAGACCCTTTACCGTTAATCCATATTTTGATTCTTTTTTATTTATTTGAAATTTGTATAAATAATTTTGTTTAACGAGTCCTCCAAATTGTGTAGAACCTTCTAATCTTTTTACCACACCCCATCTATCAAATCCCATAGTATACTTCGAAGTAAGCTCTCCGATTTCAGATAAATTAAGAGGTCCTGATTTGGCAATAAATTTGATAATCCTTAATTCTCCAGATTCCAAATAATAGAAGTTTTGTCGGCTGAGTGCTGGTAGTTGTTCATCAATATTCAATACAAAAATATGTGATCGTTTAGAACATATCTCTTTTGTTAGACCAAATTCATATCTAAATCATTAATAAATTAGTGATCATCGACGAATAAATCATGTTTTGTACATATAGAAGATAAGATGGAACACAATACAACAAAATGTTGTGAGAAACAAAAGACGCACAAAATAAAGGTGCATAGCCCTACAGGCGATAGATTTTTTTTGGTCTGTAGTCAGCATCGCAACCTAGAGTACTTTCAAAAATACACCATAACAGTTGAGGAGATCTCGGAATGAACCGATGTAAGGGTTTATGCAGCAGATATCCAAGGATAGCATACAACTACAAAGACGGTAGACAGAGCTGCAGAATCTGCGGATTCTTTCTAGTGACTCAAGCTGCTCTTTGCCCCTGCTGCCATGCCAAACTTGCTTTTAAAGCGAGAGCGAATCAAACTCAAATGGAACGCAGAAGACAAAAGAAACTTCAGGAGACCATGATATGACGGAAGTCAGACTAAATGATGATGATGTTGCTGGCAGAGAAAACAGTCCAGAGGAACATGATACCAGTCTTCAAGATGAAGATGAAGATGATACTCTAGACACAATTAATCATACAACATCCATCTACATACCTGCCATGTCATATAGTAAATTCTCATTATATGAAGATGAAAAATACAATAATAATGGAGAGTTGAAAGAACAGAACTTACAAAATGACATAGATAGAGTATGGGATTTAGGAGTAGAACAGTATATCAATACAACATCTACATCATCATCTTTTCATGAAAGAGATGATGTAATGAAAAAATGTGCCAAAATAGCTGTTCTTCTTGAGATGCAGCGTGAATTCTATCCAGACAGATTCTCATTGAAAATTGTAGAAACCATAGTTAAAGATGCCATACATAGTAAGGATGAACGAACAAAGCGAAAATACTGGATAAAAGTCAGAGAGAAAAGCTCCAAAAACTATCGAAATGGAACAATAAATGTGGAGAGATTTTGTACATCCATCCCCAGAGAACTTAAGCAACGTGCAAGGGAGGAATTAGAATCTCGGTAGAGTAATACTCGTCTATTCCACATACAATGAAAAAACATGAAGTAAAGAGTTTGAAGTGTACTTTTCAAATCTTTGTTTTCACATTTTCATCCACTTTTTATATTTAAATTGGTGATTTTCGGACTTTATTTGTGCATAAAGAATCAGAATTGCCACCAGTAGATTCGAATTTCATAATCGAAAATGTCAACCTATGCAATCTTAGGCAAAAATCTAGTGCCCCTTACAACAAGAAAGAGAGGCTGCTAAGAAGACAGGAAGTTATGAGACTTCATTTTGAACTCGGTCTTCCGGCAACGAAAATTGCTGAGGATTTACAGGTAAATCGCAATACCATTAATGCAGACATACAATTTTGGTGGTCACAACTTGATAAAGAGTGGAATTATCACAGTGTAGAAGGTTTGGTAATGCGACAAATAAAGCGCCTAGAGTCACAAAGGCTACGTCTGAATACATACTTGGAGGCTGAAAATAATATCCAAGTCAAACTTTCAATAGAGAAATTACTTGTGGATATTGATAACAGAATAAGTCAGATCTATACTAATGTAAAATATAATCATGATAGAATTTTTGATTTGTCGGCCGCAATTTTAAACGGATGGTCAAAAAAGTTAGGGTTGAAAAAGTCGTTCATTGGCAAATCAGACTTGATTTCCATTCCAGAAGAGGATGGGAAAGATATTAAGAAAATGATAGAAAAGGCTAGAATAAAGGAAAGAAACAGAGGAATGCCACGTATATGAAATAGCTTTTTTAGAATTCATTTATCCTAATTTTTAATCCTTTTTCTATAACTTTGTGTGTGGTCTTTAACGAAAATAACCACGTGGTGACTTCAAAAATTCTAACTACCACATCGTATTCACCATGACTAAACTCTTTGGGAATGGGACATTTCAATTTTATAAGACGATTTTCATATTTACCACGCATCTGACCTAATTTTTTAACGTCGTCAAAACGTACTGTAATAAATTTTTCTTCACAATAAGGAGATCTAATACTAATAGTGAAATACCCGTTCATAAAAAAACCGCTAAATTTTACATTAAAAAGTAATTGTCCACCCAATTGTGTTTTTGATTCCTTTAAAATGTCAATTTCTAAAATCGGTTTTGTTAATTTATTGATTAAAAGCTGAAGCATTCTGATTACTAAAATAACTAACAGAATATTGATAACCCCTAATATCACTAAAATAGAAATAAAAAATGTAACCTGTAAGATTCCTGTATTCCAAATACTTGGATCTCTCGTAAGGCCAATGATTGTTGGAATTGTAGCGATTGTTCCAAAAATGCCACCAATGATGAGAACTATGCTCAAAAGTTTTTCTAATGCAGTCAAATCTTCAACTCTTTTTCTATACTATATAACAATATACATCTTTTAAAAAAGAAAGAAAATCCCTTTTTAAAAAAAATTGATCATAATTCTAATTTTCCAGATGTGTGCCAATCCGTACCTGAAGTGTCCACTGCACATCCAGCTGTTTTCAATCTCTGTGCAAGTTCTTGTCGTCGTTGAGTAGAATCATTCATTCTTAATACGTGTCTACCTCCAACATCACTAAAAGGTCTAAGATTGCCTAATTCTATCAGTATTGTTCTATTTGGAAATTTACCCATTGCCATGCCTGCCTCGAACAAAACATTAGGTCTTGCTTGAGGTGTCAACACCTTCTCATGAGGAGGATCGGATTCTCTCAATAAATCATCTTTTAATTTAGCATCATCATCCGGCGTCATCAAAACAATTATTGCATGTGCTTTAGAAAATGCTGTCTCCAAAATGTCTCCTATGTAGGGACTACCATGTCCAGTTTCTTCAATTAAAGAAGACCATTCTAATGGATTTAACTTAATGGAACGTAGAAATGTGAATAGTCCATCACGAGCTTTTTCATTTCTCCCATGAACTACAAATACATCTCTTGGATTGGCTAAATTTTTCTTATCTGGTACTGTTTCATTTTGTTTGACTTTGTCATGCATAATGCTATCTGAATCAAGACTAAACTCCATCATATTTGCCATTTTTCTAACTTGACTCTGTAAATGCTTTATTTGACCAATGAGAGTTGTAATGCCAACACCATTGATACTCATAACGTTGAAATTATGGATGAGTGAATTTTGAGGAAATTCTTGTTTCATTTTATCGGAAATCTCATTTATTTCAGCTTCCATTATGTTATTCCAACCTTCATCCATAGTCTTAGTTTCAAGAGCCTCTGTAAGATCTTGATAAATCGTACGAAGTCGGTCTTCTATGTACTTTTTTTCACTGTTTTCCAAGATATCAAACAACTGTGAAATGTGGAATTAAGTATTCTTCTCATAACTTTCATTATTATTCGGATCTTCATTTTTCATGATTCTAGTAGAATTATGTACATGATCTTTAATTGTACGTAAAAAACAAAATAATTTAATGTCTTCAGGTGAAACCCTTCTTAAAATTACAGATTTTCCATTTTCATATTCTTCTATAGCAATCATTTTAGGTATAATGAACATAAATTTCATACCTTCACATATAGTAGAATTTATTGGTGTTGCAGGTGCTTTTGGCACTTTTCTTTCTATTACAGATCCCTTGGGTAGACTACTGAAATTTTCGATGAAACAAGACATTGACAAATTTATAAAAAAAGTTCGCAGTGATTCCGGTTTAGTAATTACACTAAGATCAGCAAAAGAAGGAATAGAGACTAGAGCAATAGGGATAGAAATAGACAAATTTGTAAGTGTAGGATACTTTGTAATCATACTTCTAATGTATAATACACTTTTTGTTTATTCTGCAACATTTTCTGAGAATTTAGTCTTAAAGGATAAAGATGGAAAAATAATTTGTGATTTCAATTGTATCAGAACTTACGGAAATATTATTTCCTTTCTTGCTATCATAGTAGTCATAGTGATAGTAACTATAAACTGGAAAAAATTAAAGAAGAATGTTATAACTGCAGGAATACATCAAATTGGAATTAGTTCAACAGATGTAACAAGATCGACTATTGAGAATATGACTAGAGCAATAGAACAAAATGACTGGCCTACTGCAGATAAATGGGGAGCAGTAGTTGAAAAAGAAATAGAGACACAGAAAGGCAATAAGGATACATTATTGAAATTAGCAGATACAATCTATCAGCCATTATATCAAGAACTGTATGCTATGGAAAGTGCGGTCATTAGTCAACATATTAAAAATTTCATTCCATTTCCTAGTACATCTTGGGATCAAGTAAGACAAAATCCGTTATTTCTAACTTTTGTTGATGATGAGCTTAGAAAAGAACTTGGATTATTCTACGAGAAAATTTTAGAATATAATTCTCTTGATAGTATAACAAGATCAGCGGCAGAACAAATCATACGACATCGAATTAACGATGTATACGAGTCAGGTGATATGGAAATATTTTATTTTGTAAGAACTCCACAAGGACAAATTAGTGCACCAGCTCTTTGGGATTGTTTACTTTCAGAAACTCATCCTAAAGAAAGATTAGGTTCTCCATCTATTCCACAATACATTCAAGTCCAATCACATAGTCAAAATACATCCGAAAACAGAGATACACAATCTGATTTTAATCAATTTGATACATTATGGAGTATCATAGTGAGAGATTCTAATAATAATAAAGACATTCTACGCAGAAGAAATCTTTTCAATGAGATAATAGAAAGAAATCCGTCGCTTAAAACTAAGATTTTTGAAAGAATTCAGTATGCCTTTAAAGCATAATTTGAATAAAAATATGCTGAAATATATTCAATATTTGCTGACCTCCATAAAAAGATGAATTTTGGAACACCTGTACAGAATCAGGCATAAAATTCCCTTCAAGTACAATCAATTTTTATCAACTTTTGTTTGGAAACAAATAGATCGAAAATATCCAAGTTATTTCTAATCCCACAATGAAATAATTGAGCTGTTATTTTATTCTCATCCATTGATTCTGTCTTCCCACCCTTTTTCCTTTCACTTTTCCCTCAGATTGTAATTTGTAGAGATGGATTTGTGCAGTGTTCCAACTTACACCAGCTCCTTTTCCTACCATCTCAGTAGTCACAGGCCAGTCGCTTTTCTCTATGTATTTTAGAATCGCCTTATCGATTTCTTCAAATTTGGGTGACATAGTTAGTATACATCCTTATGATATATCATAACTAGGTATGCTGAGATTTGACTTAAATACCATATCAATTAAAAAGTACTGATTAATTTGGAAAGAATTCTTGGGTGGACTTTGTTAGTAATTTTATCAAGCCTTACTATTGGAATTTTTTCAGAAAATATGTCTGCTTTTGGTCAAATAGCAGGTCCAACCAATCCAAATGCCAATGTAACAACGGCTTACAAGGTGATACAAGGAGCAAATCCGTATGTCCCCATTTCTGTTTCCACTGATTTACCTTCTTACAACCAAGGTGATACGATTGTAATATCTGGTCATATTAAAAATCTCCAGGGTTCTACTGCGATAACTTTTAGAATTTTCAACCCTGGTCAGAATCTTGTTTCAGTATTCCAACTGTTGCCATCTTCAGACGGAAGTGTTACAAGAACATTTCAAGCAACTGGACCACTTTGGACAAATGCTGGAACCTATACCATAGTAGCAGAATATGGATTGTACGCAAATACGACTACCACATTCCATTTCAATGGCGGAAGTGGAGTATCCACCATAACCCAAGCAATCAATGCAACATATCCATTACAATCAGGAAATCAAATTTACAATATTCCATATATCATAAAAGGCGGTGCCGTTAGTGGCATGAATATTTTAGCACAACAATATACATTTGAAACTACCATTAATGCCAATGCAGATGGTTCTCTTACGGTTACACTGCCAAGATCATTGATAGATGCAAAGGCTACTAGTACTGACATCAGTTTCATCGTTACAGTCAATGGTAAACAAGTCACACAGTTCTCGGAAACTACCAACCTCACAGTTAGAATTCTCAGCATTCCATTTCATAATGGAGATACCACGATCAATATTATAGGAACACAAACTGGGAACGGTGCTACACCACTTCCAGTTCCTCAACTATTACCACCAACACCTCCTGCAAATGAAATTGACATGGTTCAAGGTGCAGGATCATCCACAAGTGCAAGTTGTGTAAGTACAAACAATTGCTTTACACCAAATCCAATAAGCATAGCAGTAGGAGCCACGGTGACATGGAAAAATACTGATATAGTAAGTCACTATATCACAAGCGGAAACCCATCAGACACTACGACCGGAACTGTATTTGATAGTGGCAATTTAATCAAACCTAGAGGCACATACCAATTTACTTTTGCAAATTCGGGTACATACAATTACTTTTGTACTGTCCATCCTTGGATGATAGGTCAAGTGATTGTAGGACAAGGTGGAGAAAATTCAGTATCCACATTTACCCCCACTGGACTTAGTGCTACTGTGATTTCTCCTACTCAAATTAATTTATCTTGGTTTGCACCAACACAAAACTACGGAAAAATAATAGTTGGCTACAAAATTGAATCAACAAGTAATGATGTGTTTAATATTAATAGTACAAGTACGTCTTATTCTGTAATCAATCTCAAAACAGGAATTCCATATACTTTTAGAGTTTCTACAATCTATTCTGATAATACCACAACTGATCCATCTAATTCCATCACTGTGATTCCATCTATGCCACAACCATCACCTCCAATACCGCCTGCAAATGAAATTGACATGGCAAAAGGAGCAGGAGCTTCTGCAAATACATACTGTGTTTCTGCAAAGAACTGTTTTAGTCCAAATCCACTAAATGTTGCAACAGGAACAACAGTAACTTGGAAAAATACTGATACCGTTAGTCACTACGTTACAAGTGGTCTACCATCAGATAATGCGACTGGAACAGTATTTGATAGTGGCAATTTAATCAAGCCAGGAGGCACATACCAATTTACATTTGCAAATGAAGGTGCATACATCTACTTTTGCACCGTTCATCCATGGATGATTGGGCAAGTCATAGTTGGGTCAGCTGATCAATCAGTGCCATATCCACAATCTACCTCTGTATTTACTCCAACTCAGCAGGACATTCAAAGTATCAATCAAGCAAGAGATAATCAAACAATAGCAGCGGAAGTAAATGTTGGATCTAATCAAGCCCAAACCACCTCTATTGACAATAACGTTTCAGTTCAAACAACCAGTAATACTCCTGATTCATTAAATGTCAACGTAAGTGCATCAAGTCAGACAGGTCCAAAAGTGATTGCGTTTAATCTTAATGCAACTACGATAAACGTGGCAAATCTAAAGGATCTTGGTGTAATGTATGATGGAAAACTGATTTCCCCAGCACCAAACATGGATGCAATTCTTCATGCAAAACCAACAGACAATCCAAGTTTTGCTATAGTGGTTACTCAGAGCGGAATACAAGTATTGGTTCTAGTTCCTCACTTTTCTACTCATACCATTACGTTAACAAACATGTCAAAGGTAATTCCGTCAGTACCAGAGTTTCCATTTACTGCCATTGTATTGGTGATTGCAACATTTTCTATTGTTTTGATTTCTAGAATGAATAAAATCAAAATTTAATTAAACACAATTTTTTGGAGATTCGATAAATTACCAAAGCAGTGCAAATTGCTTAAAGGCAACAGCATGCCACAACAGACCAGCTAAAACTGGACATACCTTTTTTGTAATTCATAGTATTAATTGGAGATTAGCTGGAAAATATACTGCTGTAGCAGACATACCATCAGGTCAAACTAGTCTTGAAGTATTCACATACAAAACATGATAAACGGTTTTCTTATTAGATAGATTTTGATTGTTATGTTGTAGTCTATGCTGTTTGAAACTCCAAAATACAACTATATTTTCATTCTTTCACTCTGGGCTTTCACCGGGATTCTCGACGGAGTATTGAGGTCTGTGCCGCCGTTGGACATGGCAAATCCTGGGTCGCCGCCATTTATTGTGTTAAACCTTCCAACTATTGTATATTCTACATTCGGGATGTATATTGGAATTTGTTTGTCTGTGTTGACTTATCATAGTCTCGGCCCAAAGTTGAAAAAATCAGCAAAAAATCTATCATTATATGGAATTAGATCGTTTACAACTCTTGTCCTCGTATTTGTTGACCTTGTCTCATTCATGGCAATGGAACATGATTTTGCCATGAGAGTTTTTCATCTAGGGAACACATTACCTACATTCCAAGAGATTTTTGTACTGGCAGGTTTTCCAATTCTTGGATTATTCTTAACCTGGAATTCACGTAAGCAAAAGTTAGAATATATCGAATTAAAATAATGGATTTCAAGTTGGTTGTACTTGCTGGAGTTATCTTATCGATTTCTTCAAATTTGGGTGACATAGTTAGTATACATCCTTATGATATATCATAACTAGGTATACTAAGATTGAACTTAAATATTCTATTAATTACAAAATACTGATTAATTTGGAAAGAATTCTTGGGTGGACTTTGTTAGTAATTTTATCAAGCCTTACTATTGGAATTTTTTCAGAAAATATGTCTGCTTTTG
>Ga0206897_1021_pt1 | contig 45849 bp, 37 predicted proteins | sample Alteio_BWOrgHeat_49_FD_152972 | JGI IMG/M metagenome (GOLD analysis project Ga0206897, IMG submission 152972) | Enriched cells from forest soil in Barre Woods Harvard Forest LTER site, Petersham, Massachusetts, United States -... | ecosystem: Environmental > Terrestrial > Soil > Temperate forest >... | reverse complement strand
AAGCATCGCCGCGTGCCACAATTTTAATGTTCGGAAAATGCTCCTTTATAATTCCCATCTTGGAGTCATTAATTCCGTAAAGCTCAACGAGCGGGATGTCTTTGATAAAAATTTCTTTTTCAGCCATTGGGAGTATTTAGATGATGTGCCGTAAAAGTACACTAAGGGTTTTTATGTTACTTTTGATGTTTATAAAAAGATTTCCACAATTGGGGCATTTTTACCAGCAATAGTTACTATGCCGATAATTACACTAACTACCGATATGGGTACCTCCGGATATTACGTGGGGAGTGTAAAAGCCGCTATTTTAAGTCTGTTTCCTGAAGCTACTATTGTCGATATCAGCCACCATATCAAGCCTTTCCATATCAGTTCGGCCGCTTTTGTTATCCGTAATGTATATAACCAGTTTCCCAAGGGTACGGTTCATATAGTATCGGTCGATTCGCTGAACGCAAGTTCACCCCGGTTCCTTGCTATTCAGGCCGATGGGCACTATTTTGTAGGTGCCGATAATGGTCTTTTCAGCCTGGCGCTCGAAAAACAGCCCGACAGGGTGGTGGAGGTGAGCATTGCACAGGATTTTAACTCCTTTACCTTCCCTGCACGCGATGTATTCACCAAAGTGGCCGTTCACCTGGCAAAAGGCGGAGCCATAGATGTGGTTGGTAAAGATTCTGCCAATTACCTGCGCCCTACCGCATGGCAACCAACCTACGATGCCAATAGCATTACCGTGGTTGTGGTATATACCGACGAATATGGCAATTGCATTTGCAACCTCGATAAAAACCTGTTCCAGCAAGTGGCAAAGGGCAGGCCTTTTGTAATTGATGTAAAAGGTTATGAAATTGAAGCGCTCTCTACTACCTATAGCCAAAACCCGAAAGGAGAGATAGTGGCTTTGTTTGCCAGTTCGGGGCTGTTGGAACTTGCCATAAACCATGGTAACCTTGCCGAACTCATTGGTATCAAGGAGGGTGATATGGTTAAGGTGATTTTTTCGTAATTCCCTCTCATTTTAGGAGAGGGCCAGGGTGAGGTCGTGTATTTCTAATATCTTAATACCAATTTGGGCGTTCCCCTACGGGTCGGGCTTTACGCTACAACTCCTCGCCTCCTAAGGTCGGCTGTGGGGTTTCCACTGCAATCCCTAACGCATCTATATCGGTTCGTCATTGCGAGGAACGAAGCAATCTTACCATCTTATTTCCTTTGACGCATTGCAATCACTAACGCAAATACAAAAACTAGGCAAAAGGCGGGCGCGGGTTAGCTGCAAATGATGCGAGTATAGGAAAGACTGGCGAGCAGGGAGCAAGAGTCGCCCCAAATTACTAATGTTGAATTTTAAATTATGACTGTTGAATTTAAAGCCCCTTTAGGGGTTTGGGGTAAGCGGAAGATACTTCGAAAAAAATCGTAATTCGTAATTCCTAATTCATAATTAAAATGGAACTACCTTCTACTTACCCTGAATTCGGTACGGCGATTGATAGCAAGCTGGTCTTCAGTACAGGTAACACCAGGGTCACCACAATTATTTAATAAATGTGTTTTACCAAAACCAACACCTTTCAGGCGTCTTCTGTCAATGCCATGTGCAGCAATATAATCTACAGCAGCATCGGCACGTTTTTGCGATAGCTCCATATTGAATTCATCACTACCGCGCGGGTCGGTGTACGAATCAAGTTCTATGGTTATAAACTGGTCACTTTTCATAACCGATACTACTTTGTCAAGTACCCTTGCAGCCGGAGGAAGTATATCCCATTTCTGGTAGTCGTAATAAATATTCTCAATAATATTCAGGCTTTCCAGAGTTTGTCCATTGTTATTGCTCGTGTTGTTTGTACGATTGTTACCTGTTGTTGTGTTACCGCCTGCAGCCCTGTGTTTCAGGTTGAGTGCAGTAAGCCAAGGGTCATTCACATAAATATTTCCGATACTTACCTTATCAGATGGAAGTACTTCAAACTTAAAACCAGTGCTTTTGTCAAGTTCGTGTACTATATTTCCTTTCGAATCTGATATATACACTTTTTTCATTCCCTTCAATTTAGGGTCATTGGCATCAACCTGTTCAAAATAATCTTTATCGGGTGGCAGGTTACTGAAACTGAACTGACCCATGCCATCTGTTGTAGTTGATTCAAGCACTTGTCCGTACCTGTCAACAAGGTTTACTTTTACACCAGCCATGGTTCGTTTGTCTGCATCGAGTAATGTGCTTTTCAATGTAAGCCTAAGGTCTACATCATCTACCTTCATACGTTTTAACGATACTGAGTCCGATGCAAGTAAGGTAAAACGGAATTTTCCATCATTGCCTACATAAAATACTTTTATCACGTCGCCATTCTTGTTGTTGAGCACTATCCTTGTTCTTGGTGGTAGCTGAGTGTCGGTGGCATTAACCGAAAATACATAGTTATTATCGGGCGGCAGGTTTGTGAATACAAATGCGCCAAATTCATTTGTTACGGCGCTGGCAACCACTTCGCCATTCTCATTCAACATGTTCACTCTTACATTGGCTACCGGTTTAGAGCTGTCTCCGTGCAATAAGCTTCCTGCCAGGTTCATTTCCTTATCCATATTCTGGATCATTGGCAGTTTGGTGATGTCAGGTGGTAGTTGTTTAAATACGAACTTCCCCATTTTAAAATCCTGTATGGTAGCTCCAACTATCTTTCCTGTGCTATCGGCAAGGTAAAATCTTTTTTTGCCGAAAAAACGCGGATCGCTTTCGTCTACCTGTACACTGTATTTGCTGTTAGGGTCAAGTGTTTTAAAAATAAAATTCCCGAACATATCTGTCTTACCTGTTGCAACAACTCTTCCGCTATCGTTTATAATATGAAGAGTGGCCCCTGTTACAATATTGTTGTTGTTGTAACTCGATAAAAGCTTTCCCTTCATAGGTCTGTAATCGCCTACATAAAAGAAACTGTAAATATCATCTGCTCCTGTTCCGTCCTTGCGGTTCGAAGAAAAATAACCGGTACGCCCGTTAGCATTAAAACATATTCCAAAATCATCGGTGGTCGAATTAATATCAGGGCCAAGGTTCTCTACGTCAGCCCATATTATATCAAATTTTTCAGCAGAAAAAATATCAAGCCCTCCGTAACTGAAGTGCCTGTCTGATGAAAAGAATAATGTACCGTCCTTACGTATGTACGGGAATACTTCATTGCCCGGCGTATTGATCTGCGAACCCAGATTCACCGGCTTCGACCAGCCATCACCACTTTTCTGGCACTCGTAAATATCTGTTCCTCCAAAACCACCCGGCATGTTCGATGCAAAATAGAGCCACTGCCCATCTTCAGAAATGCTCGGATCCATAATAGAGTAGGTGTCGCTGTTGTATTGAAACGACTGCGGCTTGCCCCACTTGCCATCCGCATCCATAGTACTGATGTATAATTTAGCCTGGTTCACAAAACCTTTTTTACGGACTGCCTCTACTTGTGTATAGTAAATGGTTTTACCATCGGTCGAAAATGCTGCAGGGCCGATATTAAAATCTGAACCGGCGCTTTTATCCACGGTAAAGTTTTCAGGTGTACTGAATGAACTGCGAACAGGTTTGGCAATGAACATACTGAAATTGTTCCCCCCCGTTGTGGCGTTCTTACTAAAGTTCACCATATCGGTACCGCGGTCGCTTACAAATACAAGATTGTCTTTAAACAAAGCAGGGCCAAAGTCAGAGTACTTGCTGTTGATATTATCTAGTGTATTCACTTGGTATGATACGTAAATACGTTTTTTTATGATATTATCGCAATAACGTATCTCGTCGCGTGCCACAGTATCATTAGGGTACAGGCCAGCATAAATTGCAAACTGTTCCCTTGCCTGGTCGAGCTTGCCATTGCTTTTTAATATTTTGCCATAGTTAAGATAAACATAGGGCGGCGTGTTTTGCATGTTCACTGCCCGTGCATAATATATTTCTGCATTATCGTACTCGCGTAAAATGCCATAACAATTGGCAAGGTGAATGAGTGATGCTGAATCATTTGGGTCGGAGGAAACGGCTTTGAGATAACAACGAATAGCTGACCTGTAGTTAAAACGAGCATAGTCAGCATCGCCTTGCTTTTTTTGAGCATAGGTGGAAAGCGATAATACTAAAAGAAGATATAATACTATGGGGCCTCTTTTCATATATACAATTCCTTTCCGCTTATATTAAAAAAATCTGGGTGATATTTGTGCTACCTTGTTCGATCCGAAGCTGATACTGAGTGATAATTCGTGTGAGCCTCCACCAAGTGTACCAATGTTATTAAGTCCTAAGTCGTAGGCATAACCTACACTTATAGCGTTGGTAGCACGATACGCAGCAAGTAACACAAAGCCGTAACCTGGTTTGAACGATGCACCGAGCCATAACTTGTTTATCAATAACACATTCAAATTGATGCTGGCAGCAATGGGTGCATTTGTTGCATACTGTATTATAATAGATGGGTTCCATATTATTCCGGAAGCAGACTGAAATGATTTACCGGCAATAAAATAGGCATGGGGCTTAAAGCTGGCAGAACTGTCGGTTGTAATATTAGTTAACCTCGATTCTATTAAGTGATTAAAACTTACTCCGACATAATATGTTGTGGTATGGTAATACAAACCGGCTTCTGCCGTCGGAGTTATCTTTGATCCATTGTTAGCCATGGCATACACATCGTTCTGATCCTTATAATCAATCTGTGAAAAATCGAAGGTGTAGTCATAAAGCCCAATACCAAGGCCCATTGCAAGCCTTCCGTTACCAATACGTACATTATATGCATAGTTACCCTGCAACGAACTGCTTTGTGTCGGGCCTATCCTGTCATTCATAATTTCAACGCCCCAGCCTGCATGTTTATCCTGTATGGGTGCCGAAAAAAGCAAGGCATTGGTTATGGGTGCACCGGGTATATCAAGCCACTGATCGCGCGAAATAAGATTCAATTCCATATCGTCTTTACTGCCTGCAGCGGCCGGGTCAACAGCCATTTTGTCGAACATATACAAACTATACTGTGGGTCTTGCTGGGCAAATGAAAGCAAAGGCAAAGCGCCTATGAAAAATAAAATGATATGTTTTCTTATTTGCTTCATATTACCTTGTTAACTGCACCCAGCCTTTATAAGTAGTTCCATTAACCTTAACCACGTAAAAATAAGTTGCATCAGGCAAAGGCTTACCTGATTTATCATTGCCATTCCAGGCTATAGTTGTATTGTTATAGTTGGCTGCGCTCCATACTTCTATTCCCCAACGGTTAAATATGGCGACCGATGTGTTGTCGTATGTCTCAATATTATCAATTACCCATACATCATTATGGCCATCTCCGTTAGGGGTAATACCATGGTAGAAAACAAGTGTGCCGCTGCTAACGAGTATGGTTACTGAATCCATTGTGGCGCACTTGTCTGTAGTGTCAGTAGATGTAACATAATAGGTAGTATTAATAGTTGGCGTTGCAACCGGAGTAGGGCATTGTGTACAACTTAAACCACCTGAAGGTGTCCAGAAATATGAATAAGTTGAGCCGCTTGCAATAAGCTGAACAGCCTGCCCTGCCTGAATACTGCTATCGCAACAAACGCTTATGGCAGGTGCACTTATTACATTTACGGTTACAGTGCCTTGCAAACTCGAACCATCGCAGTTACAGCAAGCTGTAACTGTATATGTTGTAGTAGAGAAAGTTGTCACTGTTACACTTTGGTTATTGCCTAAAGAAGTACTTCCCTGTTTCCAGTCATATGAATAAGGTGTTATGCCTCCACTTACATTATCACTCAATGTAACTGATCTACCTGCACAAACAGTTGTTGAAGATGCGCTTACAGTTTGTGTCATTGTGTTTGTAACTGTAACAACATCGTTTGCTGAAGTTGTGCAACCATTTTTATCGGACACTATAATTGTATACGTAGTTGTGGTTGTAGGCAATACAACATTAGTTTGTCCATTTACAAATAATCCAGCCCAAGTATATGTGAGTGGTGCAGTACCACCACTTGCAAGGGCGTGTAGTGTTGCAGCACCACCGCAAATGGTTGTGTCATCTGTATTAACTGTAAATGGGGTTAAAGGTTGAGTTATAGTAACAGTAACTGCATTGGCATTACAGCCATTTTTATCGCTTATGTTACAAGTATAGGTTCCTGCCGCAAGGTTTGTAATAGTTGAGGTTGATTGCCCTGATGACCATGTGTAAGTATATGCAGGAGTACCACCCGATACATCTACCGTTGCGCTGCCCTTTGCAGCACCATAGCACTTATTGTTTACGGTAAGCGTAGTTGCAATTGAATCAATAATTTGCGAAGATTGATTTACAGTCACACTAAACGTAGCAGTACAATTATTAGCATCCTTAACCGTCACAGTATAACTTCCAGCAGAAAGCCCTGTTATGCTGGTAGTTGTTGCACTATTGCTCCATGAATATGTATATGGTGAAGTACCACCACTTACGGAACTAATAGTTGCTGTCCCTGTACTTCCGCCCGAGCATGCACTGGATGCAGTAATTGTTCCTGTTATTGGTAATGGTTGGGTAATTGTAACTGTGCCTTTGGCTTTACATCCACTATTGTCAGTAATAGTATAAGTTGGTGAGCCAGAGCAAGAAGTAATAGAGCTTGTTGTTGCACCTGTCGACCAAGTATACGTATAAGGCGAATTACCGCCACTCGGGTTAAGCGTAGCAGTACCATTGCATGAACCATTACAAGTTGCAGGAGTTACAGATGTTGTTAAGCTACCTGCAAATGGTGTTACAACAACTGTAGTAGTTGCAGTAGCCGAACAATTGCCATTAACTTCTGTTACGGTATATGTGGTGCTTGTAGTCGGACTGACTATTATACTTGTTCCGGTAGAGCCATTGTTCCAGGTATATGTACCTCCACCTGAAGAATTAGCTGTTAAGGTAGAAGATAAGCCTGTGCAAATTACAGTAGGTGATGCAGTTGCACTTACGGTAAAACCAGGGGTTACAGTAATTGCAATAGAATCTTTCACGCTGCATCCGCCATTGTTACCGGTTAAAGTATAGGTTGTAGAGATACTCGGGTTAACAGTTATGCTCGATGTTGTAGCGCCTGTATTCCATGAATAAACAGATGCTCCGCCGGCATTCAGTGTAGTACTTCCTCCCTGGCAAAGGGTTGTGGCGGTTGTATTGATCGTTAATGTTGGAGTAGGGTTGACAGTAATTATAACCTTGGCAGTGTCAGTGCATCCGGCAGATGTGCCTGTTACAACGTAAGTGTATGTACCCGGGGCTGGTTTTGCAATAACGCTGGTGCCTGTTGTTGAGCTCAAACCACTACCGCTCCATGTGTAAGATGTTGCACCGGCTGCAGTTAATGTAGCTGAATCTCCTTTGCAGAAGGAATGCAAGGTTGTTGTAAGCGTGACCTTTGGTGAAGGATTAACAGTTACAGTAATACTATCTTTAGCACTGCACCCTGTTACTGATATGGTACCCACAGCGGTATATGTTGTTGTTACCTTTACCGTATCGGTTATAGGTCCGCTTGAAATGGTGTTGACAAGTCCGCTCGCAGGGCTCCATGCATAATACGTGGCTCCTGATCCGGTTAAGGTAGTGCTGCTTCCGGCGCATATTGTTGCAGGGGCTGCTTTAAGGGTTATAGTAGGTGTTGGGTTTACCTGTATTATTATTTTAGCACTATCAGGGCAACCATATATTGTTGTATCAGTTACGGTGAGGGTAACTGTCGTGGCTGTACCTACTGCAGGAGCAGTAAATACTACCCTTGAGCCCGTTGTGGTATTCAGCCCGCTCGATGGTTTCCACCTGTAACTTGTTGCAATTCCGCCGGTAGCTTTTATCGTGTCATTTGTGCCTGAACATAGTGCAGTGCCTCCGGTAGATGTAGTTGTAATGGCTGTATTTAAAACCACCACAGTAAAAGTACTTGTTGCGGTTACGGTACCTGTACTAGCTGATTTTACAGATACGCTATATGTAGTTGGAGTAGTAGGTGAGACAACAATACTTGAACTGGTGCCGCCTGTTGACCATGAATAGGTGTAAGGCGGTGTTCCGCCACTTGCATAGGCTTTAAGGGTATCATGGCCACCGGGGCAAATAGTATCGGGTTTAGCAGGTGTATTAATAACTACCGAAAGCACTCCGGCGCAAACTTTAATTTCGCGTACTACATTGTTATAGTTATCGGGTATGTAAATATTCCCAGCCGGATCAAGCGCAACTGCCCAGGGATTACCAAGTGTAGCATTAGGGGCAGGGCCATTATCTCCGCTGTAACCCAAATTTCCATTTCCGGCAATTGTGTTAATAATACCGGTACTGCTTATTTCACGTATTCTTTCATTACGTTCATCGGCAATATAAATATTATCGGTAGCATCCACCGTTACACCAATCGGACCGTTAAGTATGGCTGATTTAGCCGGGCCATTATCTCCACTAAATGTTCCATTAGGTGTTCCGGCTATAGCACTGGCCGTATCTCCGCTCACAGCATACATAATTCCTGTAGCTAAACTTACTTTGCATATAAGGTCATTACCCTGATCGGCTATGTAAATATTATTTCCGGTAGCATCATACGCCACGCCCGCAGGAAAATATAATTCTGAAGCAGTTGCAGCCTGGCCTGAGGTGATAAAGCCGGGGAAAGCGTTTTTGCCCGCGAACGTGCTTATAATACCTGCTGTATTTACCATACGCACTACGTGGTTTTCATAATCGGCAATGTACATATTACCTGCACCATCAAACGTAATACTGGTAGGGTTATATAAACTGGCTGCTGTCGCTGCAGCTCCGTCTCCGCTATATCCCGCTCCGGTATTACCATTACCGGCCACAGAAGTAATTATTCCGGTTTTAAGGTTTACTTTTCGTATACATGAATTCGATTGATCAGCTATATACAGGTTGCCTTTATAGTAGTTTACTGCACTTGGCCAGTTCAGCCCGGCAGCTGTAGCAGGGCCTCCATCTCCGCTGAAACCTCCGCCATTAGCATAACTTCCGGCAATGGTAGTTATAATACCCGTTTTCATTACTACTTGCCTTACTACTGAGTTCTGTTGGTCGGCAATGTACATGGTATCTGCTGCCGGATTAAATGCAACACCTGTAACCGTATTAAGTCCTGCAACAAATGCAGGGCTTCCATCACCGGTATAGTCACCTGTATTAAATGTGCCTGTACCAGCCCCATATCCATTACCAATTATTGTATAAATATTATCTGCTCCATTACTTATTGCTACAAGCGCTTTGCCGGTATCAGCCGGGCAGCCTGTTGCTAATATTGCAGTTGCGCTGAATTGAACCGCGTTACCTCCTGTATTGGTAACGCTTATGGTAGAGCCTGTCAAGCCACCGGGGTACCAGGTGTAATTTGATGCTCCACTTGCAGTTAATTTTATTGAGCTACCCGGACAGGTTACAGCTTCAGCAGGTGTAACGGTTATTTGCCCCGGAGCAGGCGCATTGAATTTCTGTACGTCAACACCTCTGTCCTGGTAAGCTACATAAGGCGTTGTACCTGACATTGCCAATGATGTATTGCCTTCTATCTCTCCGCTTGATATGGCCGCATGGCCAACAACCGTCCAGTTTGTATCTATAGCACTATCTTTCATAACCGTTAATCTGTTCTGGTTTGTTCCATCATTAAATGAAATATATGGAATACCAAGGCTATCTACTTGTATGGAAATATCGTACGCCGGGCCTGGGGTAACAAAACTATTATTAAAGCCTCCTGTTCCAAGAATATAGAATGTACCACCAGCATACTGCCAAACCTCTCCTCTTAATGTTCCGGGGTCCTGGCAAGCAATATATACATTACCCGAGTTATCTACTGCAATTGAATTATGTATTGCACCGGTTGTTGAAACTCCACCCAAATTAGCCCAACTGCTTCCACTGTATGAATAAAGTGTTGCATTATTAGCATTTCCGGCATCCGTTGCAACCGCATATATTTTACCACTCGACTTATCAAAAGCTGAAGCAATGTATGATGCATTACCAGTTGTAAATCCACCACCACTACCGGCATTACCCCAACTGGCACCATTGTAGTATTGTGCAAAAGCCAAGCCTCCGTTGTTATCAGTAATTATATACGGCTGGTTTGAGCCATCGAATGCAAGTGAAATATAGTTTGCTACTTTGTTAATGACTTGTCCTCCACTTCCTCCAACAGCTTGCCAAGTAACTCCGACCAGTTTTTTTAAATATGGGAAACCATTAGTTCCATCAATATATGCTGTATACACATTTCCGGCGCCATCAGTACTTATTTGTGGTGCCAAGCCAGCGGCAGTTGATACGGAGCCACGGCTACCCGCATAAGCCCAGTTACCACCAGTATACGACATTACGCTTACGTTATCAGTATTCCCATTCGCATCGGTATAGGCAACATAAGGAATGCCTTTGCTTATCGTAAGGCTAGTATTATAGCCATATGCCGGTGGGTTGGCAGTCGGATTATTTGTTATTCCAATTGGCCAGAAAATATAATCCCACAAATTATTGCCTGCTATGTTATATGCCATAGCAGTGGCTTTACCGCCGGCCTTGGTGTCTTTGTATACTACAAATGGGGTTGGATTTCCTCCAATCTTTACACTTGAAATTCCACAAAAGCTACCACTTCCTGCCGAGAGATTTGCAACACCAAGTACAGCATAATTTCCTTGCCCTAACAACTTATCAGGTGTAAATTGCAAGGCATTCACAAAACCTTTAGTAACATCATTATACACTATATCTACATTGCCATTACCATCCAAACACATCGAAACATCAGTGGCAATATCAGAATTGAATGTACATGCGTTCGTTTGTGCACTAAATGTTAGCGCAACAAGGCCCAGTGTAACCAATGTTCCTTTGTTTCCATTATTTGAGTCCTGAAAAGCTACATATGGTGCATTTGAGTTATCAAACTGAAGTGAGTTGAATGCGGCTCCTTTGGTTGATAATACTCCTGGTGATAACAGTGAATCAAATAGTTTCCAGGTGCCACCGGTAAAATCTTCTATTGTACATTTCCAGCCATTCGCACTATCACTATACACTACGTAAGGCGTACTGCTATTTATTTTTAATGAAATATAGTTGGCTGCACCTGCAGAAAAATCTTTTGTTCCAACAGGCACCCAACTTGGCCCTTTAAGTTTCATAACAGTAAGTTTGTTGGCAGTTGTTCCATCTGAGTAAGCAACATATACAGAATCGTGACCGGAACTGGTATCAATAGCAAGCGATATAAATCGTGCATTGGTTAAAGATGCAGCATTGGTACCAAGGGCCGCAGTCCAGGAATTAGCTGTGGCAGCCTGCTTAACCGTAAGCCTGTTATTGGCAAGATCTTCGTATGCTACATAAGGCTTGTTGCCTTTACCATATGCTATGCATGTATATTGAACCGGCCCGGTTGAAAAACCTTCTTTGCCAAAGTTTTTCCACTTCCCAGCAAGGGTAGGGTATACGGCCGATATCTTTCCGCCAACCTTAGCATCGGAATAAACTATTATAGGTGGGCCGTTGTTTGGGGCAGCTATTGCTGTATAGGAAGCTGAGTCGAAAGAAACCTGAATACTGTCAAATGTTCCGAGTGGCAACCAACCATTGCACTGGGCATTGCTTTTTAAGGCAGAGAGCGAAAAAAGTAATACGGCCAGGTATAAGTATCTTTTCATCAATAGTAACAATATGGTTCAGCATCCTCAATGCTATGGACAAAGGTAATAAAAAAAGCGTTAAAAAGCCAATGCTTTTTTAAGTAGCTGCCAATGGCTGTTTTGTCTTATTGTTAGTGGGTTTCATGTTATTTCCTTCTCCTATAGGAGAAGGTGCAGGATGAGGTCGGATAATTATATAAGAAAGACCTGAAATCTCTAAGCTCTACCTGTTTTGTGGCCCATTTGGGTCACTTGAATGGCCTTCGGATGGCTTCTTGAAGTTTCTTAGGTTGTATTGTATATTCAGCATAAAATAGCGCTGTAGTACTTCTGTCTGGCTGTCCTGTATGTAGGTATCTGTCACAGTTCGTGTAATGCTTTTATTTTGGTTAAGCAGGTCGAATGCGCTTATTGAAATAAGTAAAGCCTGTTGTTTTAAGAACTTGTAGCCGATCGAACCGCTCCACAATAGAACCGATTGGTTATAGGTTTGTGCAAGCCCGGTATATACTGTTTGCGTAAGTCCGGTGTTCAATACAATCCCTTTCAATAGTATAAGGTTTATCTTTCCTGAATATACCTGGCTCAGATAACTATCATCTGCCTGGTTTGGTAATGTGTTCTTCACTACACTGTAATTATCGGTGTATGATAATGTGAAATCTATATTCTGACTGATGTTGCTGCTTATAACTATTCCACCCGATGTGGTGTAATTGGATGAGTAGTTTGTTTCGTTATTAATAAGCGCAGGCGTTCTTGTATAGCTTTCGCCACCATTCAGGTTTACATTTATTTTCAATGGATGTATAACCCTGCCATAGGTTATAAATGATTTGCCGCTGAAATATCCCTGCATATTAACAGGCTGTGAAAACTGAGCGCCCTTCGGAACAACTATTCCACCTGCAAATGTTGTATCTCTTGCTGGTATATAACTTGAATTACCAACATAGTTCAACGTATAATTACCTGATACGTAAACCAAAAATGTACTGCCCTTCTGCGAATTTGTTGCTCCGTAACGTACGGATAAACTATGCTCATAATCCTCCTTAAGCGCAGGGTTACCTGTATTAAGCAATAAGGGATTACTGTTATTTACCACATTTTGCAATTGCGAAATACCAGGCGGATTAATGCTTGTACGGTACATTATACGTATGTTTTTGCTTTGGCTGAACCTGTAGTTAAACATTATGCGTGGCAAAAAAGCAGAGTAGGGGCGCTCAATGTTCAGGCCAGTTTCAGGGTATTGTTCCTTTGAACTTAGTACTGAATATTGGCCATTTGCACTCAGCATAAGAAAGTATTTTTTACCACTACTTATACGATAGCTGACCCCACCTGATTGTGTAAGGTAGGTGCTTATATATTTGTTTGACAAAGCCGTATCGAATTGTGTATACCAATTTGTTATAGTATCGTAGTTATAGGTTTCTTTATCTGTGTTATTGTAGTTTACCGAAGGGTTGTAATTGAATTGGAACAGGTGATTGCTGTCCATTGGTTCGGTATATGACAGGTTTGCAGATAGGGTAGTGCCTCGGGTTAATTGTGAATATTGCTGATCGATAAGCGATGGAGATATTGTTGTATCTTTTAAAAACTGATTCAATGCATAAATATCTCCGGGAGTGTTTTTATTACTTACATCAGAACCCAGGTTTAAGGATATAGTGCGGCCTTTTTTCTGGAATTTATGCATAAATAAAATATTATCGCTAATGTCGTATCCTCTGTTACTTGATTTATTATCAGTATTAGAAAGGCTTTGAACAATATCATTAAGTAAGTTGTTCTCAGAAAATACCGACGATGATTTTGTTTGCTGTACGGTTCCTTTAAAAGTAAATATCATTGAATTGGCAGTGTCAATGCTCCATTGCAGGCGACCATTCAGGCGTTGGTCATAATTCGAATTGCTTGATTTATTTGTATCGTTAATAATGTTGCTAGTTTCAGTTGCATTGGTATATGCAGTAGATGATATGGTATTGTTTGTGTTAGTTGCATTATTGAAAAAATAACTAGCTGTAAGTTTTACTTTGTTATTGTTCCAGGCATTGGTATAGTTAAGGCCCACCGAATTTGTTGTAGTAATACCACCCTGTTGGCCAACCAAAAAATTATTGATGCCTGACGAATAACCAGAGCCACCACCACCATTTCCTCCTCCTGAACCACCTCTTCCTTGTCCACCACGGCCTTGTCCGCCGCCACCGCCAAGCGCGCCCAAAATATCTTCCGATGCAAAATTTTGTTGGTTAACATTATTTGCAAGCCCGAGTATGGAGAACCTGCTTGTACCATCAAACTGGTTCAGGTTTCCACCCGCCAGGTAGCGCTGGTCGGTGCCGTAGCCTGCATAACCCTTTCCGAATGTTCCGTTACGGCGGTTCTTTTTGGTGACGATGTTTATGGTCTTTTGCGCCTGCCCGTCATCTACACCCGTAAATTGTGCCTGGTCGCTTGACTTGTCGAACACCTGTATCTTATCAATAACTTCGGCCGGAAGGTTCTTTAATGCAATAGTGGGATCATTGCCAAAAAATGGTTCTCCATCTACTAAAACCTGTGCAACGTTTTCGCCATTCACAGTTACAGAACCATTTTGCGAGTTTACGCCCGGCATTTTATTTACAAGATCTTCAGCGCTTGCATCGGGGTGGGTTTTGTAAGCATCGGCATTAAACTCAGTTGTATCTCCTTTCTGTTCTACCGGTATAACTTTGCCTTGTATCACTGCCACCTGCATGGTAGTACTTATCCATGTTAGTTTTAATGCACCAACATTTACGGTTGGCTTGTTTGCATTTAAATCATTCAGTATGGTTTGAAACCCTATAAATGAAATTTGCAGTTTGTACTTTCCATAGGGTATATTGTATATGGCAAATATTCCGTTTTTATCTGTGGCTGCTGAATATTGCTTTGAGCTATCAGGGCTGTAAAGCAATACCCCAACACCCAGCATGGGAGCATGATTGGAGTCATTAACTACTTTGCCATAAATACTGGAAGTTTGCGCTGAGGCAAATGCACTGCACAACATAGCAGCGAACAACCCAAAGAAATAAAAGTGTTTTTTGTTAAACATATTTTATTTGCCGGTTGATAATCTGAATACTGACCATGTTGATTCTGTTTCAAGGTCTGATGAGCTTGAGCCTCCACTGTGACTGCCGCCACCTTCACCACCGCCGTGCATACCACCACCACTCATTCCTCCGCCCATGCCACCGCCATGCATTCCTCCTCCATGTCCACCACCTGTATTAGGTGATCGTTTAGGAATAACCGTAAAATTGAATGAGATGCCGATCGTTTTTAGGCTGTCCGCAATAGGGTGTTTTAAAAAAGCTTTAAGCGGAATAGATGCTTCATACACCAACACATTATATTTATTCCAGCTTACGGCTAAATTAAGTCCGTATGTATTTGGCACTTCAACAAGCCCGTCAGGTATGGTTGCAAATCCTTTAACACGCATTTCTTTTGCATTTTCAACAAACGCATGATGCTTTCTATTTTCTTTTATTGTGTCAGGCATGTCCCGGTTTGTTGTGCTTTCTGATTCCAATACCTGAGATGAATTTCCATCATTATCCTCAAACTTATGTTTGTCCGATTGCCCTTCACTTTTTTGTATAACAGGAAATAATATTCCTACCTGCTTGCCTTTCTTGCCTGTAGTATCTATCCATAGTTGCAAACCACGTCGTGTAATACCGGTTACGTTTTCATCATCAGTAGCTCTTACGCATATATATAGGTTGTCAGCATCATTGGTTATAGAGTAGTTAAGCCTTGTTTTTTCGTCGAAGAACCTGAGTGGCACTTCCCAATCATTGGTTTGTCCGTCAATAACTACCGGTTTACCTTGCCATACGGTTTTGTATATATAGGGTGGTGCACAATAAGTGAGAAGTGTTAGTGAAATAAGCACAATTGGCTTGAATATTTTTTTTCTGAAATTCATAAGTAAATGCACTGTAGATATAATTTTAGACGCCTCAATATATGTAAACTTGCGCCTTTGGTAATAAGGCGACTAACAAAAGTAGTAGGTTTTACGTGATGGTTATTTACTTACCGAACGGAAGAAACTAAATATTTCATCGGCAGCATTAAAATCGAGGCACACGTTACCAACAATAAACCGTGGTAAGTATTGCAGGCTGCCCGGCCATGTATGCCCACCGCCAACAACTTTTATAAATTCTACAGGGGCTGTAGCGCACTTATATACGTATCTAATGGCTGTACATTCATCACCGGCATTATTATTCGGCATATTGGTAGTAGTGTATGATGTATCGCATTTATCCAGTACTGTCAATCTTTTTACCAGATCCTCGGTTGGCATCATATCGAAACCAGAGCCTACATATTGCCCTACATTCATGCGGCCATAACCACCATTGTAATTAACCAGCGGATCAGCAGTTCCGTTAATAATGAGTGTTGGCATAGGCTTTGGGAATCGAAAGTCTTTCACCATTTCGTTAGGTATGCTCGCACAAACCGGGGCAATGGCTTTAATGCGATTGTTTAATTTCCAGCCGAGATACAGTGCAAATTTTCCGCCCCGCGAAAGGCCCGTTACAAATACCTTGTCTGTATCTCCTTTGTAAAGTATAGCAGTAGAATCTATTAATTCAGAAATAAAATGCACATCGTCTGCACTGGCATCTATATCCCCGTACGCAGGTATGTCTGGTATATTCCAGTTTTTGTAAATGGCTTGCGGGTAAATAACTATATAGCCGTATTCATCGGCAAGTGCATCTAACTGGTAGAGCCTTTGTGTCCCTTCACTTTTTCCTCCGCTACCATGCAATGCAAAAAGTATAGGTGCTTTTTTAAGTTTATCAAAATCGTAAGGTAGATGAATAGTGTATTCTCGCTGCTTGCCATCAACCATAATGGTTTTGTCGATGTTTTGCTGCGCTAATAAAGTGGATGATGCTAATATTAAGAGTACAACTATGAAATGGGGTTTCATCATCCAAAGGTAGTATAATCTCGGTTCATTTCATATTATATTGTGTTAAAACTGTTTAGTACATATATTATTTATATTTGCATCCAAACACAATTATTCTCATGAAACGTAGATCCCTTGCTGCAGTTTTACTTCTGCCTTTATCAGTATTTGCCGGTGGCTTTCAAATACCGCAACAATCAATAAAGGCTACTGGCCTTGGTGGTGCCTTTACGGCAGTATGTACCGATCCGGCTTCTGTATTTTACAATCCGGGTGGAATGTGCAACCTTACTGGCCAGAATATTACCCTTGCCATGGTTGGATTAATTCCTTCGGTATCAGTACTAACACCAGATAATGTGAATACAAATGGTGCTGCAGCTGTGTTTACACCCATTGAGTTTTATTACTCAGGCCATGTGTGGAAAAACCTGTATGCAGGGCTTTCCATTAATAACCAGTTTGGTGCAGCCGCTGCATATCCTGACACTTGGTATGGTATGTACATTGTTCAGAAAATTCAATTGCAAACGTTTATGTTTCAGCCAACATTAGATTATAAAATATGTGATAAATTAAGTATCGGTGCCGGTTTTGTATATACTACGGGTACGTTCAGCGCTACTAAGGCTGTTCCGCTTGCAAGTGCTAACAGTGCGAATGGTGAGGCTTCACTCACCGGCAGCGGAAGCGCCACCGGGTATAATATTGGCCTGTTCTCTAAGCTGTTTGAGAAAAAAGGCGATAGCAACTCTTCAGGTTCTTCCTTAACGTTCGGTATTGATTACAGGTCAGGCTTACCTTTCAGTGTATCTAACGGTTCAGCAGATTTTACAAACATTCCGGCTTCTTTAGCAAGTACTTTCCCTGCATCTGAAAATTTTTCCACTAAGGTTCAACTACCGGGTGTTCTTTCAGCCGGACTGGCCTATAAGTTTTCCAAAGGAAATAACTGGGATTTTATGATTGCTGCAGACTATAATTATACATTCTGGAAATCTTACGATTCATTACGCTTTAATTTCAGCGATACCAATACACATTCATCTACCAACAAATATGGATGGACAAATGCTTCTGCTGAAAGAATTGGGTTTGAAGCAACTTATAAGAAAAAGATAAGTGTTCGTTTAGGTTTTTATAATGATGGTTCACCGGTACCTGATGGTAGCGTTAGTCCCGAAGTGGTAGATAAAACCAATGCAGGCTTTTCCTTGGGTGCAAGCTATAAATTCAATTGCGGCCTTTCAATAGATGCAGCTTACCTTCTTTCTGATTTTATACGAAATAACACGTATTGGAATTATGCTGGGTTTGGGCCTGTATCATATCATCGTATTGTAAATGTAGTGGGCTTAGGTATCAACTACACGTTTAATTGTAGCTGTTGCAAAAAGCCATCGTAATTAATTGGTAATAATTTAATTATGTGTTCAATGAGAAAGATACTGCTATATTCGGTTTGCATGGTAGTATTTGCTTCCTGTAACAAAACACAATTTACTCCTGCATCTGTTTCTGAAGGTAGTGCAGATTTCACTACCTATATTTCAGTAGGTAATTCTCTAACACAGGGCTATATGGATGATGGATTATATGAATATGGCCAAAGCCATTCTTATCCATCTACGCTTGCTGTGCAAATGAAACTGGCTTTACCAACTATGTCATTTATTCAGCCTATGACAACAGGTAATGGAAGCGGACATATGTTCCTTGCCTATGTTAATGGTACGCTCGATCCTATTGCTCCAACCGATTCTTCTTATTTGAATCCTGATGGGCCTGATCCCTCATGGACTAACTGGGGCACAAGTTATGTTGGCACCCAGGTTAATAATATGGGTATATCAGGAGTACGTCTTACAGATTGTGTGGCACTTAGCTTTACTGAAAAGCAGAACAATAGCGTTGTTTGCGGATATAATACTACACTTAGCCTGGGAAACCCTTACGGGCGATTCATGAATTTTGGAACGTTTACTGCTCCCATACAATACTTAGATCATATCAAATCAAGCAAGGCTACATTCTTCACATGCTGGTTAGGCGATAACGATGTATTAGGCTACGCACTTAGCGGAGGCGTGCTTCAAACCATAACGTTACTGACAACCGACACCCTTAACCAAATTACTGCTCCGACTGTTTTTGCAGCTAAGTATGACTCTGTTCTGACTGCATTTCATAATCTGGGAGCAAAGGGTGTATGTATGACCATTCCCAATGTAACTTCAATTCCTTTCTTTAATACAGTTCCTCAATATGTTGTTGTAAATGGCCATCGCAACTATTTTTACATAACAACAGCAAGTGGCGTTCGCCAGGCTACCGATAACGATTTTATATTATTGTCAGCCTACGATTCTGTTCAGCAAGGATGGGGCACTTCGGCTGCTAAGCCATTAAATAACGACCTGGTGCTTGATGAAACGGAGGCTGCTGCTGTAGAAAGTGCTACACTGCAATACAATACAAGCATAAAAAGCCTTGCAGCTAAATACGGATTCGGAGTGGCTGATATGTTCGCTTTTATGGAAACCATGCAAACCAGTATTAACATAGATGGAATTAGTTTTTCACGTTCATTTATTCAGGGCGGTACTTTTGGTCTCGATGGTATTCACCCTAATGCAAGGGGATATGCAGTGGTGGCTAATCAAATAATTGATGTAGTAAATAAGACCTATAATTCAACTCTGCCGCAGGTAGATGTAACAAAATTTAAGGGGTGCATTTTCCCAACATTCTAATGTTTAAGTTAAAAAACATATTCTTTGTTAGTGTTATAGCCATTGTACTTACTGCATTCACAGGTGGTGAAGTTGTTATATCGGGTAAGGTTTTTTCGAACAAGCCTGAAATTGCACGATGCATAATGCTTGTTAAGGTAGTAGCACGGAAAGGTAATAGAATATTGGCTGTTGGGCACGATCTGTTAGATACTACGGGAGTGTATAAATTAGCTATACACGGTGCTGTCCCAAGCCAGCAGACACCGGTAGATATATTTATAGCAGGCCTTGGCCTCGATACTATGTATGTACGGTCGTACAATTCTTTTGCGAGCAATGCCATTCCATTAGATATTGAAATACCTAATAACTATACTAAAGATGCCAATGGAGTTGTTATATGCCCTAAATGCAATAGCTCAGCAGATATTTTGCCTGTAAAGTATGGTTCGCACAGGCATATTAAGCGTGTTATTCATAACGGCGATACTACTTATGTTCAGATAGAACATCTTATTCCGAGTGAAATGTATTCCGAGCTTCACCCATACTGGTATTGCAATAAATGCAAGATACAGTTTTGATGCAACCTTATATTTTAGTGTAAATTCGCGCACTTATTAAACAGTATGAAAAGAATTTTCTTAGTCTTAATCTCGACCTTACTCTTCTGTGCTTCCTGCACCAATAATTGGTCAAACGTTATTCCTAAAAGCTCATTCGATGGCGCTTTTCCTAAGGTGAATAAAGACCTGACCAAAGTGTTGGGTAATAAGCTGTATATAAAGAGGGGGAAGGATACAACCGTATTTACTGTTTCTGATAATGGAAAGCTTAACCTGATAACTGATAAGAATGGCGATACTATTTTTTGCGGTACTGTCTCAAAATTCAGGGGACTTTATTATTTCAGCCAGGCATTAACTGATACCACCTTTCTCATTTATGCAGTAAAAATAAAGGGGCAATACCTGTACGGACTTAATGCACCATGGTACGAGGGTATACTTATAGATCACCGCATATTGAAAGGCCTGTATAAGGAACTTGTAAAAAGCATAAGTTCTGATAATAAGGTTATTCGTTTGCACCCGGTAAAGAGTGAAATGAGAAAGATGTACGCTGACATAATGGATAGTATACCACCCGATACTATGTTAGCTGGCCCTGTAAAAGGCAATGCAGATAAGGATATGAAAGTTGATACTACAGGTATTGCTACACAAATAGACCCCGAGGAATTTGATATGCTTTCGAAAATTTATCCTGTTCCAGCTACCACTGAAATGACTATTGAATTGCAGCAGAAAGCAGATGTAAAGTATATGATATCTGATATTCTGGGTAAATCTATCGCCAATGGTGAATTACATGATACTTCTACTAAGGTAGATGTAAGTTCATTGCCAAATGGTGTTTACGTGCTGACCTTACTTAAAGCAGACGGTAAAGGAGAAGAGTCAGTAAGATTTGTAAAACAATAATTTTACAAAGCAGGCGCCGGCATCCAGGGCGCAACAGCTTCATTCTCTCTCACAATCTTTTCTACCAGCATTGGAGTTATATCTGCATAATTCACCTTAATGTTCCATGGTGCGTTTATCCAGTTTTCCAACTGGGCAGGAAGTGAATCATCAGCATCATTTACCACAGGTACACCTAATGTCGTAAGTGCTGCTGCATTGCAGTATTGCTCATATTGCCTCTTGATAGGTATGCAGAAAAGTTTCTTGCCCAGGTAAAGTGTTTCAGCAGGTGTTTCAAATCCGGCGCCGGTTAACAGGCCTTTGCAACTTGCTACGCTATTTAAGAAACCCTCATTATTGGCCGGAAAAAAGGCAACATTCCCCTTTGTGTATTTTTCTTTTGCACGAATTGAGAATACTTCCCACTTAGCATCTACCTTACTCAGGTGTTTGAATAGCTCTTCATCTCCAAAAGAAGAAAGATAAACGGTATAATGCTCTCCGTTGGTTACTTCAAGGTTGCGTATTTGGGTACGAATAACCGGTGTGTAGATAAAGTCATCGTATCTTTCAAAGTGCAAGCCAATGGGGTTCGATTGCTTAATGTGGTATTTAAGAATCATATTACCCGCAAAACTTTGTTTCTCCGGCATTGGGGTTTTAGCTGAAAGAAATGAAGGCTGATGCCCGAATGATACAAATCGTTTACCTGCCAATGCTGCGGCCCATGAGCTTATAAATTCATAATCGTTAATAATTAGGTCGTATTGCTGAATAGGGAAATCAAGCAATTCTTTAATGATCTTTATCGGGGTGAACTTTTTGAATGACTGAAGTAAGTCAATATTACCATTGCTACCATAATGATAGCTTATGCCTGTGCTTCTGTACTTAACATCGTAAGGAAGGTTTAAATGCACATTGTTGCCGCTTAGCAGAATGTCAACATCACCATAATTCTTTAAGTATGGTATTATTTCTCTTGCGCGGCTAACATGACCGTTGCCGGTTCCCTGGATTGCATAAAGAATTTTCATGTTGTGTGTGTATTTGGGTTTTGTGTAAGCTTATTTAAAAGAAAAACCCTCTTCAGTAGAGACGGAAGAGGGTTTGAAAACATCACGAATAATATGGTCGCCCTTTGTCTCATGACGCTTTTTCAAGATTGTTTATTATTTTTTGCAGCGATACAATTATCTTTTGCCCGTCGCGTGTTTCAAGCTTTGCCCATGCATCCACATTAGGCTCGGTATCTTCAATTGACCAGGCAAATGAAAAAGTATCTACAATTCTGTACAGGTTGGTATTGAACTTATTGTCCTTAGCTGAAACCGATATGATCTCAACTTCCTGGCCAATGTATTTTACCGATTTATCAAGCAAGCCTTTTGCCTTTTCTATTGTCATAACTTCAGTGTGGTTCATTAAATAAGCTCGTGTAGTTCCCACCCGTAATACTGTGGGCTAACCACTTTAGGTTCATTTTCTTTCCTTAGTTTTTCAAGCTTTCTCAATCTGTTCTTGAACTTGATGTCGTAAGAAATGAAATAATAAACCAGAAGGCTAACTAAACAGGTCAGGGGTATGAATAGTTGTATCATGATCTTTGTCTTTACATTACAAAGGTCATTCAACAATATTATGAGGAAGTGAAGCGGCTGTGAAAAAATAGTTAAATAAAGTGAAGATTATTTCCTTCTTCTTCCTTTATATTTCTGGTATAAACCCCTTACAATACCATCTGACAGGCCAATTTCAGGGACAAGTATATTGCCAATACCTGCATTTTTCATTACGGTAAGCAATATTTTGGCAGCCGGCACAATAACGTCTGCCCGGTCAGGGTTCAGTCCCAATATCTTAACTCTATCCTTGGCTGAATATGATTCGATATTGGCAGCCATTAATTTGAGCGTTTTATAAGGCAAGGGGCGGTTGCCTTTCTTCTCCGACATTTTATAGAGCTTATTAATATTGCCGCCGGAACCAACTGCTGTTATTTCTCCTTTACCTTGTGATACTTTACGTACCCAGTCCTTAAATTCAAGCCAGGTGTCTTTATCCACTCGATCATAGAGTAGGAGTATAGTGCCTATGTTAAATGATTTCGATGCAATTGTTTTGCCTTTACTGATAAGGGTTAGTTCAGTACTGCCACCACCTATGTCGACATACATGTATGAAGCGTTCTTATCTAACAGGCTTGCAGAATGGTTGGCATATATTATTCTGGCCTCGGTTTTTCCATCAATAATGGTTACGTTAAGGCCTGCTTCACGGCGGATCCGTTTTATTATAATATCACTGTTTTCAGCGGCACGCATAGCTGCTGTAGCACATGCCTGGTAGTCGAGTACTTCGTGAACACTTATAAGGTGTTTGAAGGCTTTCATGGTCGTAATAAGCCTTGTGGTCTTTTGCCTGCTAATACGCTTGCGTAAAAATGCATCCTCACCAAGTCGAAGTGGTATGCGAATAAGTTCTGATTTTTTGAAAGACACTTTACCCTTATCCTCAATAACGTTGCAAAACAAAAGGCGTACAGCGTTCGATCCTATATCTATTGAGGCGAATTTCAACGGCGTCAGGTATTAGTCAGTCGGCTCCTAAAATAATTATATGTATCAATTTGTGCTCTTACTTTTTTTGCACCGGGCGAAGCAAATTTATACATATTGCTTTGTTTCGCATCAAGTATTCTTGCTTTTGTATTGTCGCTCAGCTGAATATTTAAAATCGCTTTCAAATCTTGCCTTATCTTTTCATCAAAGATTGGTACGGCAATTTCATTTCTAAGGTCGAAATTGCGGTACATCCAATCTGCTGAGGTAATGTACATTCTTTCATCACCTTCATTGCAGAACACTAATATACGTGCATGTTCAAGGTACTTGTCAATTATGCTAATGGCTTCAATGTTTTCACTCAGGCCTTTTATACCGGTCATTACCGAACAGCTTCCGCGGATGATAAGTTTTACTTTAACACCTGCCTGGCTTGCTTCGTATAATTTTTCTACCACTTCCTGATCGACCAATGAGTTCAGCTTAATAATAATGTATGCTTCGTTACCTGCTTTAGCGCTCTTTATCTCTTTCTTAATAAACTTTATAAGTTTTTCACGCATGGTAAATGGCGAAACGAGCAGGTTCTTATAATTGCCTATATGGAAGTTGTTGTGGTAAAAATGGAATATGGTAGCAACATCTTCAGTAATGCGCTCATCGCATGTCATTAAGCTATGATCGCAATACAGGCCCGCTGTTTTTTCGTTAAAGTTACCTGTGCCAATATTTACATAGTCAATAACCTTACTGCCTTCATTTCGGGTAATCAGCAATAATTTGGAGTGTACCTTTAAACCAGCAATTCCATAAATTACTTCGGCACCTTCTTCTTTTAACTGGTTAGCCCAGTATAAGTTCGATTCCTCATCAAACCTTGCCTGCAGTTCAACTACAACGGTTACCTTTTTACCATTCTTCAATGCATTTATAAGAGTGGCGCAAATGTTTGAATTCTCTGCAACCCTATATAGAGTCATTTTAATTGATAGAACCTTTGGGTCGATGCTGGCTTCGCGTAATAGGTCAATGATATAATTAAACGATTGATAGGGGTGACTGAGTAACACATCTTTCTTTCGTATAACACTGAACAGGCTTATAGATTTTTGCAGGTCGGGGTGAGGCAGCGGAGCAGGGTTGTGGTATAAAAGCTCGCTGTGCCCCACACTTGGGAATTTTATAAAATCTCTGAAATTATGATACCTGCCACCGGGTATATGGGTAAGTGATTTCTTGGCTTTTATTTTCTTTGTTATAAAAGTCAAAAGGTCAATTGGTATAGCGCTATCGTATACTATCCTTACCGGGTCGCCAACTTTACGTTGTTTAACACTGGCCTGAATTTTTTCGACAATGCTCTTTGAGAAATCCTGGTCAATATCCAGTTCAGCATCACGGGTAAGTTTAATGGTATATGCTTCGGCGCTATCTACATCCAGCACGGCGAATACTTCTTTTAAGCAAAAACGAATTATATCGTCAAGTAAAATAATGTACCTGTTCTCTGATTTTACTTTTTTAGGTAATACAACAAAACGAGGTAAAATATGTGTAGGTATCTGTATAAGTGCATAGCGTAATCCTTTTGCGCTTTTGCCATTCTTTAACAGTTTTACCGCAAAATAAATCGACTTGTCATTCAGGAAAGGAAACTTAGGTGTCGAGTCGATCATGATGGGCGCCAATGTTGGCAGTACATTGTCTCTGAAATATTTTTGCACGAAGGTTGCCTGTTCGGCATTCAGTTTCTTTTCATCAATAATGAATATTTTCTGGTCAGCCAGTTCCTTTACAAGCAGTTTATAAACCTCGTCAACTTTTTTCTGCTGCTGAACAACGGTAGTATGTATTTGTTTTAAAAGTTTCTTTGGGTTTTCACCCATTACTTCTTTCGCGTTCTTTTTTACTTCAAGCAGGCGCTTAAGAGTTGCCACACGCACCCTGAAAAACTCATCGAGGTTACTTGAAAATATTCCAAGGAATTTTATACGTTCTACCAAGGGCACTGTTTTATCTGTAGCTTCCTGAAAAACGCGTTCGTTGAATGAAAGCCAGCTGATATCTCTGGGTATGTAGTATTTATTCAATGCCATATTTGCAAAGATAAAAGTATTGTATAATTAATGTAATGGGCAGTTTTCGGACGCATATTATTTCCCTGGTTCAATAAACAGGGTTTTACCTACCGAATTCCCAAGGTCTTTCCAATGTTTGATATTGAATTGAATACCTGCAGTAGAGGAAGTAGACAGCTTTAACAGAAGCTTGCGCGTTAGCATGTTGTATAACTCAGTAATAGCGGGATCGTGGCCAAACAGCATAAGTACATCGGCCTTATCGTCCTGTTTTCTAAGCATATCAAGTATATCAATTGCTCTTCTTTCGTATATGCTTTGGCTTACTTCTATTGAAGTGGCCGGGTAGCGAAGGTCTAAGGCAAATATTACAGCCGTATTCAATGCCCTGAAGGCATAGCTCGATATCATTTTATCAGGCTTTATCTTTTTTGCTTTTAAAGCCTTGGCAACTTTATGAGCCCTTTCAACGCCCGATTGGGTAAGTGGACGTTCCCAGTCCGATACATTTTCTTCCCAGGAGGCTTTTGCGTGGCGTACCAGATATAATGTTTTCATATGTCATCAAAAGTACCAAAAAAGGGCATTTTAGTATGTTAAGGCAGTGTTAAGTTTGGTTTAAGATGCTTGTAAATCAAGGAAAAGCAGGATGTGGCTACGGCATTATGGCTTCTTTTTCTCATTTCCCTATATTTGCCACCCTAAACAGACAGATAGTATGGAAAAACTTATCGAATGTATTCCGAATTTCAGTGAAGGTGTTGACCTTTCAATTATAAAACAAATAACTGACCAGATAGAAAGCGTTGATGGCATTAAATTGCTTGATGTTGATCCGGGTAAGGCAACCAATCGTACGGTAGTAACCTTTGTAGGTAACCCACAGGCAGTGGTAGAAGCTGCATTTTTAGGGATTAAAAAGGCATCGGAGCTCATTGATATGAGCAAGCATAAAGGTGAACACCCTCGCATGGGTGCTACAGATGTATGCCCCTTGGTGCCACTATCGAACATAACAGTTGAAGAAACCGTTAAGTATGCTAACCAATTGGCAGCACGCGTAGGTAAAGAACTAAGCATACCAGTATATATGTATGAACTTGCCCAATCAGACCCTAAGCGGAATAACCTTTCTGTTATTCGTGAAGGTGAGTATGAGGGCTTTTTCAAAAAGATTAAAAAAGCAGAATGGAAGCCTGATTTCGGGCCTGCTGAATTCTCGGTTCGTTCGGGTGGAACAGTTATTGGTGTTCGTGATTTTTTGGTCGCTTATAATGTGAATTTAAACACTACCTCAGTGCGCAGGGCTAACTCAGTTGCGTTTGATATACGTGAAAGAGGCCGCGAAATTGTTGACGAAAAGGGAAACAAGAAAGTGGTGCCCGGAACATTAAAATCAGTTAAAGCACTGGGATGGTTTATTGAAGAATATGGTCAGGCTCAGATATCAATGAACCTTACCAATATTAATGTAACGCCAGTGCATATTGCTTTTGAAGAATGCTGCAAGAAAGCAACAGAAAGAGGTATGCGTGTAACAGGCTCTGAAATTGTTGGACTTGTTCCGCTTCAAACACTACTTGATGCAGGGAAATTCTTCCTGCAAAAGCAACAGCGTTCAATAGGCGTTTCAGAGAAAGAGCTTGTTCACATTGCAATTAAATCATTGGGGCTTGATGAACTAGGTAAGTTCGATCCTGAGAAAAAGATAATAGAATACCAGATGCGTAAGGCTGCTGATAAGGCTTTGCAAAACCTGACGATAGAAGCATTTGCAGACATGACGGCGTCAGAATCTCCTGCTCCGGGCGGAGGCTCTATTTCAGCATACTTAGGCGCACTTGGTGCGGCTCTGGGTGCTATGGTTGCTAATCTTTCTGCAGGTAAAAAAGGATGGGAAGAAAAGCTAGGTGAATTTTCAGCCTTTGCTGAAAAAGGACAGAAACTAAAAGAGCGTTTGTTGAAACTGGTTGATGAAGATACCAATGCATTCAACCGCATTATGGCAGCCTTTGGCTTGCCAAAATCTACCGAAGGTGATAAACTTGCCCGCAAAGAGGCTATACAAAATGCGACACGTGGAGCTATAGAAGTACCATTTACGGTTATGCAAAAATCATTGGAGGCTATGCAACTTGCAAAGGCTATGGCTGAAAAGGGTAATCCTAATTCAGTGAGCGATGCGGGTGTTGGCGCTTTATGTGCACGTTCTGCCATAATGGGTGCACACCTTAACGTAAAAATAAATGCAGGCGGAGTAGAGGATAAGGCATGGATAGCAAAGCTGTTGACTGAGGCTGATAAAATTGAAAAAGATGCTTTGAAACTGGAAAAGGAAATACTTGCGCAAGTTGATAAAGTAATAAGCAAGAGTTAAAAAAGGTTAAACCATGAATATTTACCTTGTTCCTGACTTATTTCAATAAATTTGCAGCTTTTACGTTATTCCCCTAAAACAGAGATGAAGAAACTAATTATATACAGTACAGTTTTACTCGCAGCATACGGTTGTAAAGGCCAGTCACAGGTGGCCGATAAGGTAGTCGCTGTAATGGGTGGAAAAATTATACTTGAATCTGATGTACAATCTCAGTATATGGAGTATGTGGCGGAAAAAGCTGCAAACCCTGATACACGATGCAAAGTATTGGAGGATCTTCTTTATCAAAAACTACTTTTATTAGAAGCAGAGAAAGACTCGACCATTATTATCAGCGATGCACAGGTTGATGCGGAAATGCAAAAAAGACTGAACTATTATATTAGCCAGTTTGGTTCAAAGGAAAAATTCGAAGCGTTTTATGGTAAAACCGAACAGCAGTTTAAAGATGAATTACGTGGAGATGTAAAAGATATATTGCTTGCCCAGCAAATGCGCAGCAAGGTAACGGAAGGTATAACTGTAAGCCCGGAAGAGGTAAGAAAATATTTTGAAGCGATACCTGCTGATAGTATATCTCCTATTAATTCACAGGTTGAAATTGCAGAAATCATAAAAAAACCGATCGTATCATCTGATGAAAAGACATTGGCAAAAAGCAAAGCGGAAGAACTCCGCCAGCGCGTACTAAAAGGAGAGAATATTGCGAACCTGGCAATTCTGTATTCTGAGGATCCGGGTTCAGCAAAGAATGGTGGCTTATATAAGGATATTGGCAGACATCAGTTCGACCCTGAATTTGAAAAAAGAGCGTTCGGTTTAAATGACGGCGATATTTCAGAGGTGTTCGAAACACAATTCGGCTATCACTTCCTGCAGGTAGTAAAACGTCATGGAGAATTGGTGGATGTTCGCCATATTTTAATTATTCCTAAGGTAAGCGATGAGGATATGACAAGAGCTAAAGCCTCAATAGATAGTATTTACAAAGCTGTGAAAAGTGATTCCCTTACCTTTGGTGAAGCAGCAGCTAGGTTTTCAGATGACAAGAACACTAAATATGCCGCAGGGGTTATTTTAAACCCTCAAACTGGCTTATCAAAGTGGGATATGGATCAGGTTGGGCAAATAGACCCGACTATATCTTTTACTATTAATAGTATGAAAGTAGGTGACATATCTGCACCTGCATTTTACAGCACGCCTGATGCGAAACAAGCATATAGAATTATTAAGCTGAATAACATTACCAAACCCCATAAGGCTAACCTTGTAGATGATTATCAGTTAATACAGGCGGCAGCACTGGCTAAGAAGCAAATACGCGTAATTAACGACTGGATAAATAAAAAGTTAAGACAGGGAATTTATGTGAAGATAGACCCTGAATACATGAGTTGCCATTTTCAGAATAACTGGCTGACTCCATAATTCAAGTATTATTTAATTGTTTTGCGGAATTAAACTATTCATGTACTTTTGAGGTAACATGAATAAGAAATATTGCGTTTTTCTATTTTCTCTTATTTTTTTAGCGTTTTCTTTTAAAGGAAATGCAGGGCCCAAACCAATGATTCATATTGGGTACAATATGGATACGGTTAATGCGCAACCACTAATCCGGATTGATAGTATACCCAATGAACTTGTGCTCTCAGGTTTGTGGAGATACCATGAAGGAGATAACATTCAATGGGCTTCTCCTGCTGTCGACGATGATAAGTGGAGTACCCTTCATTCATATTTAAATGAATCAGAACTGAAGCAGTTTAAGGGTATCGGTTGGTTTCGTATCCATTTAAAAGTTTCGTCTGCCCTGTTTCATAAAACGTTTGCTATTAAAATGAGCGAAGACGGGGCCTCAGAAGTTTATCTTAACGGTAAGCTTGTTCATTCCTTTGGTACTGTATCTGCTACAGGTAACGAATCGCCTTTTGATCCTACACACGGTAGCTATTTTATACAGCTCAGCGGAGATACATCACAGGTTATTGCAGTCAGGTATACGGCATGGAAAGCGCTTGCAAGAGGTCTCGATCAACCCGGATTCACCATTTCTATCCAGAATGTTTCAATGGTTAATGGTAAAGAGAAAGAGGAATTAGGCACAGTAGCCGGAAGCGTATTCCTGTCGAGTGTCTTTTTTGCATTTGCCATGTTTCACTTATTACTATTTGTTTTTTACCGCAAGGTGCGTTCAAATTTTTATTACAGCGTAATGGCTTTTATCCTTGCTGTATTCTGGTTGTACCCATGCATAATGTTATTTACCCCCAACGCTATTTTTCATAGCTATGTAAATATGTTTATGTTCTACATATACCCACCATTCTTCTTTATGATGGTGCTACTTCTATACTCTATTTTTGGATTGCGTTTCGGTGTTGTTTTCTGGGTCATAATAGGGCTTACTGTCCTGTCTATGGTTTTAGCGAATATAGATACCGGGATTTATGGTATAGCGCTTGCAGTCTTAGTTCTTGTTTCATCCATCGAAAGCCTTAGAATAGCTATAGGCGCTGTGCGCAGAAAGAAACCCGGAGCGTGGATAATTGCAACCGGTTTTTCAGTGTTTTCCGTAGTTATATTAATTGTGTTGGTTATTGTATTGGTTGCCATCTTTGGTTCGAATAGGGGTGAGTTCGATTCTTCAAGCAACCTGTTGTTTTCAGTGTTTATTGCGTGGGCTTTCAGTATTCCCACATCTATGTCAGTTTATCTGGCAAGCGACTTTGCCCGCACTAATAAAACCCTTGCATTACAATTGGTGCACGTTAAGCAATTGGGTGAGCAAAACCTTGAAAAAGAAAGAGAAAAGCAACAACTGATTGCTGAGCAGAATGAAATGCTGGAAAGACAGGTGAAAGAAAAAACGCATGAGATACAGGAGCAAAAAGATGAACTGGAAGAAAAGAATAAAGAGATAACAGATAGTATTACCTATGCCCGCCGAATTCAGAATGCCATATTGCCAACTCCTGAAATGATGGCTGAGTCATTGGGTGAATATCTTGTTGTATATAAGCCTAAGGATGTTGTGAGTGGAGATTTCTACTGGTGCCATTCTTCAGGCGACAAGGTGATATTTGCCGTGGCCGATTGTACAGGGCATGGAGTACCCGGAGCATTTATGAGTATGATAGGTAACAGCATTCTGAATGAAGTGGTAATTGACAGGAAAATTACAGACGCGGATGCTATATTGAATGAATTGCGGAGCACTTTGATATATACGTTACAAAAGAGTACCGGCCAAACAACGCGCGACGGAATGGATATTGCTTTATGTGTATTGAATAAAAAGGATAATACCTTGCAATATGCGGGAGCAAATAATTCTTTATACTGGATTAGCGAAAACATTGCGGTTGATGGAGGCGTGAATGAGTCGGAAAAGATACGGCTGGGGTTTATTAATTTGCTTGAAGTGGTGGCAGATAAGCAGCCTGTTGGATACCAGGAAGGCAAAATGGATAACCCATTCACGAAGCATACCATTCAATTGCGCAAAGGTGACCTCATCTACATTACATCTGACGGTTATACAGATCAGTTTGGCGGAGAAAGGAATAAGAAGTTTACCTCAAAGCGCTTTCGCGAAATGCTTGCCTCGTTTGTTAATCAACCAATAACAGTGCAAAAGCAAATATTGGAGGATACTATTGAGCTGTGGAAGAAATATGAAACCCAAACGGATGATATCTGCGTTATAGGAATAAAGATCTGATAGCTCAGTTATTTAGATAGAATATTTTGGTAAAGGTCTATATATCGCTTAGTCGAAACCGGAAGATCGTATTTAGCTATCGCCTCATCTCTTATTTGTGAAGAAGATAACTGCACACCTTTTTCAAGAAATAAATTGATCTTATCTACTAATGATCTTGTACTAATGTCAGTGGAGAGATAGCCGTTCTTTCCTTCTTCTATAATATCAGGTAATCCCCCAATAGGAAATGCTATTACCGGGGTGCCGCATAAAACCGATTCTAGGGCAGTGTTGGGTAAGTTATCTTCTGTGGATGGAATAAGCAATGCATCGGCGGCGCTATATATTTTGGCAAGCTTTTCTTCGCTTTGAATTTCACCGAGTGAGATGAAGTTTGGTTTTGAGTTGCCTTCAGAAGTTTTGCCAACCGAGCACATAACTACATTGTTATTCTCACTTAAGACTTCTGCGGCTTCCATAATGTAATTGTTCCCTTTTCTTTTATTGTCTATCCTTTCAGCTACAAATAAAAGTACTTTTTTATCTGGAGGGATCCCAAGTTCCTTTCTCGCTTCTTGTTTAGGGTAGAGCTTAAATATATTGCTGTCGATACCATTAGGGATAATTGTTTGCTTATATGCGCCAAACAAACTGCTTTTCTTTACGCAGTCTGCCATCCAATTTGAAAGCGGTACTACATGCAATGGTGTGCTTTGTGTAAGGTGTTTGCTTTTGTAGTTATGCAACTTGTTGGTATATGCTGGATTACTTGTTGTTTTCAGGTAATGGCAATAACTGCATGATTCGATGAATTTATCGCACCCGCCACTGTAATGGCACCCTCCTGTAAATGGATTCATGTCGTGTAATGTCCAAACAACAGGTTTGTGGTTCTTTTGAAAAAAAGAATAATCTAAAAAACCGGCAGCCCAGTGTAAGTGAATAATATCAGCCTCTTTATACCATGGGTGCTGTGTGAAATCATAAGCTGAATAAGGTTCTGAAAATGCCTCTAGTATAGCGGGAGTAAGTGCTTCAATTTCCCTTCTTACTGTTTCTGTGGCCTTTCCCATTCCTGCTTTAATTGCAGCACGTTTCAACAGATCAGGCTTTTTGTATACATAAGGAAACTCTTTACTGAAAACACGTATGTTTCCATTTTCGGGGTATTCGTTCTTTGAAAATAATATCAGCAGTCTGGAGGAAATTCCTTGCTTTAACAGGCCCTGATGTAAACGCATACATGCTTTAGCTGCTCCGCCCTTATCATAGGTATTGATGAGTAATATGTTCATGATAAGGTTCTATGAATTGCAATTAAACAGTATCAAGGAATGTTCTTTCCTTGTAATTGAATAGTGCCAGTCCTGTAATAAAAACAATAGCAGCAAATGCTGTTGAATACATAAGGTGGTAGATGTTCAATTCGCCTGAATTCAGAAAAATATAACGTACGGCTTCAATAATAGAACTCATGGGGTTAGCCAGTATTATTGTTCTGCGAATGCCTGATGTGGCAGATAATGGAATAATAACCGGGCTTAAAAACATGGCCAGTTGAACAGCGAATGCTACCAGGAATGTAAGGTCGCGGAATTTTGCAGAAAGTGAAGAAATAAGTATACCCATACCCATACCCATAAGCACAGCTAAGAGTAAAAGTACCGGCATTAACAGTAATAATAGGGGATTAATATGGATAGGAATTGATTTAAAGAACACATAATAAGCCAATAAAAGCAGGAACACCGAGAACTGAATGCAAAAGGAAATGAAGTTTGAAATAATTACCGAGACAGGTATTGTTAAGCGCGGGAAGTAAACCTTTTCGTATAAACTTGCATTAGCTAAAAATGTATTTGATGTTTTAATTAAAGAGCTTGAAAAAAGATTCCACACAACAATGCCCGACATATAGAACAGCACGTGAGGTGTACCCCCGGAAGAGCCATTCATCATGCTTCCGAAAATAATAGTGAAAACAAGTGTGGTCAGCACAGGTTGTATAATGAACCATGCAGGGCCGAGTACAGTTTGTTTATAGGTAACAGTAATGTCTCTTTTTACAAACATCAAAATAAGATCCTTATACTTCCATATCTTAGAAAGGCTAAGTGAAAGCGTAACCTTATCGGCCTCTATTATTGTATCCCAGTATTCTTTCTCTTCAGTTTCCTGTTTCATGTGACCTGCTTGTCATTATCAGTCCATTTTTGCAAGCAGTTTTTTTGCTTTGTCTTTTACGTTCTGAGCGTCGTCACCCTTATAGGTAGTATTACCTATTATCTTCTGCAGCCATATTTTAGCGTCAGAATATTTGTCCATTTCATAATACGTATTAGCAAGCTCATACTGGTGGATCAAATAGTCCGGTGAGTATACAACTGCCTTTTCAAAAGCGTTTACTGCATCTTGGTAAGTAGCTTCAGGAAGACTTGCTCCATAAAGAGCTTTAACAGCAAATTTTTCAACACCACTGAACTCAGCCAGCCTTCTGCACCAACGGCCAAGTAAATGATATGCGCCCGAATGCCCCGGATCCTTCTTTAAACATTTGTCAATTTCATCCTTCATTATTTTGGCATTGGCAATTTGCTGCTTGTGGCTTGCAAATTCATTCAATGAGCCCACAACAAAAGCGTAAGCATAATGTGCTTCGGCATCACCACTATCCTTTTTTAAGGCCTTTTTTGCAAGGTATAATGCCGTGTTGTAATAAGGCGTTGATTGACTTTCATCTACTTCTTTATCATGCCATACTTTAGCCAGCAAATAGCTATTGTATTCAAGGTAGCTGATGTTATTTGAGTCTTGTTTTAACAAGCCTTGTACAATACCCAATGCCTCTTTACATTGGCCCAAGGTAGCCAGTTGAATACATTTTTTTAATTGATCGGCATTGCTTTGCGCTGTTGCTGCAAAACTTAAACCGGTAAATAAGCCAATTGCCAGGATGATTTTCTTCATTATGTTTTTTATAGATGTATTACTTCACCATACGCTGCAGCGGTAGCTTCCATAATAGCTTCGCTCATGGTAGGATGTGGGTGAATTGATTTCAATATTTCGTGTCCGGTTGTTTCCAGTTTACGTGCAACAACTATTTCAGCTATCATTTCGGTAACGTTATAGCCGATCATGTGCGCTCCAAGTAATTCACCGTATTTGGCATCGTAAATAACTTTTACAAAACCGTCTTTTGCACCAACACCGGCTGCTTTGCCCGATGCTGAGAATGGGAACTTACCAACTTTAATTTCATAACCTGCTTCCTTAGCTGCTTTTTCAGTATAGCCAACGGAAGCAATTTCGGGTTGGCAATAGGTACAACCCGGTATGTTCTTATAATTGATTGGGTCAGGATTCTGACCTGCCATTTTTTCTACGCAGGTAATTCCTTCTGCACTGGCAACGTGTGCCAAGGCTTGACCGGGAACACAATCGCCAATGGCATGTATACCCGGAATGTTTGTTTGATAGTACTGGTTAACTACAATTTTACCTTTATCAGTTACTACACCTACATCTTCCAGGCCAATGTTCTCAAGGTTAGATTGAATACCAACTGCTGATAATACAACATCACATTCAACAACCGATTCTCCGTTCTTGTCCTTTATCTTCACCTTACAACCTGCACCTTTGGTATCAACTTCTAATACCGATGCTTCGGTACGTACTTCAATACCTATTTTAGCAAATGACTTAGCCAATTGCTTTGATACTTCTTCATCTTCAACAGGAACAATATTTGGCAACATCTCCACCAGGGTTACCTTAGTACCCATAGTTGCATAGAAATATGCAAACTCTGATCCTATTGCACCTGAACCAATAATTATCATTGATTTTGGTGTTTGAGGCAATACCATTGCTTCTCTGTACCCTATAATCTTTTTACCGTCTATTTTAAGGTTAGGCAGTTCGCGCGATCTTGCACCTACAGCCACAATAATGTTCTTTGCTTCGTAGTCGGTTGCTTTTCCGCCATCGGTTACTTCAACCTTTTTACCGGCTTTCAGTTTACCATTACCTTTTATAACGTCGATCTTATTCTTCTTCATTAAAAACTGTACGCCCTTGCTCATGCCATCGGCAACGCCACGGCTACGTTTAATAACAGCAGGAAAATCAGCTCCTCCGCCATTTACCTTTATGCCATAATCGGCAGCATGCTTCAGGTATTCAAATACCTGCGCGCTTTTTAATAAGGCTTTGGTTGGTATACAGCCCCAGTTAAGGCAAATACCACCCAGCTCGGCACGTTCTACAATAGCCGTTTTCATTCCTAATTGCGATGCCCTTATGGCAGCAACATATCCGCCGGGACCGCTTCCTATAACAATCAGATCGTAATTCATAAAGGGTAAAAATTTATAGATTGCGAAATTAGCAAAAATTACATTGAGATTCAGGTTGAGATTCAGTTATGAAGGGTAATAGTATATTTGTGAGCACCATTATATATTGTTGAATGATAGAATTGAATGATGCAGATATCCTTCCTGATGACTTAAAGGCTTTATTTGATAGCTTAGATTATGAAGAAGAGGGTGGTTTAGGAGTCGATTTAATAGAGTATCTGAGTAATGAAGTTCATCTAACATTTTCTTTGTCTCTTGGCGATATAAGTCAACAATGGCAATTACAGATTCTAAATTATAAAGGGTCTAAAATTGATATAGATAACCTAGGTGGTTACTTTAAATTCTATTCGAGCCATTATCTGATGTATGAATATTTAGATAATTCGACAGAGCTATACGTCAAAAAAGGATGTGATAACCCCGAACAATTGCTTTCTGAAATATATAAACTACATAACACGGTTTTTGAAAACTATATTCCGCTAGAAAGATTTTTAAATGGAGATGACTTGTTGAAATGCTGTAAGTCCCAGTTTGGCCTATTTGCTCGTGGTCCTAAGGGAATTTTGAGTTACTATTTCGAATGCTTAAAAAAAATGGGAAATGAACCTTATTATATAGGAGACTATACATTAACTGAATGGGATGGAACAAAGCAAATCCCCACAAATAAGGATTTGAAATTGATAATAATTGGCGGAACTTATTTTGTCGGACAATCATTTGTTTTTAAAAGAATCAGTAAATAGTCTCGATACTTCTGAAGCTTCAAAGAAGTTACTAATATAGGTCCTGTATCTAACCTCCGATAACTTGCTTTACGTAAAGTTATTAAGTATTAGGGTGCCGGGATTTTTTTATCTCAAAAGTTATCCACCACTCTAAATGTTTAATGTATATTTGTATGCATTTCGTACCATATATGAAATATGTAGTATCATACTCTACTCACCATCAGCATTTTATAGATATTGAAATTATTATCCCTGTTTCAGGTGATAGAACAACGGTTCAATCGGCAGCCTGGAGGCCCGGCAGATACGAACTCGGCAATTTCACCAAGAATGTTAGGAAATGGTCTGCTTTTGATGAGTCTGGCAAAGCACTTGATTTTTGCAAGTTAAATAAAGATACCTGGGTTGTTGAAACCAAGGGTGTTAGGGATCTTCATGTAAAATACAGCTACTATGCAGCTGACCTCAATGCCGGATCGACATTTGTTGATGACAAGCAGTTATACATGAATCCCGTTAATTGCTGCATGTATGTGCCTGAGTTAATGGGCCAACCTTTGCAATTGGAAATATTGCTACCTGAGCATTACCGCATAGCTACGGCTATGAAAAAGGGACAAACCAAGCAAGAAGGTAAGCTTTACCGACATGTTTTGCATGCTGTTAATTTTGAAGAATTAGGAGATAGCCCGCTTATAGCCAGTGCCACACTTAAGCATAATGCCTTTGTAATGGATGGTATTGAATTCAACCTGTGGATACAGGGTGAATGTAAGCCTGACTGGGCAAAGATGATAAATGACTTCTTCATCTTTATCAACGATATGGTACTGATGATGAAGGGCAGCCCGATAAAGGAATACCATTTCCTGTTCCATATATTACCTTACAAATACCATCATGGGGTTGAGCACTTGGCTTCAACTGTAATAGTTATGGGCCCATCGTACAACTTAATGAAAGATGAGTTGTATAATGACTTCCTGGGTATATCGTGCCATGAGCTTTTCCATAGCTGGAATATAAAGACCATTCGACCGGTTGAAATGCACCCTTACGACTATACCAAAGAGAACTATTCCCGCCTGGGGTATGTATATGAGGGTATAACAACTTATTACGGAGATTACCTGTTATTCAGGTCTGGTGTGTTTAGTGAGTTTGAGTACATAAAGGCCATACAAAGAGAAGTACAGAAGCATTTTGATAATTACGGCCGCTTTAACCTGAGTGTAGCCGATTCTTCATTCGATACCTGGTTAGATGGTTATGTTGCTGGTATTCCGTACCGCAAGGTTTCCATATATACCGAGGGTTCTATAATTGCCTTCATTACCGATATGTTCATCCGTAAGCATACCAATAACAAGAACAGCCTTGATGATGTAATGCGCTTGCTTTACCATGAATATGCCTTGAAGGGTAAAGGGTATTCAGAAGCTGACTTTAAAAAGTTGGTGGAAGAGGTGTCTGGTACTTCATACGACGATATTTTCAATAACTATATCAATAAACCGGCTGACTTTGAAAAACCTTTCCGTGAGGCCTTGGGCCATATAGGTATGATGTTGCATACATCACCTGCCAAAAGAAACTGTGAGCGATACTGGGGCATGAAGGTGCAGGACGATAAGGTATTGCAAAAAGTAACTGCTGTTGCACCGGGCTCTCCGGCTGAACTGGCAGGTATTTGTCCGAACGATGAAATTGCACTTATCAATGGCCATCAGCTAAAAGGCAACTTCCATGATTGGTGTACATACTATGGCGACGATGAGGTCCGCCTGAGTATAATATCTGACCAGATCAGGAGGGAAGTGCATATTGCATCAATACCGGGCAAGGAATTCTTTCCATTATACCATATGACCAAGACCCGCAGTGCTAACCTAGAACAGCAGGCGGCTTATAGGTTATGGTGTAACAGGGAATACTAATTCAATTAAGAATTAGTAATTAAAAATTAAGAATCTTAACCTTAATCTAAGTCTAAACCTTGATCTTAGCTAACTGCAATTACCGATATCTCTACATTCACATTAAGCGGAAGCTTTGATACCTGAACGGTTTCGCGTGCAGGGTAGTTTCCGGTAAAGAATGAGCCATATACTTCATTCATTTTTGCAAAATCATCCATATTGGTAAGGAAAATGGTTGTTTTAACCACTTTATCAAGGCTTGAACCAGCAGTTTCCAATATGTTCTTTACATTCTGCATCACCTGCTTGGTTTCATTCTGAATACCGTCAGTAACAATTTTGCCTGTTACATAGTCTTTCGCCACCTGGCCCGATACAAATACAAAGCCCCCCGCCTGTGTTGCCTGGCTATAGGGTCCAATAGGTTCAGGGGCATTTTTGGTTACGATTATCTTTTTCATTTTATAAAGGTTTTAAAGATTATACAATTTTACTTTTAATTAGTACACCAAGTACATACACCAATAGTACTGCACTCAACCAGCTCATAAGCACACCAATATAGTCGCCATGTTTTACATAAAACGTGATTTCAGTATTAGGTGAAATTTTGGCTTTAATTACTGCCGGTACCCACCAGGCTGTCTGTTCACTTACATTACCCATTTCATCAATAAACTCTGATATACCGGTATTGGCGGAGCGGGCAATAGAACGCCTTGTTTCTATGGCACGCAAACGGGCATAAGCCAGGTGTTGTTTATAGCCGGGTGTGTCACCCCACCAGCCATCGTTTGTAATGACAAAAATAAGTTGAGCTCCCTTCAAAACATATTGCCCTATATACTCCCCATATATCGATTCATAACATATAGCTGTTCCCACACACGTTTTGCCATTCGGGGTGTAAAAAACAGAGGGTTCTTTTTGGGTTCCTAAAGTGCCTGAAGTTCCACCCAAAGAGAAGGCCAGATCGGCTATCGGGCCAAGCAGTTTTCTAAAGGGCATTGTCTCCACGCCGGGTACTAATTTTGACTTATGGTAAAGCTGTAACTTACTGCTATTATTTAATTGAATAGCAGTATTATATGCGTCAAAAAATCCATCGCCACCAATATACTTCCTTGCGCTCTCCGGTATGTTGTCACCTATATTATAATTGCGCCATGTAGATGCCCCAGTAACGATGCTTAGGTTAGGGTGTTTTGCAAGATACTTTTGCAAGGTTTGTATGCTGCCATTTTTGTCAATATCATTCTCCCAAATGTCGGGGTCGGTTAGTGCTGTTTCAGGGAATATTAAATAGTCGGTTGTAGAGTCAACTTTGGTATCGGCAAGGGTAATCAATTTGTCGAGCTGGTTCTTAAAATCGCCACTGAATTTTTCGTTGTAGGGGTCAATGTTTGGTTGAACAACTACGGCCTGCACATATAGTTTTTTATCGGCAGTTTTTGAGTTATAGCTGAAAGCAATTATAAAGGAAACCGATATGGGGATTAGTACAATTGCAATAACTCTGATAATGCTCTTCTTACGGTAAGTCTTACCATCAACATCAAGCCACAAGCTTTTTACCAGTTGAAAGAACAATAAATTACTTACCAATATCCACAACGAACCACCCAATACGCCCGTGTATTCATACCATTGCACAGCCTCAACATGGTTAGCAAAACCATTACCTAATGTCAGCCATGGCCAACTGCATTGCCAGTTCAGGTGAAAGTATTCGAAGGCTATCCACAGTATTGCAAATGAAGCATAGCCAGTAATATTGTTGGTTTTCATTCGAACGTAATGGAAGGCTACCAATACCAAAGCCATAAATAAGGCATTTAATACAATAGCTGCTATACCACCAACAATGGTTGAGTTTAACACCCACCAGGTCGACAGTATATTCCAGCTAAGTGCCGACACATAGGCGTATGTAAAGAACTTGAATGCCCTGAAATTAGCGCCTTGCCTGTAAAAGTGTTCTTCTACCACCAGTAATGGGCAGAACGCAAACAGCAGTATAAAAGGCAAACCTCTTGCCGGCCATGCCGCCCATAGCAATACACCTGTTAATAGCGATAAAAGATATAGCTGGGGTTTAGAGAATGCTTTCACAATACAAAGTAAATGAATTTTTCAAGCATATCCCTGTTTGCCCCAAACCCCTGAAGGGGTGAATATCCCTTCAGAACAATAAAATAATTTTGACTTTTATTTAATACTTCTGTTTTACGGGGATATTTATTAGTATTATGAGTAAAAACTACGAGAACTTAATCCTTATTAAACAGATTCAAGTTAGGGATGAGAAAGACCCTAAAAAGAAACAATTCCTACAAAGGCAACTACGTGTACTGGAATATCAGAAACAAATAGAGGATATACATAAGAAGATAGATGACCTAAACCAGCTTAATAAAGCTTATGGTCAATGAGCTTTACAAAAGGACTATCTATAAGTATATTTATTATTATGTCAGATTACCTAAGATATGCAGTAAATAAACTACAAGCTGTAAAGGATTCATTACCTATTTGTGCTGATAGAGGCATTATAGCTGGTACTATATTCACTATGGTTTGTGCTGACACAGACGATGAAGGAATAAAACGTATACTCGATGAAGCAATGGAATTAGAATCCTGTAAGGCTTTTTATAAGGCCATCTAATTCTATTTTTGACTCTCTCACAATATTTTCTTTCTCTTTATTTCCTTCTTTTGCAAACTGTTCTATTCTAGTACCGTGTATTGAGTTTGATATATGTAATAATATTTCATTCAATATCTTCTTCTCATTTTCTGTCATAGCCATAGTTTTATGATATTAGTAATTTATTATACTAAAATATTAAAATCTATTAATTCATTGGCTTAAATACCAATGCTCCTTTACCTGATTTCATTACTATGTAACTGGTAGCCTCATCATATGTTAATACCATATTCGGGGACGTACTGCCACAATCCGAACTAGTAAACGTGGCTACTATACTATTACCATGTACAGTATATGTAAAGTAATAATTACAACTCTTACCAATGCTTTGTGCATCATCGCCCATTGTTGGCCTATTTGTATGTGAAAGTGTCATTGCGCCCATTATACCATTGCCTTTATCTTCTATAGGGTCAAATTGAATTATATATGGATAATCACGGTCATCCGTATTGGAAAACTCTTTGCCATTTATCTTTTCTTTTACTTTCTCTGCTATCTTATCCGTTATAGGCGATGAATTAGTAGGTGATGAATTACTATTGATAGTATTAGGTTCTGATTTGAATACCAAAAAATCCTGTGGTATTACTTTAAATTCATATCCAATACACAGTATAATACAAGCTGCATATAATATTATTAAGCTATCCGTTAAATAGGTTTTATTTTTTGTGGTTTCCATGATAATAATGATTTATAACTGCAAAATTATCAAATAATCCAAAGGTATGATATATCATACCCGTTATTTTTTCAATAACCATCAAACTTGTAGTCTAATTAGGCTATAATGACTGAAAGGGAATACCTTATTTTGATTGGTAAGAATATCACTAAAATAAGAAAACAAAGGGGTATTACCAGTAAAGAATTGGGCTATCAGTGTGATATGGAAAAGTCTAACCTTATCCCAATAGAAAAGGGTCGGATAAATACCACAATTGGCACCCTCATAAAGATTGCTAAAGCATTAGATGTTGATATAGCCGACTTCCTGAAGCGGTAATTACCTCATTATTAGGGTTCTCCTATACGAAGAATTCCTGACATTTTCAACCTATTATTTTCATCATAACATAAAGATAACCAGGATATTACTTGCATTTATCCAGGACTTATAGTATATTTGTATCGTGATTCAATGTTAATAGATGTGTTTAATATAGTTGAGAAATGAAATATACGATTACTGACTTCCGAAAAGATTACGCCACCGAAAACCAATGCTTAGATAGATTATTCCAACTCAAATACGGCAAGTTAGAAGCTTGCCCATCTTGTGGTGTTATTAATGCTAAGTTTAAACGAGTTCCTAAAAGACGTTCATACTGGTGTACTGAATGCAATCACCAATTATATCCAACTGCTGGTACCGTGTTTGAAAAGACAACCACACCGTTAACACATTGGTTTTACGCTATATTTTTATTTACCACAACAAGGAACGGTGTTGCTGCAAAGGAATTAGAAAGGCAATTAGGTGTAACATATAAGACAGCGTGGCGAATGGCCAAGCAAATAAGGCTCCTTATGTCAAATGGGCCTGTTGAAATGCTAAAGGGTGAAGTTATGATTGATGAGACCTTCATAGGTGGTCAGGAGAAATTTAAACACAGACATAAGAGGTCAAATGTTGATGGATACATGAAAAGAATCCCTGTATTTGGCATGATGGAGAAGGGTACAAATAAAATGATAACAAAGGTTATGAAAGTAGAAGAAATCAAGGCTGCTCACCTTAGACCTATTATTACCAAGAGTATAGATAAGGATTCAATAGTAGTAACTGATTTGTTTAGGGGTTACATGGGACTGGATAAAGAGTTTAAACAACATGAAACCATTAATCACGCTCAAGAAGAGTATGTTTCAAAGAATGGTTTTACCACCAATAATATAGAAGGATTTTGGAGCAGTTTAAAAAGAATGATACGGGGAACACATATACATGTAAGTGAAAAATACTTACCATTATATGTTAATGAAACTGCTTTTAGATATATGAATAAGGATAAGGTGGATACAATGTTTAACCTTATTTTGAAGAAGGTTTCTTAGTTATTTTCTTAACCATTTTATCGAAGTCTTCTCTAGTGGCATCATTATGGCCATGACGTTTTAAAAACTCATCATAGTGCTTAGTGAGTTCCTTAATTGACTTAACTTTCTTCTTCTTTTTAACCTTTGTCATATTCTCAAAATTACTTATTTTTTATTAGATTTGTTATTACTTATTCTCATTATTCATGGAAGTATATATTCATTACAATTTACATGGTGGTAATCCTGATGCGCATGGGACAGTTAAAAGCGAAATGAAAGAAAAGCAATATTCTGACTATTACGAAACAAATAAAAAGAAATATTACTTACCTAATGTTTCATTATATCATGCAAACAAACCTACCACTATAGCTGCTTATAATGATTTAAAGAGCATAGTTGATGAAATTAATAAAACAAGACAACCTCAAGATAAAGCAAGGATAGAGCGATGTATTACTTTAGAATTTACTGGTCGTTTTCCATTTGAAGGAGACCCACACGCTGATTAGTTACTTATTCTTTTAGACCAATTTATACTTAAGCGACCTATATGAATGCCATAAGATGTTTTATAACTTTCGTCATTTGGGTCCTTCTTTTTAAATAAGTTTTTAATCCATTTAATCATTCTTTTATTGGGTTTTTAGTGGCCCAAGTAGATGATTATTTAACCTTCTATTGTTCTGAAGGTACAATCACCCCTGAAGGGGCTTTGAATTGTTGTTGCTAAAGTCACAATATGATATTTGGTTTTGAAGCCCCTTTAGGGGTTTGGGGCTGCATTTTGTCTCCCCGCTTTGGGCGCCTTTTGCTCCCTGCTTGCCTGTTTTCCTATACTCGCATCTTTTACAGCTAACCAGCGCCCACCTTTTGTCTATTTCTTTGAATTGGATTGTTAATTTTTAATTTCTAATTCGTAATTAAAAAGTGGGGTTACACTTTTTCAATTTGTTACCCGTCAACTATTTGATAATCAACAGTAAAATCTCGCAATTTTTTGTCATTTTGTAACCCGTCCCTCATAATTTTTTTCGTACAATACATGCACCGTTTTTCTGATGGCTAACGATTAACCACTTACGACTATTTTCCACCACAGAGTTCACAGAGTAAAATGCAGCACAGAGTTTCACAGAGGGTATAATGAATGTGTTATTTTTCTAACGACTAACCACTTACGACTATATTTCACAAATTTACACCCACCGCCAAAATAAGAAAAGAGAAATAAGCCAATGTTTTAAACAACCCCGATAACAGAGATATTCACTAATTGGTTATTTGTTAAATTTACAATCAATAAACAGCCACTTCACATGACACCACGGACACTTTTTCTGATAATAATAAAGCTTTTCGGGCTTTATATGATATTAGAGTTTTTAGCAGGTGTACCGGCAATGCTTTCTTATGGATCTATGTTCGGACGTTGGAATTTTAGTGAAATAATGAATTTTTTGCTTGTTGTTCCGGGAGTTATTCTGTTATACTATATTATTATAAGGCTCCTCTTATTTAAGGGATCATGGATCATAGATAAGCTCTCACTTGACAAGCATTTCGATCAGGAAATTATTGATATTAAGATTGATAGTTTAGCCGTTGTTCAGATAGCTATAATTGTATTAGGTGGATTATTATTCATTGATACACTTCCTACCCTTATAAAAGAAATTATACTTATTGCGAAATCAAAACAAGAAGGTTCAATTATTCGTGATTCAGGTTTTGGCTATTTGGTTTATTGGGTATGTAAATTTACTCTCGGTTATTTATTGCTGACTAATAGTAAGTCAATAACTATTTGGATTGATAAAAAGAACAATAAGAGAGATTAGGTAAATGAAGTCACTAATTCTAATACTATCCCTTTTCTTTAGCCTTGCTGCTTTTGGGCAGCAACCAGAATACCCAGATAGTGGCTTTACGAATAAGGCTGAGGCAAAAAATTTAATTGTGAATGGACAGAAGGAAGGGAAGTGGGTTATATATTATGGTAATCTTAATCTGAGGTTAGTCTCTGGCGACAAGGTGGTGAAACGTCATACAAGACACTATGAACTCGTTGTGTATAAGCATGATAAACTATATGGCGTTACTCAAAGATATGACAATGGTAAATTATCTTGGAGAAAAACTTATAAGAATGGCAAGGTGAATGGTATTATTATTAAATATAATGAAGATGGCAGTAAATGGCAAGAGGCCACTTACATTAATGATACTCTATTAGGACCTGAAAAAGAATATCGTAATGGGAAAATATATATTGAAAATTGGTATACGAATCACATAATAGATAGTGAAGAAAATTTTTACGATAACGGACTACTTTCTGTACGAAGAGTATTTACAGATAACGGCAACAAGATAATTGAGCAGGACTATGATGAAGTTGGAAAATT